>OBEQ010325609.1_pt1 | contig 21199 bp, 18 predicted proteins | sample 1670901 | NCBI WGS metagenome assembly OBEQ01 (sample SAMEA104232315, study PRJEB22302) | groundwater metagenome | biome: forest; feature: aquifer; material: groundwater | place: USA | collected 2011-08-07 | depth 5.4 m
GCCGCCAATGAAAAAATTTTAGAAGACATGGCCAAAAGCCTTCAATACTTCTAAAGAATTCAAATCCTAACCACCCAGCTCAAGAAAAGCAACAAAATTAGCCTCAAAAATCTTCAAAAAATAATCAAAAATGGCTTGACCCGTCATCATCACTATTTGAATCATCTCTAGCTTGGTTAGATCTCCTAAGACAAGCATATCAGGATCAGGAGGAAGAATCATGATATTATCTTCCTGGTTCTCAAAACCCTCCTTAACTCCCTTATTAAAGTCAAAACTGTTTGACGAGAATACTTTTTATGAAGCTTTTATTAAAGATATTAAAAAGTGCAAAGAAGAAGTAATTATTGAAAGCCCATATATTACCTGCAACCGAATGGAATTATTAGAACCTGTTTTCCAAAAATTAGTTAAGCATGGGGTTAAGGTGCATATAATTACCAGGAGTCCCGAGGAACATAGTGAGAATTTAGCAAGACAAGCAGAGCTGGAAATTAGTATTCTCGAGGAAATGGGAATTCAAGTTTTACTGTGTCCCGGCAATCATCATAGGAAACTTGCTATTCTAGATAGAAAGATACTTTGGGAAGGAAGTCTAAATATTCTTTCACAGGCTTACAGTAGGGAAATTATGAGAAGAATTGAAAGTCAGGAGCTAACAATACAGATGTTTAACTTTTTGAAACTTGAAAAATTTCTCAAGAAAGTATAAAAAGGATGTAATTATGGATAAAGATTGGTTAAAAAAGAATGGTAGAAAAGTCATGAATGCATATTCCGTAGCTATTGCTCATAAATATGATATTTCCTCCATGGAGGACGTGATGGAAATTTTGAAATTAGTTGATCCTGCAAATGCTAATGAAGAGTATGCCAGGGAATTTTCTAAAATGCTGCAGCTATTTAGCAAAACACTTAAAAAGAGATTAAATCCTGCAGTAAAACCAAGGAAACCGAGGGTAGTAAATTAGATTTTGATTGTTATCCCAAGGACTTTGCTAATTTTTGCTAATATACCAGTGGAAACATTAGCTTTTGGGTCAGCACGTTCAATCATCGCATAATAAGTAACTGAAATCTCCGCACCTTCCGCTACTTCAGCTTGGGTAAGTTCTTTTTTCTTTCTTGCCTCTTTTACCTGCTTAGCAATAATTTGTCTGGTTGTAGGCATAAATATATTTGTAGTATACCACTTTTTAATTTTAAAATAATCTCTCCATACTCTTGGCTATCTTAGAAAAGAAAATTGGAAGCTATAAAATTAGCAGTCATTCTTAATGATTGACAACCAGCCTCATTTGTCATATATTATAAGTGTAAGTATAAAAAAATAAACAGGTGAAGGCAGAACGCCTGGACAGACAGAAATGCCCGCCCACACGAACCTTCGAACAGGTTCGTTTTTTTTATGGTTTATGAATAAGAAATATATTTATCAGAAAATAAAAGAGGTTTCCTTGCTCTTAGCAGGAGGAATAATTAGTCTTAGTGCTTTACCCTTTAATACTCAGCTAAGTAGGGACTGGATGTTAATATTAATCACTTGCAGCATCCTAATTCTAATAGGCATAGGTTTTCTTGATGGATTACGAACCGTCTACGGATCGGTATTTAGATTGATAAATAAAAGACTTAAGAGAATAGCAATATTTGCTCCTTTTGAATTAAATCAGAATAAATCCTCATGGGTGGATATTCCCCTTGAAGATATATACGGACAATTTGATAAAGAAAAACTGAGATTTAAAAAAATAGAAAATATCAAAAATATTAAAAAATTTCCCATAATACTTAATCCTTATGGAGGGCTTTATCCCGAAGAGGATCTAGCGACATTGAGATCTATTGATAAAATCTTCAATTATGTTAGAACTGGTGGGGTTTTTGTCAATATTGCAGATATACCGTTCTATTATGCGTATGATGAAAACTTAAACAGAAGAGTTGATACCACCCCTTTAGTTAGTGGACTTTCAAACATGAGATCGTTTTCTGACACTTTGGTAGCAAAGAAGTTGCATGTTTGGGTATTTGGTATTAATAACCAGCATTATAAAAATGTCTCAAGGGTTATAAGTTGTTCTGGTAACTCAATTAATTATTATTCAAGTCTAATTACAGTCGGCGGAGAAGCATGTAGCCCATTTTTGGCAATCCCATACGGAAAAGGTTATTTCTTATTCTCAACATTAGAAATTAAAAATAAGCAAAGAATTAGAGAAGTAATAAAAAAAGCAAGAACTTTAATATAAAGATGAAAGACATTAATCAATTTCTTAGTGACCTTCTCAATGGTTCGACGCATATAATCTCAAGCCCTAAAACAATTAAGGAGTTGCTTATACAAGGTGCTAAGTTTGATATGCCTGCAAACAAAACTACTGAAGAACTAATAAACGAGCTGTTTGAAGCTCGTAAAAAGCAAATTCTTGAGCTCAAAATCTATGAAAAATTCCCTGAGGCTCCGCAGATTCCAGTACCCACAATTGTGTCACTTTATAACGAAATAAAGGAATGCATTATGTTTGGTCTAAACGGCGCAGCAATTTCTCAATCAGCCGTTTTGGTAGAATTTGCTCTAAAAAATGCAATAGTCAGATACCATTATGGGCATACATATAGTAAAGAAGAATGGGATCGCGTTGAAAATATGGAAATGAGCGAAACAATTAACGAGGCTAAAGCTTTGGGGATTTTGAACCCAATATGGATTAAAGTTCTAGAAGATTTTCGAGACGATGTTAGAAATCCGTACTTACATTATAATATTAAAACAATTACGAAAAAGGTGGTTGCAGGAAAAACCAAACGAACAAATTTGAAGACTGGGCAAACCACCGAAGAGAATATACTTGCTGAGGATAATCCCATCGTTTGGACTCTAGCTAAGAAGTTTGTAGACAAAGAATATGTTTTACATGCTTTTTGTTTTGCCGATGCTCTGGTTAAGTATCTATACATGAAATCAATGTCATTTGAAGACTTAGTTGAACATATCGAAAATACTTTGGGTATTAAATATGTTGAAAAAAATAAAGATCAGGCAAGCCATCCATTGCATTTATTTGTTGATGAAAAGACAAAAGAAAAATTCATCTTAAAGAGCGTAAAGGAAGACGATCTCGAAATTCCAGTTTACATTGAGTACTTACCTAAAATAAAAAACGAGTTTAAAGCACTTGTTTTGCCGGAAAGCGTTGCAGCTTTTAACACAAAAGAATACGTCTACATCCTTAGCCCTTACTACGAAGGAGAACGTTTTGACTTTAACACAAACGATATTAATCTAGCTGATGACTTGGTTAATTTAGTATTAGATCTATCAACAATAGATGTTGAGTCAGTAGTAAAAGGTGGAAAAGAATTTGACTATGATGGATTTGAGAAAAACTTTTGGCAGTATATTAGTAAGGCGATTTTATTAGGGCTTATAAATGAAACAGATGCGCAAAAGATTAAATCCAATTGTGCAAAAGTATTAGCTCAAGGAAAGGATAATCAAAAAATGGTAATCAGCAATGGGGACTTTAATCCTCGAAATGTTATTAGGTTTTCAGATGGGAAATTAGTACTTATAGATTGGAATGGTATTACTTCCCCATTAGAGCACATGCTCACATATCCATGGTTATTAAATTGGCAAAATCTGACATGGCAGAAAGAATACGCTTCAAAATTCGAGAGCAAACTGCCAGTCGATAAAAACCGTCTAAGAATGCACCTCATGAATATTGCCTTAATAAGAGGCGTTGATGAAAAAGGACACGGGAATACTTACGCTGATACGATGTCTCAGAATCATATGAAGAATTTTTATGCTAGCCTAGATGGATTTAAATCATTGGTGGATTTATGTGGATAAGAGTTTAGAAAGGTTATCCACGTCGCACAACTCAAGATGTACGTAGCTCCAAGGGATAGAGGATAGAACTCAGTTACTTAATTGGCGTAGTAGAAATTTCATTTATTAATTTCCTAATCTCTGGGGGAACAAGCTCTCGTGCTACCAAAATTCTACGGCTTTGCTCTTCAACTAATTGTTTTAAACTCGCTGGATCGTTATTCCTATCATAAAAGCATACACCCAGAATTGTGCCGGAACCGTGAGCCTGCATAAGCCAACCTCGAGCAGCATTCGAATCAAGTGAGTATTGTGGATCTTCTGTGTCATCGGAAATTTTCCTTTGAGCTTGTATTTGAGAAGTTTCAATTTCCATGAGTTGTCTTTGAGCAAGTCGAACACTAGCATCAATCAAACTGTCAATAACACCATCTACTTCTTTAGATTGACCAATAATGCCTGGATCATCAGATATTTTATCGGGATCCTGAAATGTAAAAAAACTTCTTCTTAGTCTGTCAAGACGCAAGGTTTGAAGTCTCATAATCCTGAAGTCAAAACCTGCCCTAAATAATTCTTCTTCAACGGTTTCCAAATCCATTAATGGAGTAATCTCACCAGAAATATCATCTATGTGAACCCTTTGGGCTTTTCTTCCAAAAAGCAGCCTGCCTAAGATATCAGGAAATATACTAGAAGTAGGATCTGCTCTTTGGATTTGTCTTTGAATATAACTCGCTTTTTCTTCTGTGAATCCGTTTGACTGCTCAACCATGTTTGGATTATATCATTTTGAAGCTAAAACGCAACTGCTACATTGAATGTTATTAGCGTTAGTTGTGCACCATTTTTTGAAACGATCCAACACTCTATTAGTCCTATAACATTTTACTTCTAACTTAAAAATGGTATAATAACCCCTCAAGACAGGTTTATTTTAAATAAATGCCACAAGAAAGACCTTCAGTCATAGGGCGTCTTCCGGAAGGAATAGTCGCCCAAAATGGTGTACGGAGTGAATCTCCGTTTTCTTCTAATGGAAAAGTGCCTGCGGTTGGGGCAAAAACTCAGGAGGTTTCTGCTGAGATTGCCGATCAAGTTAGAGCTATGCTCGAAGCAGAATATACAAATGGTGCCAAGAACCATGATTATTTTTCTTATCGTCAATTGGCTTTAGCGGTTTCCCCGGCAGCATTTAGAAAAAATCGTCTCTCCGGTGTTTTGAATCTTCAATTCGGTGGAGATATTCTCCTAGCTGTTAGGCAATCTCTATCGGATTTAAGAGCTAAGCCTCTTTTATCGCTTGCACGCGTAAATTATGCAGACTCTCTGCAGAACGAATGGCGGAGAAGAGAACAAGAGATTGAAGACCAAATTTCAGGCAGGCAAAAGCAATTAAGAAAAAGTGTGCTGGTGGGGCCTCAAGGCGAACCAATCACTAAAAAGCGCAAAAGTAACTCAAGAAAGAAACCGCGATTTTACTTCACGTTTAGTGAAACTCTAAGAAGACGACCCTTGGAAGACATTGTAGAGGAAGAGGCGGAAGATGTGAGACGAGTTATAGACGGCTTAGTCCGTCCTGGAGAAACCGCCCTCAAAGTAATGGGAGGTTACGAAATAGCTGCGCTTACATCACTTCTAGGAAAAGTTGGAGAAAAAGGTAGAGTTTTTTATGTGACAAAAACTCCTAATCTTAAAGGTCAGCTCTTTCAAAACATTTTCCATACATTTGTCAATTTTCAAAGATTAAAGGGGGTAAATACGAGAAAGGAGAAGCTTTTAAAAAGAAACATGCCCTCTAGAATGGCGGAAGATATCAGTAGCTTTCTTACTGGAGAGTATTTAAGGAACATTGAGTTTGATGAGCGCGGATATAGGGACCCAGAACTAAGGGATTTAGCCACAGCGTTTTACAAAAGATTTCCCCTAATACCTATCTATACTAGTTCTCCCCCGTTCCCGCGAGAAATAAAATCAGGATCTGTGGATGTAGTTATGGAGATGGATAGATTTTTCAGGGTTCCAGAAAATGAAAAAGAGGAATTTCTTTATGAAATTGACCGTATATTAAAACCTGGAGGTAGAATAATTATTCGAGAAGGCAGCCGGGAACAAGCCGAAATAGAATATTACGGGCAAGAACTTTTAACAAATGGGTATAGGCGTCAGCGTCTCCTCTTCTTAAAACATCCAGATAGATGGATGATCTTTGTAAAGCAAGGGTCATCTCAAGAAGACGTGATAGAGCAAGGATCTATATCCCAAGGCAAAATCCAAAGTCGAAATGAGGGGCAAAATTCCTTCGAAGCATTGAGAAATATTCAGATAAGAGAGGAAATGGCCGCCGAGATGGGAAGAAATATTTACCTTACTCTTCAGGAAATGAAATCTACTCAAGATGAAGCATCTGGAAATAGTGAGCTTAGTCTTGCCTGGTTCAGGAAAAACGGATACCTCCCTCTATTGATGCAAGATTTTAACGGAGATATTAAAAAAGCAGTTGAATTTGCTCAAAAAAATTTCCGACCGGATGGCACTAAAGTGTCGCGGCCAAAAGGCGGAAAAACATCTTACACCATTGAGGATATCTCGCAGGAACTTGGCATAGAGACAGCCATAATCAGAGGGAAGATAAGGGAGATGGGAGTCAAAAGGATAGCAGAGAGAAGTCGGTCTGGCTCAAGCGTGTTCAATAGAGGACGTATGGAAGCCAGAAGACTTCGATTCTCTCAGGAAGAATATACGATAATTGTAGATTCGCTAAAACGGCAGGCAAAAACATAAGACTATGAAACTAAAAGAAATCTATCAAAAAATTCAGGAACAAAATGGATCTGTTACTCCAAGCGTAGCGTTAGTAGTCCAGCCTTCGGTAATTACCGACGCTCTAGCTGTTGCCAGATACGCTCCGGATCCGTCAGATACTGAAAGGGCATTAAATTTTATTTCTGTAGGAATAATTGAAGATCCACACGGCCCCGAACGCCATAGCTTTTGGTCAGAGCTTAAAAATGATATCGAGAGATATGGGGGAGGTCAGAACAGAAGCTTAATCGAGTTCTTGCGTTATTATAATCGAGATGCAAATGCAGTAAGAGCCTCCGTTCCTACAAAAGACAGCCATCCATATAGACCAATGGCTATAGCTTATGCTCAAATGGCATTTTTGGATTCAGGAAGAACTCCTACGCTCGATCAATTTGTAAGGTCGGAATTCCAGCCCCCGGCTAATAATCCAGAGTTGCAAGAATTGGTAAGAAGCACAAGAGAACTTATTGTTAAAAAATTCCAAAATCCAGAGCTATTACTTCCAGTAGGCTCAACTGCAAAAAAGATAAAAGACCCAGCATTTTGGGAAGAATTCAATCAAGATCTTTCTTCAAGCAAGCCTGAGGTCTCTTTTTCAACTTTTATGCAATTTTTCAAATCTCCAACCGATGCAGGTCCTGCCTCGATGGGGAAATATCGAGGAATATACTATGATATTCACCAATCAAATTACAGATGGAATTTTGAAGCAGATTATAATAAAACTTCTCCTGATAAAGTAGACATTAGGACTTCTAATGATGTCCAAAGAATTTTTTATGAATCTGCCCCAGTAGAAGTTCAGCTATTACTTTCTGAAAGATTCCCTAAAGTATTTGGTGGAATTGCTCGTGAAACTTTTAATGCGGAAAAATTACTTCCAACAGAGGTTCAAACTATTGTAGATACCATTAGTTGGCTTGGGGATGACAGCAGAGAAAGAATCATTGAAACTTTAGCTGCCTATTCCAGCGCAAAACGTGAGGGTGACGGTCAATTTTCTCTTGCCCAAACTGATATAAAAAAATTATTGGATCAAGTTGCAGACCAAACAAGAGAAAGCGGAGAAGAAGTTGGGCCAAAATCATTAGAAGATATTCTTAGGAATAGCCAAAGTTTTTTTGAAATTCTAGAGGCGGCTCAAAGCGATGATGCCGAGCTTGCCAGAGTTGCACAAGAATTGGCTGCTGTGTTAGAAGAAGCATATTATCTACCAGCATTTAAAAGTGCGCTTTATAAACCTGCTGCATTGTTTTGGAACACATATCAGGAAGAATATCTTGGTGAAACGCAAGTACCGAGAGAGGCATTAGAAGGATTTTTACAAAGGTATGTTACTGAAAAACTCTCTAGTCTTAAAGCCGATGAAGAAACTAAAAGCGTAGAATATTTTAATAAGCAAACTTTTCCTAAGGTATATGATTATTTTGGACAGATAGTAGATTTTACTCCCCAAATAGCCCACTTCAAAGGAGAGGATCCCGATGGCGAGGCAACATATCTTTTCTTGCATCAAATAGAAGGCATAAGAAATCTTATCGAAAACCATGGGGGGATTCTGGCGGATGAGCCGGGTACTGGAAAAACCGTCATTCTAGCTCTTGCTGCCTTAAATTTACTGGATAAAAAACCATCCCCAGAGCAAAGAACTGGTCGGATATTGGTTGTTGGCACTAAGACTGTCATAGATAACTGGGAAACGGAACTGGGTCTTCACGTCAAAAACGACGATGTCCAAGTTATTAATGTAAATTTTAACGAAGAGCAATCTGATGAATTCCAACTTAGCGTCAAAGATCGATTAAACTTGCTTAAGGAGCAATTGTCCTCCCCTAGCTCTTCCCGACAATTTATTTTAGTTAACTATGATCTTTTCCGGGATAAAAGATTCCAAGACCTTCTTTCTTCTTATCCATTTGACGCAGCTATTGTTGATGAAGCTCACAATGTTAAATCACGATTCTTTTCTTCAATCGCGGGAATAGATTCGGATCCTACTAAAAAATCACCTGTTGCAAAGAGAACCGCTAATTTATACGACTTCTTGAAAAATTCGCCCGACATGGCTGTATTTTTGGCAACGAGTACGCCTTTTGTAAAAGAGCTTATAGAACCTCTCATAATGGCGTATCTGGCAAGCGGAGGAAAATTACCTGAAGAATTGATTTTACAGCTAAAAAACGACCCCGTGGGTACTTACCGTGCACTTAGAAGAATAATGATAAGACGCAAAAAAGAAGAAATTTCCGATTTGCCACCTAAAGAAACTGTTTTCGTACCAATAGATATCGGGTCGATTTCCGATGAAGACAAAGCTAACTTTTCTGCAATATCGCAAAGTCTGCTTGAAAGACACGCAAGCTCTTTTGCTCGCTTCTACTCGATTCTCTCCCTAGAGGTACAAGCAAAATTCCCTTGGCTCGTAGATAAAGTAAATGAAATTATTAAGGATGGAAAAAAGGTTGTAGTCTTTACACCCTTTGTAAGTCAGGAAAACCGGCTCACTGCTTCAATCAGCACCCAGGCGATAGCGGGTGCGCTTGAGGATGCCGGTATCTCATCCGTTGGAATTTTAGACGGTTCACTAACCGAAGCGGAGCGTCTTGCGGTACAAAGGGATTTCCACAGCAAAGACGGCATCAAAGTCTTAGTTGGAAATTATCTAACTGCAGGCGAATCTATAACATTAAACTCTAAAGAAAACCATGCAACCGAGGTTATAATTTTTGTCGGACCCAATGCAATTAGTAGATATATCCAAGCCGTAGATAGGATTCACCGTATTGGTCAGGAAGAAAAAGTAACAATCCATATTCCTTTTATAACCGGAGATCTATTAAACCGAATAGAAGGCACCTATGATGAACAAATAGTACATCGACTGATGCGAGAATTATCTACTTTCGGTGCAGTCGTCGACGGACTATTTTTCCTTGAATCAAAAGATTACTATCAGGAAATAACCAAGTCCGAAGCAACAAAAGTTAAAAAGTCTGTGTCCTTCGCTACTCGCGCAAAAAGATTAAGCCCATCGACAACAAGACCGGGAAGAAGAAACTTTATTTTAAAAGAAGACGGAAATCTTGCGGGAACCAGAGAATTTAATACGGCCCGTTTTGGTGCCAGGACTCAGGGTGAAACTGTTGTCTATCAAAGAGGCGATCCACCGCGGGGAGCATTTGATTTGGGAATTTACGGCATCAGAGGAACAAACCTCTCTTATGATTCCTCTCAACAGGAAACAATCAGCTTGTATTTTGAACAAATCGGGAAATATCCTTTGCTGACAGCGGACCAGGAACAACTTATATTTGAGCATTTGAGAAGCGGAAATCCTGTTTCATCTCTGGCGGCCGATGAAAGGTTTCAATTTACTATCGTTCCGGAAAATAGAGGAGCCATGAACCAACTACTAAGAGATAGTAAAACGATAAAAGATGTAGTTGCCAACAGCAATCTAAGATTGGTGGTATCAATTGCTAATAAATATAAGGGCATGATGTCTTTTTTAGATTTAATTCAGGAAGGCAATATTAGCATGCTGCGCGCCATAGATAAATTTGATCATAAACAAGAATATAAATTCTCGACCTATGCAACCTGGTGGATTAGACAAGGCGTGACGCGTGCTATTTCTGATCAGTCTAGAGTTATTCGCATACCGGTACATATGCAAGAACAACTTTCCAAAGTGGGCAAAGTAGCAAGTGATTATTATAAAGCGAACGGTCGCACTCCTCGACTTGATGAATTACATCAATTAATTCTTGATAGAGGCGACATTCCGCAAGGAACTCTTACTTCTATAATGAATCTTTTACAATCTGGGGTTACCAGAGTAGGTTCACTTGATGTACCAGTAAGCATAAACGGACGTTCCGGACCAGATGACGGAGATGCCTTAGGCAATCTCATATCCGATAATAGCAGCCTTGAAGACGAAGTAATGTATTCCGATTTGAAAGCGGAAATAAAAAGAGTTCTTACGGAAACACTAACCGGAAGAGAAGTGGCAATACTTGAACAACGATTTGGGTTAGACGACGGAGAGGAAAAAACCCTTGAAGAAGTAGGACGAGAAATGGGAGTTACCCGCGAACGCGTAAGACAAATTCAGGAAAAGGCACTAGGAAGGTTACGTACTGAACAGACACTCTGGGATAGATGGAAAGAAGAAGGATTGCCAAAGTACGCATATAGTCACAGTGCAGAAGATACCGCAATTAGAATGGGGCTATTCCAAGGTCAATATAAAAGTGCGCCAAAACCAAAAAGAGAAGAATCGAAATCTGTATCTCTTGAAAGAGCCAAAAACAGAAGGAATGCGCACTTTCTCCACTTGGGCAGACGTATCATTGGACAGGCAAAGGAAGATCCGGCGATCTGGTCGAATGTTCCGGATCGTGATAGAAGCACACTCTCTCTTTATTTCAAGAGTGAAACCGGTCCAGAGCAAGCCAAGCAGAGGCTGTCTAATATTTTTGGGTTATCCGAAGAGGAAATTGATGGAATAGTAAAAAAATCTATCGAAGAGTTAGCAGAATCAACTGGAATTACACTCCAAGAAAACAAACCCAAGGTGCAAAATGGAAAACAAGAAAGGACTAGGGATCTGGACTCATTTATTCAAGACCTAGTTGAAGAGAATCCATACTTAACAACTGGTGCTGTGGCACAAAGGGCAACAGTGGTAATGAGAAGATACATTTCCGCACAAACAGTTGCCAGAGCTAAAAAACGATTAGAAAGCGAAGGAAAAAATAAATTTATAGCGCGTGGTGATACCACCGTGCTTGCTATTCAAGAAGTATCTAGCCAAAACCCCTCTTTCAACAGCAAAGAAGTCGCTGCTGAAGTAACCAAAAGGACTGGAAGAACAATATCGTGGGGAAGAGTCAACGCGGTTAGAATCCAGCTTATGGGAGATGGTATTTTACCCAGGAAAATTTTATCTTTGGCGGAATATCGAAAACTTGATGATGATGTAGAAAAACTAATAAAAGATGGAAAAACTCATAGAGAAACTGCGCAAGCTTTGGGTCAGCCTATCAATAGGGTAAATAGTTCCGCTGCAAGATTACGAACAGCAGGCAGGATTGATGTTTATACTTATGATCGCAACACCTTTAAGGTGGTATTGGAATATGCTAGAGAACATCCAAATGAAAATCCCAACTTTGCAGAAATCGCACGAGGATTAAGCGTAAGCAGAGAAAGAATTAGACAAATATACGACAAGATAATAAAGGAAAATCTTCTGGAAAGCACAAGTTAGAAGTCTTTTGTAATATGCTTGACTTTAGCTTCAAAATGTTTTATACTCACCCACTATAGGTTTTTGAATTATGGCTTTAGAACGTTTATCCGAAATAATAAAAGACGGACTTGCAGCAAGAGCAACCCGTCTTAACGATCAAGCATCTAATCTTCTAAAAGAAGGTAATGTTGACGGTGCAATGACTGCCATGGACGAAGCCAGAGAAGCGCTTGTGGGAGTAAAAAAAATCAATGAACAAACAAATAGTTATCTTGCAACGCTGGCGGATATAGGTATTGAACAACCCCCTATAGATTATTTAACACGAGGAAACGAACCATTACCTGCATCCCCTACTCCAAAACCTATCACAGAGACAGCTGAGTTCAAGGTGAAACCCGTAAAAAATACTTCAGCACCACAGAGCTTTGAACATCTTACCGGTATTGAATTACCCATTGCAGACAGAGAAGGAAGTAGGACTCGCAAGGACCTATTCTATCGAGAAGAGCAAGTCGCTTATGCTGCATTTACTCTTAACTCTGATAGAACTGGCTTTGTTGCAAACTCAGATGTTGAAATTGTCGTATTAGCTTATATGGATTTGCTGGGGGACGTCAGCGATAGAGAGGTAACGTTACAGGCAGCCAAAGGTTATATGGGTAATTATGAAAAAATTGTGGACAGGATTTGTGAAAAACTTCAGATAGCTGAGGAACAACCTAGTAACGTACTACCTGTCATGAAAAGATTTCTAGGATGGTTAACAGCTGAAAAAGAGTATGAAGACTTATCTATGGAAGATTTAATCCGTGTGATGAAAAGACAAATTCCATTCGAGAAACTCAGTAGTTTATCTCAGGAAGGTGAAATTTCAGCCATACCAGTTAAACCAGAAACCCCTGCAGCAACTGTCTTCGAGGCTCCAAGAAAGCCAAAAAAGGAAAAGGGGAAACCAAGAGATTTAGCGGAAGGCGAAGTAAAGATTGCAAATCTTCTTTTAGCTCTAAATGAAGAAAGAAACAACTTTCAATATAGAAATCGGCAAGAAGTTGTCAAGGCCATTCATGCAGAGTCACTATCAAAAATAACAGACGAGCAGCAAAGAACCCGGAAAGCTGTTAGTTATGCAGGCCAAATTTATGCTTCGGCTCAAAACATAGCAGATAAGTTAGCCTATGCTTTAACTAATTCCGACTGGTCTCGTGAACGCACAAAAGATCTATGGACTTGGATTAATGAGCAACCTGAATATGCAGGTCAATCTATAGATATTATCCGAGAAGTATTGATGAGAAAAATAACATTTCAGGGATTACTTGATCCAAATAGTGAACCAACAAAGCGTACCCGACGAGTGCCAGTCTCTACCGAGAATCCGGATGCTCAAGCTGCACCAAAACAAGAAGAGCTAGTACCAGTTAATCCAGAACTTTCCGAAGCGGATGTATATTTAATTGCCAAAAGACTTCAAGAAGTTGATGATGAAACCCTGAGTGCATTTGGTATAAATTTACCAGAAGAAGATAAAGCTGAATTGATTTCTCTTGTTGAAAAGCACAGCGCAAGTACTCCCGAAGATCAGCAAGAAACAAGAGAAATGTTATTAAGGAAATTGTATGCATTTACTAAAGATAAGCAGGTAACTTTTATGGCAAATATTGATAATGAAGATGCCCAATACCTCTTAACACTTCTCTCCTCTGTTGATAATGAAGAAAAAGTGAGAACATTAATTGGTATAGAAAAGTAATAGTTAGAATTTCCACTTATGACAGCTGAACAAAGACCGGAAATTCCCCAAGGTTTTACTTGGAAGGATTGTACAGGTATTAACGCAAGATTCCCGATGCCGGAAACGTGGTTTTTTAAACAAGAAGCAAGTCCTACTACCTTGGGATACTTTTTGACCAGAGAGCCAATTGCTGGAGAATCATTTTACGTTGGTGTTGGTGGTATTACCCTGAAAACAACCAAGCCAGAAGGATTTTTCAAAACGGGATTGTCGGTTAACACCATTCCACACTTTGATAGGATTACTAGACACAGACCATCAAGATTTGGAAAACTTTTCATAGGTAATCCTCGGACTGCCTTAATACCAACAAGCCGGGCAACCGAGGAAAGAAACGGCAAGCTTATGACTTTCAGGAGATTTTTTAGGTCTAACCCTTTGAAAGTTATGGGCCAAAGACTGGAACCGACTCATTATTATGTTGAATTTACAGCAAACGATTCTACCGGAGCAGCCTACATTATTATGTTTGAAACACCATCAAGAATGTGGAAGGAAGATCAACAAACTGCAAGAACAATGATTGAAAAGAGAATCTTAGATCCGGAATTCTAAGATCCACGTTGACCAGTTTTTATTCTATCTCTATCTTGTGTAAACCCTCTCAATTTGCAGCCTATAATTCCCTACCTAAATCTTTGATATACTAGGGACAATGAGTGAAGACACTAATGAAGATCCAAATGGCCAGAGTTCAGAAGCTCCTTTCAGAAGAGCAGCCTTTGGGAAAATATATGACCACATAGATCCTGGTAAAAAAATAAACATCGCTGCTTTTGGGAATATTTCTGTCGAAATTGATGAGGAGAATTTAGATTTAGATCGGGTGTCAATGGAAAGTCTAAGACAAGGCTGGGAAAAAGATGCCAAAAATTTCACCGCAAGATGCAAAGCCCAAGGCATAGAAATGGATCCATCCGAAGTCTATAAGTATTACCAAATTCAAAGAAAAGCCTTCCAAGTGCTGGGTAAGCCGGCAGAAAGTGTTGGTCAAAGAAGAAATGCTCAGGTTGAACATGATGATCAGGTTAAACTTTCCCAAATGAAAGGCAATGCTATGTGCTCGGAATACGCAGTACTTTCGGCATACATTGCCCAAAAAATAGGCGAGAAAGTCCATCTGGTTGTAGGTTCTGCAGTAGAAAGCCAGGATAAAGATAAATGGAGGGAAGCTCACGCTTATGTTTGGGTCGATGGCCTTAACGCCGTTTTTGACGGCGTACTTGCTCAGGGTGAAACTGATCTTCCAGCCATCATGCAACCGGTTTCACCGGCGACACTTGGTACGTTGGAGGCTGGTAAAGATATCGAGGCGAGAAGAATAGGTTCAAACTTCTCCAGATATTATGGTCTAGAAGCCGGTGGATTTGGTCTCACAGCTTAAACATGAATAAGCAAAAATTACCAAAAATAATTCAAGACATTGGCTTTGATTTTGATTGGGATAATAAAAAAGTTTGGTCGCTTAATATTCCTGTTGAAGAAATTGATATTGAAAGTCTTGAGTGGCATTTGGATGTCCCTTTTTGGAATAAACCGCCAGATGGTTATTACGACTTAACTCCGAATGAGGTGCTGACAGACCAGGAAAAGTACAAAGAAGAATTCAAGCGGATAATGGAATCTGATCTTTCTCACCCTTTAGATATTATGTTTTGGAAAGGCAGATGGTTGATGTTGGACGGTTTGCACCGTTTGGTAAAAGCGAAAGAACTGGATTACAAAAAAGTTAAAGTGAGAAAGTTAAATAGAAATCATATACCTCTAATTAAAAAATGAACGATATAATAATTGGCAAGGGAAATTTAGTAGGAAAAGGAGTTTATGCTAATAGAAATTTCAAGAAGGGCGAAATTGTAATCAAATACAACCTGAAACCACTCACCAAAGAGGAATACGAAAAACTACCAAAAAGCGAAAAGATGTTTACTCATAGGCATCGGGGAACAATTTATCTTTATTCTGAACCGGAACGTTACGTTAATCATTCACCAAGACCAAACACATATCAAGATTTAATAGAAAAATGCGACGTTGCTCTTCGTGAGATAGAAAAAGGCGAAGAAATAACAACCGATGCTACAAAGGACGATCCTTCATAAAGGAATATGAAACTAACAGAAGACGAAATTAAAAATCTGTGCGATTTCTTCGAGATTCTCCGAAAGGTTCAGATTGAACAAGAAAAAATGACCGAAGAAGAAAAGAAGAATAATGCGATAAAAATGGGTGACATTTTTTATTAACTACTCCACAGCATTTTTCTTGTCTAAAATATCATAAGGTTCAGAAAACCTTAAGTAATAACCAAAAGGGTCTTCTATCCTAAAATCTTTTAACCCCCAGGGTTTAGTTTTTAATTCTTCTACTACTTTGGCAAAATCTTTAATCTGCTTATATGAATCCTCTATATCGTCAACCATTATTACTATTTCTACTCCATAACCTCTTTTAGTATCATTTGGAAATTTACTAAAGTATTCTTGCTTATAAACATACTCGTTTCCTGGCCAAAAGCACAAGATATTGCTTCCTTTTTTAAGAACAAGATATCCTTTCTTTTCTTCTGGTCTTCTTTCCCAGACAACTTCAAATCCCAATTTGCCATAAAACTCTTTTACTTTTCCAAAATCTGGCACATGAAGCTCTAGGAGAATGTTATTTGAAGGAATGTTCATTAGGCAATTATATCAGAACTAAAACGTGTCAATATCAATAGCTATTTAAGGGCTGCGCCCCTCTTTTGACAAGGGTTTCCGCTTCGCTTCAATAAACTGCGCTTCGCTTGCCCTATGCAAAATTCACCTTGCTATAGCTTGCAGCATGTATTGGAAGCAGGCAGGCTGCTTCCAAATAAATATTTTCCTAGGAAGCAAAAGAGAGGAGGTGATAATAAATGCAACTGTTAACAAAAGAGATAACAACAAAACTACCAGTTTTGTATACACAAGAGAACGAAGAAGATCCTATGGTAATCTGCAAATTTTTTGCTGCTTGGACAAACTGGACATGGTACGCAATTGAATTTGACGGGCAAGACCGTTTCTTCGGTTATGTAGTGGGAGAGTATAACGAGCTGGGTTATTTCTCACTTTCAGAACTGAAGTGGGTTGAAGGACCGTACGGACTGAGTGTTGAGCGCGATTTATATTTCGAGCCAACTCCATTGTCTGAGATTAAAAAACTCCATGAGGGGGTTTAGTTTTTACCGCTTGCCTTTACTTTTGCTAGAGGCAAGCAGCAAGTACTAAAATTTAGAAAGGAGGTGACAATATGAATAAATTACTTGACCAAGCATATATAACAGCATCCCGCACTTTTGAACTTTGGTTAAACGAGGAAAGCGGCAATGTGTTTGTTGTTTCCAACAAAGATGGAATATCTTTCAAAGCTTTTCCAAACTTTCAAGAGTTTGTGAATTGGAATACGGGAAACGCTGATGCTTCCTTTATTGATATTGATCAATACAACAATCTTGAAAGCATGTCACTAAACGATGTTGTTCTCGGGTGGGCTACTCTTTAACAGATAACTTTCTCCCAAGCATCTCCTTTAAATCCCGAAGATTGAATACTTGCTTTGGTTGATAAATAGAATGATGCACGGGGCAAGTTGCTTTGTATTATCCCCTCAATCTGTTTTTTTACTTTATCGTTTGAACATACAAAAAGAAACATGGGCAGCGGCTCACCAGTTGCCTGCCCCCACTGGTTTCCTTCTGAATACTGCACAATCTGTTCAATTCTACTTCTTAATATTTTCCAAGGAATATATACAGTCAGTAAAAATAGGAAATACCGTTTTGTCTTTTTACTGGATGAAGAAATAGCAATATATGCATTGGGCAGAGGATTTGGAAAATAATCAAAATGTTTCAAATTAGCTTTTGTTGAAAAATGGAGTTTTTCCTGCCCTTCCATTTGGGAGGAGAGATTCAAATACATTTGGGCCAGAAAAACATGCTGATATATTGATTGTCTGGAAAGTTTTTTCTCCTGATATATTCTGTTGAGTACCGCAATATCACAATTTTTCTCACTCTTTAATCTTTTTCTTGCCAGAAGTGTTAATGAATAAATAGTCGGGATTGTATTTGCAATGTTTTTTGTACGATTGAAATCATGAGCAGTGATATATTTTTTTGTTGTTAGGTCTTTGAGCCATTCTTGGACAGTTCGGGGATTTTTATGTTTTAGTAATTTTTGGAATTGGTTGGTATTAAGAAAGAAGAATTTGTATAAGTGAAGAAGAAGAGTAATTTGTTTGTTGGTAATGTTAGACATTAATATAACATTAATATATATAAATAATAGAGATCAAACAATTTTGTATTTTTGCTTTAAAAAGAGCACAAAACACCTCGCACCGTGCGAGGTGTTACTCTGTTTCTTCCTCTTCAGGTAATAATCTTTTTGATGGTTCATTTTTTTGATCATTTCCTGTCTTTTTATTCAAATCTTGCTTTTCTTGAACTTTCCTTGGGGCGATAGGTTTTTTGTATACCACCGTGTAGTTTTTCCGTGATGCGCTGATAAGTATTTGCGTTTTCTTCTTATCAACTGTCACTTTAAAAGGCAGTGTTTTCCCTGAGAAGGGCGGTTCCGGCTGATCAGCTGCCCCAAGCTTTATATAAAAATGATGTTTGGGAAGATACATCAACTCTCCCTTTTTAACATACGGAGCAAAAATAGAAAGAATTAACTCTTCATCAATCGGACTTGCCAACCTAAAGCAGATAAGAGTGCCTATATTAGCAATAATTGCATTTACCGTATTTCTGTCTTCCTGTTGGGCGGTAGTCTGCTCAGCAATAAAAATTCTAAGCCCGAATTTTCTTCCGTTTGAGAGCATTTTTGTAAATGAAGTAGTTGCAAAATTTTGGAATTCATCGACAAACAGATAAAAAGGCTTCCTGTCATTTAACGGAATCTTTTGACGGCGCAGTGCCGCCTGATGAATTTTAGTTATGATAGTAGTCCCTAAAAGGTGTGAGGTATCCTCACCCAGTCTTCCTTCTGAAAGATTACAAAGAAGTATTTTTCCGTTTTCTAAAAGCTGGTCAAAGTTGATGGTTGATTTTGGATTATCTAGCATCCGTTTGGCAATAGGCGAGAACAGAAACCGTCCGACTCTTGAAGTAACACCTCCTACCATTTTTACTATTTGCCAGTCACCCGCTCTGCCAAATTCGCTTTTCCAGAAATCTCTTAAATTCTCATCTTCCAGCTTTGAAGTAATCTCTTTTTGGTACTGCGGGTTATTGAGTAGTTTATACACAGTAAAAATTGTGGCACCCTTAATAGTAAAAGCGGTATGAACGGTATTTCGAAGGATATATTCTATCCTGTGGGCGTTAACTTTTTCCTCATCATTAAAAACCCTCCTAAATATCGCAATAACTCCTTCACAGACCAGTTCTTTTTCAAGAGCTAAATCATCTTCAGCAAGACCTGCAGTCAGTTCCAAAAGATTGATACACATCGGATGAGCCAGATCAATCGGATTACAATACATAAGATCGTCTTTGCGGCTTTGGGGCACAAAGTTCAATAAATCCTCTGTCAAATCTCCGTGCGGATCTATTACTGCTACTCCACGGCCTTTTTTCATATCGTCTTTTGCGCAGTTACCGATGATCGTTGATTTACCTGAGTTTGTACGGCCAATTTCAAGTACATGTTCCTTTCTGTCCTCCTCTGTTAAACCAATCAAAGTTTTCGTGCCGCCATACATATTAACCCCAAAGGAAATATCTAATTTCGCCCCTGTTTTTAAAGAGTGAGGAGGGGGTAATTCTTCGCTGTAAAGCGTTAGCATGTCCTCGGTTTTTGTGGTCTCCGTATATGGGAAGTGATATAGGTCTGAAATCTCAGACGTTGAAAGAATGGGGTTTGGGTTTACAATTGAACCCTGAGACACTATCCTTTGCCTAAATTGGCTCAAGCGCTGTTTCATGGATATCTTGCCAGGCAGGAAACTTTCCTTGGTAGTAATTGTCTGATAAGCAGTGCCAGTTACACCTAAAAATGCCATCAGTCCCGATGTCCTACTTTGGAACTCTTTGTGATCCTTTGATAAAACAAGCATCCGTATTGAAGTTTCAAATAGCTTCTGATTAATTTTCTCTTTTACAACCGTCTGCAATTCTTGTTCATAAGGGTTTAAGAGTTCCTGGGCTTTAACACTTTTAATAGCTTCCGTAGTCATTAAAAATGGAATAGTTTTGCTGTTAGGATCGACAAATCCTAAAAACATACTCCAGATAAAAGTACCAATACCTTTAAGAATCCAAAATATGAATTTAATAAAAAGCGCAAATATGGAAATTACAGGGAGTGAAGAAATTTTAGTTAATATTCCTTCATTAAGAACTGGTGTAAGAGGCTGCCCCCGATACATCCTCAGTCTTAAATTATTTATTTTCCCTATGATATCTTTATGGGTAGAAGATAGAACCGGAGTAGTTGTTACTTGAAATGAGATTAACTCTCCACTTCCCAGTTTTGTCATATTACCTGTGAGGTAAGAGATAGGATCATGCTCTTCAAGCGTTTTTTGTTTAGAGAGTGGCAGGGCAAAGTGACTTGCAAGCTTGAGTTCCGTAACGCCGTATACATATCCGGGTTTTGGAAAATTAGGATCTAAGTAATCATCAACTTTTTTAATCTTTATTCCAGGCAAATATGACAGGAGACTTCTTTGGAGCACATCAGAGTTTCTTTCGGGCGCAACAATAATATATCTGATTCTTGTATCCTTACCCGAAACAATTTCTAAGCTAAACGTCTTTTTTAGTCCTAACAGCTTCTCCGGATTACTCCTCTGCGATGCAAGAGTATGAAGGAGAATATATAGCTGTTCCGTAGCATAAGCTGATTTACTCGTATCAGATGGAAAAGTCAATTCAAGGAAAGTTTTCTCCCTCCCGCTTTTATTGAACTTGACTCCGGCTTTTTTAAGAAGCGGAACAGCAAGGGGAATTAAAACTTGCAGTATCATAAAGCGCGCTACCTTATATATCGCAACTGCCAAAATTCCAAGTATGATTAGTATTCCCAATGGACCAAAGAATAATACGGGTATTAATATGGGGATGGGGATTGGAATAGACAGGAGGGGAAAATGGGAAATCAGGAAATGATACATATTCAGTCTTGCCTGAGTAGAAAATATGTGGAAAGGATCAGGAAAGCTAAGTAAAAACCCCAAAAGCAGTACGCTTAAGGTCACAGTCTTAGCGCCTGTCACCTGTTTTAAAAGATTAAGTAGTTGAAAATCCGTACTGTTCTTAGGAGCATAACCGGCAGCATACGAGGCATAATTATTTGGTGTGGGAGAAGGAGTTGGTGTTGGGGCTTGAGTATTTTGATGGTTAACAAATTGATCAATGGTCTTTTGGTACTGCGCAGCTTGGTTTTGAACATAATTAGGAGGTAATTGATACATTTGGGCAAAAACAGGAAGACTGAACTGAGAGAAGAAGAAAATGAGGGCTGCA
>OBEQ011178075.1_pt1 | contig 21196 bp, 21 predicted proteins | sample 1670901 | NCBI WGS metagenome assembly OBEQ01 (sample SAMEA104232315, study PRJEB22302) | groundwater metagenome | biome: forest; feature: aquifer; material: groundwater | place: USA | collected 2011-08-07 | depth 5.4 m
GATTTGAGTTTTGGCCGGCCCACGCGCATTTCCGCGCGCATTGGCATTGGTGTGGGCCGTGTGCTGGACATTGAACGCGAAGTGGAACTGGGTGGCCCACTGCATTCCAAGGGCGTATTGATCCTGTCTGGTTTCCTGCGTGAACGCTTTGGCGTGGACAGCCCGCTGGCGCTAACGGCCAGCCTGGTGTTCGAACAATCTTACGGGGGCGTGGACGGGGACAGCGCATCATCGGCTGAATTATACTGTCTGTTATCGGCGATTGCGGAAGTTCCCATTCAGCAATGTTTTGCTGTTACCGGTTCGGTCAATCAGCATGGCGATGTGCAGGCCATTGGTGGCGTGAATGAAAAAATCGAAGGTTTTTTTGATATTTGTATGGCGCGTGGGCTGACTGGAAGCCAGGGTGTGCTGATCCCCAGCGCCAATGTAAAACATCTGATGCTGCGCCAGGATGTCGTGGCTGCGGTGCGCGAGGGGCGCTTTCATATCCATGCCATTGACAGCATTGATCAGGGTATAGAAGTGTTGACCGGTATGCCGGCAGGCGCGCGTCAGGCTGATAGACATTATCCAGAAGGCAGCATCAATGCCCGCGTGGCGGCGCGTCTTGCCGCCTTTGCCAAGGCGCGCAAATCTGCAGATGGCGAAACCGGAGAACGCCCATGAGCCGCGCGCCGGAACAGCCCCATAAGCCGCCTTATCACCGGTTACTGATTGGTTTTAATCATCATATGGAATGCCGCAGTGTACTCAATTTTGCAGCGCAGGTTGCCCAGGTGGCCGGGGTGGAGCTTGCAGGAGTATTTGTTGAGGATCAGGAATTGCTGGATCTGGCGCGGCTACCGTTCTCCACCGAAATCCTGTCGTCCAGCCATCAGACCCGCAATCTCGATTCCGTAAGCATGGAGGGCGAATTACGCGCTATCGCCCTGCAGATGCATAACGCTTTGCGCAAGCTGGCCGAACATGCGCGCAGGCAATACAGCTTCCGTACCGTGCGTGGACATTTATTACACACGCTGATCGCGCAGGCGGGTGCGGGGGATTTGCTTCTGCTGCGTACCGCCGATTTTCCATGGCGTGGCGCAAGACCCGCCCTGGCGCTCATAAGTGGACCTGTCGTGCTGTTGGAACCACCCGGCAGCGGAAACGGAACTCTCGTTAGTCTGGCGCAGGAAATAGCCCGCACCATGAAACAGGAAATTATCATTGAGCATAAATATGCAGGGCCGCAAACTTTGCGCGGCCTGAATGCGGGGCTGATTATCGTATCCACCGCGCTATTCGGGGCCAGCGAAGACATCGAACGCTTCGTCGAGGCGGCGCCCTGTCCGGTGCTGATCGTTCCCGCAAGCGTATAATTTTCCTATGCTGGCGTACGCCAGTTTCGCAAACAATGGATCAGGCGCTGCTCACTTACATCATCCGGCAGTGCGCCGATGCGCAGCCAGTGCGGCGTTGCGTTAAACCGGCGCACATAAATCCCATATTGCGCCAGATGCGTGAATAATTGATCTGCATAAGGTGTATCCAGCAGGCTGAACAAGGGATGCGAACCAATAATGCGCAGCCCCTGTTGCGCCAGCATGGCGTCCCGTTGCCCGGCGGAAGATGAAAGCCGCGCGCGGGTGCGTGTGATCCATGCAGCATCCTGCAGCGCCCTGGCGCCTACGGCACACGCCATGCCACTCACCGGCCAGGGGCCAATCAGCATTGAAATGTCAGCGGCTATTTCCGGCGCGCCCAGCGCAAAACCAAGACGCAACCCTGCAAGGCCAAAAAATTTCCCAAATGAACGCAATATGATCACATTGGGGTGTGCGCCCAGATGCGGACAAAAACTGTTATCCGGATCGCAATCCATGAACGCTTCATCCAGCACCAGCCAGCCGCCGCGCGCGGCCAACTGCTCTGCAATCAGGATCAGTTCCGCGCCGGGCGTGATGCGCCCATCCGGATTATTGGGATTGACCAGCACAATCACATCAAAGTCGCTGTTTGGCACATCATCCAAAGCAATCTGCGATCCCCTGTGCCCGGCGCGCGCCCAACAAGCTTCATGTTCGGCATAGGTTGGGCCAACCACTCCAATTCGCCCTATGCCATGTTGCTGCGCCCGCAAATAGGGCAGCCACTGGATGAGCGCCTGGGTGCCGGGCGCCGCCGTAAGCTGCACTGTATCAACCCCATAATATTCTGCGGCCGCTTGATAGAGGTTACGAAAGACTGATGTGCCAGGCAGGTTTCGCCAGACGTCCGAAGTAATCTCCGGGATGGGATAGGCCTGCGGATTAATGCCGGTGCTGAGATCAATCCACGGCTTTTGCGCCTGGGGATAGGTGTGTTGGATTGCGGTTAAATCACCGCCATGTTCAGGTAGGCTGGCTCGCATGTATGGCGTCACTGTGATAGGTTTACGCCATCATGATAGCAGCTATCGCCCTGATTCTTGACTATGCTTTTGGCTATCCGCAATGGCTGTTCCGGCGCATTGGACACCCGGTGACGTGGATTGGCGCGTTTATCAGCTTTGCCGATCGCACCTATAATCGTGAAACCGGTACGGACGAACAGCGCAAGACATCTGGCGCTGTGATGCTGCTTGGCATTATGGCGCTGGCGGCGGGCTGGGGCTGGGCCTGCCAGTGGCTTGCGCAAGCGCTGCCGATGGGTTGGCTTCTGGAAATCATCCTGGTGGCAAGTTTGCTGGCAGGGCGCAGTCTGCATACACATGTGGCGGCGGGGCGGAATATTTTGCGTGATCACGGGACGGAGGCCGCACGGCGCGAGGTGTCAAAAATTGCCGGACGCGATACCAGCCAGCTGGACGAAACAGATGTCTGCCGCGCCGCAATTGAATCGCTGAGCGAGAATACGTCGGATGGTCTTGTCGCCCCGTTGTTCTGGTATCTGCTGGCGGGGTTGCCTGGGATCGCCATTTATAAAGCGGTCAATACCGCCGACAGCATGGCCGGGTATAAATCCGCGCGGCATTTGCAGTTCGGCTGGGCCTCGGCGCGGATGGATGATCTGCTTAATCTTGCGCCTTCGCGTTTAACGGCGCTGCTATATGCGGGGGCGGCTATTTTTTATGGGCCCGCCCGCCCGCTCAACGCACTGAAAGTGGCGTGGCGGGATGCGCAAAAGCACGCCTCGCCCAATGCAGGCTGGCCGGAAGCCGCCATGGCGGGCGCATTAGATATTCGTCTTGGCGGCCCTGGTATGCGCGGTGGTGCGCCGCATCCCGATCCCTATTTTGGCAAAGGCCGGGTGGAACTGAACGCAGCGGATATTTCCGCCGCCCTGGCGTTGTACCGCCGCCTGTGCGCCCTGGTTCTGATTTTGACGCTGGCGGTAAGCTAAACGGCGTCAAAAATAAGCACTGGACGCTGTGGCCTGCCCAGGTGCTAGACTGTGTGCGTTAGTTGCGGATGCGTACCCGGCCAGTCCGGCCCAAACCATAATTGATGGAGGCGCCAATGCCCGCACTGGAAACCATGCGCGTGCTCGAATTCACCCAGTGGGAGGCTGGCCCAAGCTGCGCCATGATGCTGGCCTGGCTGGGCGCAGATGTGGTGAAGGTGGAGCCTCCCGGCGGCGAAGTGGCGCGCAAACTGCTCGGCAATGGGCCGGGAGACAGCCAATATTTCATGAATTACAACGCCAACAAGCGCGGCCTGGCCATTGATCTGAAAAATCCCAAAGGCGTTGCGCTGTTGCTTGAAATGCTGCCGAACTTTGATGTGTTTATCGAAAATCAGGGGCCGGGAACGGTGGAACGCCTGGGGCTTGGCCCCGAAGTGCTGTGCAAGCTGCATCCCAGACTGATTTATGCGCGGATCAAGGGTTTTGGTCTTGATGGCCCGTATGCGGATTATAAATCGTTTGACCCACTGGCGCAGGCGGCGGCGGGTATTTTCTCGATGACCGGCGCACCGGATGGGCCACCCATGCCGCCCGGCGGCACCTTTGCCGATACCGGCACCGGAATTCATGCGGCGCTTGGCATTACGGCGGCCTATGTGCAGCAGCAGCGCACCGGCAAGGGCCAGGTGATCGAATTGTCCATGCACGAAGTCATGACCATGTTCATCCGTACCCAGACGGCACAGCATTGGGGGGCGGATCGCCCTGCCGCCCCGCGCCGCACCCATGAAAGTATTCCCCCATCGGGTCTCTACCGCTGCAAGGGCAGCGGCCCAAACGATTATGTAGTGCTGCTGGTGATTTTGGCGCGCATGTGGCAGGATCTGTGCAAGGCCATTGGCCGGCCGGAGCTTGCCGAAGACCCGCGTTTTGCCCAACCGCTGCAACGGGTCCAGAATGCGGAAGAACTGAAAGCCATTGTCGGCGCATGGACAGCTACACGCGATAAGCACGAAGTCATGCGCCAACTGGGCGCGGCAGGGGTGCCATGCAGCGCTACTTTCGATACCCAGGAAGTATTTAACGATCCGCATCTCAAGGCGCGTAATTTCTTCGAGAAAATTCCGCATCCTGAACATGGCGAGATCATGATGATGCGCTCGCCTATCCGGCTCTCGGAATCGCAGGTGCAGATCAAGGCGGCGCCGTTAGCGGGGCAACATAGCCGCGATGTGCTGAGCGCTGAGCTTGGCCTGAACAAGGAGCAACTGGATAAGTTGTGTAATGAAGGCGTCATTGAGCAAAAATAATAATCAAAACAGGGGGTTGACATGGCAAAAGTTTCCGGGGCTACTTTGATGGCGCGGGCGCTTAAACAGCAGGGCGTGACCCATATGTTTGGCATAGTCGGGTTTCCGGTTATCCCGATCGCCATGGCTGCGCAGCGCGAAGGCATCACCTATATTGGAATGCGCAACGAACAATCCGCCAGCTATGCGGCGCAGGCGGCAGGTTATATGACCGGGCGGCCACAAGCCTGTCTGGTGGTGTCCGGCCCCGGTGTGGTGCATGGGCTGGCGGGCCTCGCCAATGCGCAATCCAATTGCTGGCCTATGATCCTGATTGGCGGCGCATCGTCGGTGGAGCAAAACGGCATGGGGGCGTTTCAGGAAGAACGCCAGGTCATGCTGGCGTCCCCGCTGTGCAAATACGCCCATGCGGTGGAAAAAATTGAGCGCATTCCGTTTTATGTGGAGCAGGCGGTGCGCAGCGCGCTTTACGGCCGCCCGGGGGCGTCCTATCTCGATATGCCGGATGATGTGATTTCAGGGGAAGTGGAGGAAGAAAATATCCACATTGCCGCCACCGTTGGCGAGCCGCCGCGCGGCCTGGCCCCACAAGAGAGTATTGACGCCGCGCTGGACGCATTGCAAAGCGCCAAGCGGCCGCTGATTATTGTCGGCAAAGGCATGGCATGGTCCCGTGCCGAGGATGAAGTGCGGCAATTCATTGAACGCACCCAGGTGCCTTTCCTGGCAACCCCCATGGGCAAGGGCGTAGTGCCCGATGATCATCCATTATCCGTTGGCGGTGCGCGGTCGCATGCTTTGCAGGAAGCCGATCTTATTTTCCTGCTCGGCGCGCGGTTGAACTGGATTTTGCATTTTGGCCAGCCGCCGCGTTACGCCAAGGACGTGCGCATTGTGCAGCTTGATATAAGCCCTGAGGAAATTGGCAATAACCGCGCCACAGAAGTAGCGCTTGTCGGCGATGGCAAGAGCATTGCCGGACAGTTGAATCAGGGTCTGTCGGCGCGGCAATGGTTCTATCCTGCCGAGACACCCTGGCGCAAAGCCATCGCTGAAAAAATTGCGGGCAATCAGGCAACGGTCGCGCCGATGATCGCCGACAATACCTCGCCGGTGAATTATTACCGTGCGTTCAAAGACATTACGGCGCGTATTCCACGTAATGCCATCATAGTCGGCGAAGGCGCCAACACCATGGATATTGGCCGCACGCAAATGCCGAATTTTGAGCCGCGAACAAGGTTGGATGCGGGCAGCTACGGCACTATGGGGATCGGGCTTGGTTTTGCCATCGCCGCCGCCGCCGTGCATCCGGATCGTCCGATTGTCGCAGTGCAGGGCGATAGCGCATTTGGATTTTCGGGCATGGAGTTTGAAACCGCCGCCCGCTATGGCATGCCGATCAAAATCATTATTCTTAATAATGGCGGTATTGGCGGCGGCGTCCCCGATCAAAAGCCGGGCCGGCCATTACCGCCCCACGCGCTTTCCCATGATGCGCGGTACGAACGCATCGCGGAAGCCTTCGGTGGCGCGGGTTTTTACGTGACCGATGAGGCGGAACTTGGCCCGGCCCTCGACGCCGCCATGGCGTTCAACGGCCCCGCCATTGTAAATGTGAAAATCTCGGCGATGGCAAACCGCAAACCGCAGCAGTTCAACTGGCACGGTTAGTTTTGTGTGCGCGCGACCTTCAAAGTGGCGCGCACCTCGGCCGGCGTGGCAAGTGTACCACCAGCGGTCCCAATGGCCTTTGCCGCTGCCTCGGTGATCTGAACATTCGTCTGGGTGCTGCCATGGCGGGCATCCTCCAGCCCTACCCGCACATGTCCGCCCAACTGCACCGCTTGCTCCAGGATTGGCGACAGGTCTACGTCCAGTCCAGCGATCATCCACGGAGCATTGGGGGATTCTTCTTTCAGCAGTTCATGAAAGGCGGTCAGTGCATAGCCGCGCGGCGGATAGCTGAATGTGAAATGATCGCTAAACATCAACCGGTAAATGGGCTGCCCAGCTTTGGGCTGTTCAGCGGCCAGCCGTGCGCCCATTCGGATAAAGCCCGGTTCATAACAGGCATAGGCCATCGGTACACCGTGGCCGGCGGAAATGCGCAGACCGGCGCGCACATGCGCCGCCGTATTGGCGTATAAAAATCCATCGCGGCCCGCTTTCAAGTCCCGCTCATGGGCGAAATTCATTGAGCCGGGATCTAGCGCACCCCATTCACACAGACCACGGTCCGCCAGTCCTTTCAGCGCTGCAAACCGGTCTTCTGCGCCCTTGGCGGCGCCAATATCCGCATTACCATCGGCGGGCAGGGTCGGATAGACGATGGCGTCACTCTGTTCGCGGATGCCTGCGACAATGGCGGCGTAAAGCTCCGGATCGTCTTTTTGCCGCCCCGTGGCTTCGTCGTAGGAATGGAAATGAATGATCGCGGCGCCAGCTTTAATGCAAGCAAGCGCATCAGCCACAATTTCCTGCACAGTTATGGGAAGATGCGGCTGCACCCGCCGCCCCCAGGGGCCATTTACTGCGACTTCCAGCCAGGTTTTATGCGCCATGATCTTTCTCCCTCGTTTTCTCTGCGAGCTTGTACCTTTCCTGCTTTCAATTCAACAGGTCTACGACATCCTTGACACTCCCCCCGCACACCTATGAAATGTACCTAACAAGAATATCTGACTAGGGAGAAATGCGCCATGCGTGATGGATACAAGATCGTCGATACCGATTGCCACCAGATGGAAAACCAGTCCGTATGGTCGGACTATATCGATGCGCCTTTCAAGGGGCGCGAGCCAAAGCCCGCAGAATATAAAGGCCGCAAGCTGTTCTGCGTGGAAGGCGAGCCGGTGCAGCCGCCCGAAGAGGAAGGTCATTACCCCATGCATGCGCCGGAATTTCTGGAGGCGGTGGACAAGGCCATGCGCCGCTTCAAGCGCGCCCGTGACACAAGGTTCAGCCCGGAAAGCCGCCTGATGGACATGGACGAAGAAGGCGTCGATATCCAGATCATGTATCCAACCATTGGCGGGCAAATAATGGGCCGGGAATTCAAGGACCCGGAACTGCTGGCCGCCATCTGCCGCGCCTATAATGACTGGAGCCGGGAATATTGCTCGAAAGACGCCAAGCGCCTGCGCTGGGCGGCAATGCTGCCGCTGCAGGCCCCCGATCTGGCGATTGAAGAGGCGAAACGCACAGCGGCGAACGGGGCAGTGTCTTATTATGTGCGTCCCAATCCGGTGCGTGGCCGTAATCTGCATCACAAGGATTATTGGCCGCTCTGGGCCGAGGTGGAAAAGCTGAACCGGCCGCTCAGCCTGCATGATAGCGGATCGCCGCGCCTTCCTTCCTATGGCGACCGCATGGAAAGCCATACCGCCGGGCATATTCTTGCGCATCCGTTCGAGGCGATGTCGGCCATGGCCGGGCTGATCTGGTTCGGCGTCGCCGAACATTTCCCCAAACTGCGCATCGTGCACGTGGAGGCCGATGCGGGCTGGGCCCCCTATTGGCTGCAACGCATGGAGCAGCATTATGATTTTTCCGGCAAGGCGGAACATCCTGACATGAACAGGACGCCGACGGAATATTTCAAACAGAACTTCTTTGTGGCGGCGCGTGGCGACGAGCGCACCCTGGGCGCGGCCATTGATCTGGTGGGCGAGGATTATTTCCTGTTCAACACCGATTATCCGCATCCGGACGGAACCTTTCCCTGGGGCATGAAAAGCCTGACCGATCAGCCGATTTCGCAACAGGCAAAGCGCAAAATCCTTTGGGACAATGCGGTGCGCGCCTTTAACCTCGCGGCTTGATTGCCCGGAAGGAAGAAACACATGGCGAATACCAGCAATACCAAGAAGGTTGTGCTCATTCCCGGCGAAGATGCAGCACCCGAGGCGTTTCATCCCACCGTGGCGCTGATCGGCCAGCTCGATGTTCCCATTGAATGGGATGCCCCGCCGGTAGGCGAGGCGGGCATCGCGCAACTGGGCCATCCGTTCCCGCAGGTGGCGCAGGACGCTATCGACAAAGCCGATTGCACCTTGTTTGGTTCCACCAATGGCGCCAGCATGGGGGCGATGCGCCATCTGCGCTGGGGCAAGAAAACCTATGCCAATGTGCGCCCGGCGCGCTGGTTTCCCGGCTGCAATAGCCCGCTGAAAAATCCGCAGGGCATCGATCTGGTGATCGTGCGCGAGAACATGGAAGACACCTATGTCGGCGTGGAGGGCGATCTGGCCGATCTGGCGCCGATTAATTTCGTCAGCCGTTTGCACCGCAAGCCGGTCGCCGAGATGGGCAAGGGAAAATACGCGCTGAAAGTGATCACCGAGGCCTGCACCCAGCAGATCACGGCTTTTGCCTGTGAACTGGCGCTGAAGCGCGCGGCCATCAGCGGCAAGCGGCCCCATGTCACCAGCGGCACCAAGCATAATATTTCGCCTGTCGCCGACGGTTATTTCTTGGAAGTGGCGCGTGAGACAGCCAAAAAATATCCCGATGTGCTGTTCGATTCATTACTGGCGGATGATATGGTGCACAAACTGATTGTGAAACCGCATGATTTCGATGTGATCGTGTTACCGAACCTGTATGGGGATTTATTTTCCGATGCGGCGGGTGGTGTCATTGGCGGCTTGGGCCTCGCGCCCAGCGGCTGTTACGGCAAAGATTATGCCTATTTTGAATCCGCCCATGGCTCGGCCCCGGATATTGCCGGCCAGAACATCATCAATCCAACAGCGACGATTTTTTCCGCCGCCATGATGCTGGAATATCTGGGCTTTGTTGAGCCAGCCGCGCGCCTGGTGAAAGCGGTCGAAAAGGTCTATGCCGAAGGGCGGTTTTTGACCCCGGATCAGGGCGGAAAATCAAGCACCACGGAGTTCTGCGACGCGGTAGCGAGAGCGCTTTAGCGCCCCTTGCGCCGTCTGATCCATCCCTTGCGCCAAAAATAGCCCAGCAATCCAATCGCTGTTGCCGCCATCAGCGACAGCGAAAACAGATAGCCATAGCGCCAGCCAAGTTCCGGCATATTCCAGGGGGATGCGGCCCGGTCAAAGTTCATGCCGTACAGGCTGGCGATAAATCCCAGCGGAATGAAGATGGTGGCGATGATGGTCAGGACGGTCATGATTTCATTCATCCGTACACTGGCGCCAGAATGGTACAGTTCCGTAATATTTCCGGCCAGTTCACGCGCCGTATCGACAATGTCGATCAATTGAAAACAATGATCGTAACAGTCGCGGAAATAGACCTGAGTGTGATCCGAAATAAACGGCGAGCGTTCGCGCGTCAGGATGTTCAGCACATCGCGCAACGGCCAGATGGCGCGCCGGATCAGCATCAGGTTGCGGCGGATGGCGTGCAGTTCATGTATGGAATGCAGATCGGTGGCAGTAAGAACGTTGTCCTCCAGAACTTCAATTGCCTCGCCATAGCGCTCTAATATTGGAAAATAGGAATCCGTAACCGAGTCTATTAATGCATATACAAGATAATCGGCGCCTTCAGTGCGAATGCGGCTGTTTTTCTGATTAAGCCGGGCGCGGACCATATCGAAGCAGTCGCCAGGCTTTTCCTGAAAGCTCAGCACGTAATCCCGCCCCAGAAAAATTGAAAATTGTTCCGGCACAAAATCATCCATAATTTCCGACATATGCATGACAATGAAAGTGTGATCCGGATAATCCTCTATCTTCGGGCGCTGATGCACATTGATGACGTCTTCCAGCGCCAGCCGGTGGATGCTAAAGGCGGCGGCAATCTGCTGCAATAATTCCACATCCCCCAGTCCGGCCACATCGACCCATGTAACCTTGCGTTTGTGCGCCATTTTTTTGCGCAGCGTGGCTGCGTCTGTTACCGTAATATCCTCAACCCCTGCTTCGTCAAAGCTGATCATGCGGATAACGGGTTTAGGGGCGGCGGGATCAGCGATAAGGGTGCCGGGCGCGCTTCCTGGAATCGCGCGGCGCTTTATCATCGGAAATTTTGCGGATAGAGTGGTTTTCGCTTTTGGCATGCTGGCCTCGGGCTGTTACGATATGACTTCATTGTAGGGTATTGACAGGCCAGCGGTAGAAACAATTTTGCTGTGGGAGTGTGGCCATGAATATCGCGTTTGATCGTGCGCCGGAAACAGTGGGTCTCTGTACAGACCGCCTGCGCCATATTGACCGGCATTTTCAGGCCTATCTTGAGGATGGCAAACTTGCAGGCTTTGTCACCCTGGTGGCGCGCAAGGGCCAGGTTGCGCATTTGGCAGCGCACGGGGTGATGGATATCGAGTCCGCCAGGCCCATGCAAACCGATTCTATTTTCCGCATTTATTCCATGACCAAGCCCATTACCTCGGTGGCGGCGATGATGCTGTATGAGGAAGGCCGTTTTCAACTGGACGACCCGATCAGCCGCTATCTTCCCGCCTTTGCCGGCGCCAAAGTTTACACCGGCGGCTCGGCGCGCAAGCCTGAGACCGTTGCGGCGGAGCGGCCGGTAAGTTTCCGCGATCTGTTCACGCATACCTCCGGGCTGACTTACGGTTTTATGGGCACATCGCCGGTCGATGCCATGTATCGTCTGAATGAACTTGATGGCGGCGCCACGGAATTATCGACAGCAGAATTCATGAACAGACTGGCGGAAATGCCGTTGCAGTTTCATCCGGGAACGCGCTGGAATTATTCCATGTCAACCGATGTTCTGGGGCATCTGGTTGAAGTGATTTCCAGACAATCTCTGGATGAATTTTTCCGTACCCGGATTTTTGAGCCATTGGGCATGCCGGATACCGGTTTCACGGTTCCAGCCGCGAAGGTTGATCGTTTTACCGCCAATTATTCCAAGCGCAAGGATACCAATCTGTTTGTGGCGGATGCACCCAAAACCAGCCGCTATCTGAAAGCCCGCAAATTTTTATCCGGCGGTGGCGGACTGGTTTCAACAGCGGCGGATTATTTGCGCTTTTGCAGCATGTTACAGAACAAAGGCGAGCTGGATGGCGTGCGGCTGCTGGGGCGCAAGACTGTCGAATATATGACGCTCAACCATCTGCCATCGGGCGGTGATCTGACCAGCATGGGGCAGGCGGTATTCAGCGAAACCAGTTATGACGGCATCGGATTTGGCCTGGGCTTTTCGGTGATGCTTGATCCTGCAAAGGCGCAGGTCATCGGCACGCCGGGGGAATATGCATGGGGCGGCATGGCCAGCACCATGTTCTGGATTGACCCGCGCGAAGAACTGATCGGCATGTTGCTGACGCAACTGATGCCATCGTCCAGTTATCCCCTGCGCCGGGAAATGAAAGTCCTGACCTATCAGGCGCTGATTGATTGAATGAAAAACTCTAAACCAGATGCCCGCTTATGCTGCGCTGTTCAATCTCATGGCGAATACGGGCCTGGCTTTCGGCGTCGATGGGAAAATTCCAGATCAGCATGGCGGACAAAATTTTCAGCGCGACCGGTACAATACTATAAAGCAGCGCCAGCCCCAACAGCGATCCACCGCCATTATTCGTAGCTTGGGCATTAAAGCCAATATAGCCAAGCAATGGGAAAGCAATGCCAACGGCGCCTGCAAGCGACAGCTTGGTTGCAACGCTCCACATGGCGAAATAAAAGCCGGTCCGCTGCGCACCGCTTTCCAACGTATCCGCATCCACTACATCTGCCTGCATCGAGGCTGGCAGAACCATGTCAGCGCCAAGGCCAATACCACTCAGAATTGAAATCGTCAGGAATGCCGACACATCCCCTTGCCCCAGAAAAGGCACCCACATGAATATCAGGCAGGCCCAGAGCATAGAGGCGCCCCAAACCCTATGCTTGCTGTAGCGTTTGGCTAGCATAAGCCACAGGGGAACGGATATAACGCCAGCCGCAAAATAGGAAAACAGCAACATCCCCTGATATTCGGCGGCATGAAGAACATGAGTGACAAACAGCAGGAACAGTGTTGCGGGCAGTGAATTCGCCACCCCATTCATTAAAAAAGCCGCGACCAGCAAACGGAATGGGTGGTTACGCCATACAATCTGCAGGCCAGCGCGCCAATCACTCTCGCGAAAGCGGAAAACAGGAGTTTCCGGTACATTTCGCAATGCGAAAGGGATGCTTAGCGGCAGCATGATACCGGCAAAAATAACAATACTTATCAACGGAAGTTGTGCGTCATCACCACTATATTCTGTGACAAGTGATGGAATCACGGTGGCGATCAGCGTGCCAACGACGGTAAGCCCTTCGCGCCAGGCCACAATATGCGATCGTTCGTGATAATCACCTGAAAGCTCGGCCCCCCAGGCGCTATGCGGCAGGGTAAGAGCGGAAGAGGCGAGATAAATCACCACGCTCCAGACAAACAGATAAAAACTGCCAGATCCCGGTGGTGGAATGCACAGCATCAATGCCGCACCAAGGATGAAAGGCGCGCTGAGAGCTATCCATGGTTTGCGCCGTCCCCAGCGGGTATTCAACTGGTCGGACAGAATGCCAATCACAGGCTGTGAGAATGCATCGATAATCCGCGCCAGGGTCAGCACCGTGCCAATGGCGGCAAGGCTGATGCCCAATTCCTGAGCGTAGAATGGCGGTATATAGATATAAATAGGTACGGCGAAGGCGGCCATCGGCAAGGTCGGTATGCCATACGCAATGTAAGATCCCAAGCCAAGCGGGCGCGGCTGTGGCGGCCCATCAAGCCCTTTTGTGATGAATAATGATGAAGTCACGCGCGGGCCAGCGTCATTTGTACAACATCTGTGTTGCGCGATGAAAACCCGCTTTCACAATAAGCCAGGTAATAGGTCCACATGCGGCGGAAGCGGGCGTCAAAACCAAGTTTTTCAATCTCCGGCCATTTTTTTTGAAAACTCTCATGCCAACGGCGCAATGTGCCGGCGTAATCCAAGCCAAACGAGGTCTGTTCATGCAGCCGCAAATTAGCCCGGGATATTTGCTCAAGCAAGACTTTAGGACTGGCCAGCATTCCGCCAGGAAAGATATAGCGCTGAATAAAATCGCAGCCGCGCCGGTAGCTTTCAAAATGCCTGTCGGCAATGGTGATTAATTGCAACCCGGCTAGACCACCCTGCTTAAGGCTGTCATGCAGCTTGCTGAAATAGTGTGGCCAGTATTTTTCCCCCACTGCCTCAAACATTTCAATCGATGCGATGCGATCATATTGCGCGGATAAATCGCGGTAATCCTGAATGATGATGTCAACCTTTTCAGCAAGGCCATTTTCAAAAATACGCCTTTTGGAAAATTCATACTGTTCCTGGCTGATGGTAATGCCGGTTACCCGGCAGCCAATTTCCTTGCCTGCAAATTCAGCAAAGCCACCCCAGCCGCAGCCGATCTCAAGCAGATGATGATCCGGCGCCAGGGTAATCCGTTCGGCCAATGCGCGATATTTATTGTGCTGTGCCTGCTCAAGATTTTCGGTTGCGCTTTGAAATAACGCCGAAGAATATGTCATACTGGCATCCAGCCACAGGGCATAAAAATCATTGCCCAGGTCATAGTGATATTCAATATTGCGCCGGGCGCCGCTGCGGGAATTTCGTTGCAGAAGGCTGTGGCGCATCCTCTCCATCAGGCTGAACAGCCTGTTCCCGCGCGCGTTGGCGCCGATGCTGTTATTGTTTAACGCTATGACGCGCAGAAGCGTCTGCAGATCGGGTGTGTCCCATTGCCCATCCAGATAGGCTTCTGCAAAACCGATGCCGCCGCCGGTCAGCAGTTTTTTGGCAAAACGAGCATCGCGCACCATTATTATGCCGGTCTCACCCGGCGTGGCTCCGTCAAACCTGAATTTGCGGCCGTCCGGCAACGCCACAATCAAACTGCCCAGGGAAATATGCGTAACGATTGCCAACGCCGCCCGCATCCAGCCATTCATACCAGGAAGCCGCCGGACGTCCTTTCCTGTTACCTTCTGAGCGGCATCGGAAAATGTATCCTTGACGCTAATATCTGCATTATTCCAATCAGATATTCGGGATGGCATGGCGGCGCTGCTCCAATTTCATGTGGCAGTGGTGGGTGTCCGGGCAACAAATTTTGCACCTTTGCGCCACAATCGCAAAGCTTCAAAATGAATGGCGGCAATTATTTTCAGACTCATAAGTGGATACAGGAAAAGCGCCTGAATAAGAGTGCCGGTGCGGAACGGCCGTCTTTCACCGGTTAGCGTAGCAATAAGCAGCTCACCTTCCGGTGCATGCTCGCGGATCATTATAGATAGTTTTTCTCCCGGTATGCGCAGGCGGAAGGTGTACACCATGTTCATGTCTATAAATGGCGAAACATAAAAGTTTTTATCGCGCTGATGGGTAATAAGAGCGTCTGGCGGCGGAACATCATCAATGGCGACGACATAGGGATGTTTTTCGCCAAATGTATTACGCACCTCGTAAATAATACCGCGCAGGCAGGACTTGGCGTCAAAGCAGAAAAACACCGTCAACGGATTAAATACAAATCCTAACATGCGGGGGAAGCAGAGCATGAAAATGCGCCCGCCGGCCATGCTGACATTGTTTTCGGTCAACAGGGATTCTATCCAGGGGCGCAGCGGCGATCCATCGGAAAGGCCGTGATCCTTATCCATCAGGCTGAACAGGTTAAACCGATTGTGGGAAAAAAACACTGTGCGCTCCGCCAACGCGTCCAGCGCATCAATATCGAGGAACATCGAAAAGACACGATAGACAAAACGATGGCGAAATGGCCGCAGGCGGCAATGCATGGCATGGCCATAATAAACCGCCGCATCCGGTAATGATGCGGCATCTTTCATTCTGCGGCTTCCTGGTATATTTGCGTGGCGGGTTTCGCCCAGGGCCGGTATATGCCACTGATTTTTTCCGCCACCGCCAGTCCGGAACGCAAGCCATCTTCATGAAAGCCGTGCGCAGTCCATGCGCCGCAATACCAGATGTTATTTTTTCCCTGAATCATATCAAGCCGCCGCTGGGCCTGTAAGCAGTTCATGTCATATTGCACATGATCATACTCAATCGCAGTAAAGGTCAATTCTGGTTTCGGCGGAACATCCGGATTCAGCGTGATAAAAAGCGGAGTTGCATTACTGATATTCTGTAGACGGTTCATCCAGTAGCTGACGGATAATAGGGGGTTCGCCTTGCCGTGTGAAATATAATTCCAGCTGGACCATACTTTGCGCAGGCGCGGCATTAATGCCGTGTCACGGTGGATATAGGCTATATTCGGCGCATAGTTGATATGGCCCAGAATATCACGCTCTAATTGGCTTGGTGTTTCCAGCATGCGCAACGCCTGGTCGCCATGGGCGGCAATGATCACATGATCGAAAAATGTCTGTTGACCACTTGCGTCCTGCACTAGAACTTTGCTGCCGGTGTTGCACACCCGAACCACAGGTGAATTGATACGGATGCGGTCGGCAAACGGGGCGGTCAGTTTATTTACATATTCACGGCTACCGCCGCTGACTGCGCGCCAGCGCGGGCGATTTCGTGACAATAAAAAATGATTGTTGCAAAAGTTGACAAAACTTTCCGCGGGAAAGCCCTGCATCCCTCCCCCCGGCATCGACCAGATCGCGCCGCCCATGGGAAACAGATAATTGGCCCGGAAGTCATTCGAATATCCGTGCTGGTTCAGATAAGCACTAAGCGTCAACCCATCCAGTGCGCCCCGCGCCAAATCAATCGGCGCATTTTTATTAAACTTCTGGATTTCCATCAGCGTGGCCCAAAATATTGGCCGGAACAGATTACGCCGCTGCGCAAATACTGTATTCAGGCTGTCGCTTCCCCACTCGATTTTACCGCCGCCTGTGCTGACGGCAAAACTCATATTGCTGGCTTCGCTCTTTACGCCCAGGGACGCAAACAGCGCTGTCAGGTTGGTATAATTACTTTCATTGTAAACGATGAATCCGGTGTCTATGGGAATTCGCACCCCGTCATAATCGATATCCACCGTATTACTGTGACCACCTATCCTGTTATCCGCTTCATAAAGTGTGATGTCGTGGGCGTCATGTAACAGCCATGCGGCGCCGAGCCCGGAAATTCCAGAGCCAATAATCGCTATACGCATAATCCCCCGTTCCGTTATTCACAAACTCAAGGCTATGGTTGAAGTCAGCAGGCCGATGCTCATAGGTAAGGTGTTGTTACATGTTTACCAATAGGCTGAGGCACGGGATATTGGTAACAATAAATTGTTCGGGGCTTATTTTAAGGGCAGCGCCAGACCAGCGGCGATGAAAAACACCCGATCCGCCTGTGCAGCGATTTTTTGATGCATGCGCCCGGCGTGATCGCGAAACATCCGCGCCAGGGCGTTATCTGGTACGATACCAAGGCTGACTTCATTGGAAATGAGAATAACGGCTGCTGAACTATTGCCAAGCGTGCGCAATAATTGTGCGCAAGCCTGATCGGGATCACGTCCGGCATGCATAAGATTACTTAACCACAAGCTCAGGCAATCCACCACAATCACACATTCAGGTCCGGCAGCTTTCTGTAGTGCGGGGCTTAATTCCAGGGGGGCTTCTACTGTGCGCCAGCGCGGTCCACGATCAGCCTGATGGCGGGCGATACGAGACGCCATTTCATCGTCACCGGATTCGGCAGTTGCGATATAATAGAGTTCCGGCCAGATACCATCTGCCGCGATGGCAGATTCCGCCAGCTTCTGGGCATAAGCACTTTTACCCGATCTCGCGCCGCCAAGGACGAATGTCAGGTGCGGTAATTGAACGTCTGCGGTCATTATGCGCCTTTATGGCACTATTCAAATAGACTGGTCAAAACCAAACGCTGGTGCGTAGGAGGGAGCGGGGGCCCTGTTCATAGCTGGCCCGCCGGGGCCTTTATAGCTTGTCATGGGTTTGTGCTTGCGGTTCAACTCTTCACCTATCGCTACCACCAGGCCTTCGCTTACTGCGCGGATACGGGCCAGGGTGCGCACATGCGTTATGACACAGCTCTTGAACGCCACCGAGGCGCTGCGCAGCATCTCCTTTTGTCTGGGGCTGATACCTGCCAGCAGTTCCGGGCGCGCATTAATGGCGCGCATCTCGCGTGCATACAGCGATGAAAGACGGGATTTTTTTGCTTCTGTTTCCCGCAAGATCGCGGCACGGTGCGATTTTAACAAAGTGGTTTCCGAAGTGATCAGGCCGGTCAACTGATTTGTCAAAGACAGGATTGCATTCACGCGTGCATCCAGGCTTGTTGTGCCCAAAGGATCGACAGCGGCAGTTTCCTGCATGGGCATTGCTGCATCGCTCATGGCCTATACCTCCTGTAAAGCAAGAATTTGACGATAGACCTGATCGGCAATGCCGATGCCTCCGCGTTTCGATAACATGCCCGCATATTCCTGATTAAGCAGGGAACGGAACATTTCTTCGCCCTGGCCACCACCAAAGGGTCCATCGGTCTTGATGCCAGAACTCATATGTTCCATCATCTGCGTCAGGAACATGGCCTCAAATTCACGGGCGGTTTTGCGTGCCTGTGCGTCATTTGTGTTCCCCTGATGCAGGGTATTTAACCGTTTCGCCATGGCTTCGGGCTGACCGGCGCGCATCTGTTGCAGCGCCATCAGGCCCGTGTTTGCATCGATGCCTGATACACCCGCCATTACATCACCTCGATTTCAGCTTGTAATGCGCCGGATGCCTTGATCGCCTGCAGGATTGAGATCATATCACTGGGGCCGATCCCAAGGGCGTTAAGGCCTTTCACCAGGTCTTCCAGGCTGATGCTATCTTTCAGCAATGCAAGTTTTTTGTCCTCACTCTGATCCACCTCGATACTGGTGCGCGGCACTACTTTGGTTGTGCCTCCTTGCGAGAATGGTGCGGGCTGGCTGACCTGCGGCGTCTCGGTTACACGAATGGTCAGGTTGCCTTGTGCAATCGCAATTGTGTTGATGCGCACATCCTTGCCCATCACAATGATGCCGGAAGCTTCATCGATAACCACGGTGGCGGGCTGATCCGGCGTGATCTGTAATTGTTCGATATCGGTTATCAGGGACACCATCCCGCCTGGATAATTTTCAGGGACTGTCAAATTTACCGTAGACGGATCAATCATCGAAGCTATGGGGTTGCCCATGCGGCCATTAATGGCGCCAGTGATGCGTTGCGCAGTGGTAAAATCAGGATTACGCAGCGAAAGTTTTATCACCGGCATTGAGGCCAGCGCGAATTCAATGCTGCGCTCCACAATGGCGCCGTTGGCGATCTTGCCATTGGTCGGCACGCCTTTGGTGACTTTGGCGCCCTGCCCGCCACTGGAAAACCCACCCACTGAAACGGGGCCTTGCGCCACCGCATAAACCTCACTGTCGGCGCCCATCAGCGGCGTGACCAGCAATATGCCGCCTCGAAGGCTTTTGGCGTCGCCCATGGCGCTGATGGCGACATCAACATTGGTTCCCTGGGCGGCAAAGGGGGGCAGATTGGCGGTCACCATGACGGCCGCAATATTATTCGTGTTCAGGGTAGCGCCACGGGTATTGACCCCCAGCCGCTCCAGCATGGATTCCAGACTTTGCCGGGTAAATGGGGCATTGCGCAGCGAGTCCCCCGTGCCATTAAGGCCAACCACCAGGCCATAGCCGATCAGCATATTGCTGCGTACGCCTTCAAAATCGACGACATCCTTGATGCGCGAGGCTGCTGCCGGTTGCGGCATCATCGGTGAAATAACAAGACTGATGCAGATAAACAGCCGTGCAAGCGCACCTGCCGCCCTGAAAATTCCGGTTGGAAATGAATATCGTGGCGATGGTTTTTGCATATTAAAATCCCTAAGGGCCCGCGTACCTTCTGCCGGGGCGATAGGGAATAAGCGAAAATCGTGCCAGTCTAAAATGTTGAATTTATGCGGCTTTTTACGCCAACAGTGGTTTTTGGGGCGGCAATTATTGCCGTGACAATGATATATCTGCCGTTACTTCCGCCGCCATATGGCCGCGCTTCAGGATTTGTTAAGGATGAGCGCCTTATTTTGCGCTGTGAGGCATGAGCGAAGATGAAAATTACCGGATCAGGCAAAATCGACACACCGCCGGTACGGCGCAAGAATGTATCGCGCGTAAGTGATGGCGCGGGCTTTTCGCTTGATCAAACGGAGAATGCCGATGCCAGCAGTTCCAGGCCGGTGGCGGGGGCAGGTCCGGTGGCAGTTGTTGGTTCATTACTGAGCATTCAAGAGGTCGATGATCAGGGTGGGGGCCGTCGCAATACCCTGAACCGGGCAGAAGAAATGCTCGATTTACTGGATGATGTGCGGCATGGGCTGCTGATGGGCGTGCTGCCAGAGCATAAATTGCGCCGCCTGCTGGCCCTTAGCAATACGAAGCGGGATGGTTTCCTGGACCCGAAGCTGGGGCTTATTTTGTCGGATATTGAGCTGCGCGCCAAAGTCGAACTGGCCAAGCTGGAAATGTCCAAAATTACATTTTAACGGCTTATCAAGGGCCTTGGCGGGTTTTTGGGGTATCCAGACCATTATATTATTTATTAATTACATAGGTTGATACCGTCTGCAGGTAAACATATACTCGCGCCGATTTTCCAACTGGAAGCATCACATGGAGTAGGGATATGGCGACGAAGCTTTCTCCCAATTATCGTCCAAAAGAGACCGAGCCGTTCATGAATCCGCGGCAGAGGGAGTATTTCCGTCTCAAACTTTTGAAATGGAAAGAAGACATTCTTTTGGAAGGCAAGGAAACGCTCAAAAATCTGCAAAATGAGAGCGCTCAGCACCCTGATCTGGCGGATCGCGCCTCGGATGAAACGGACCGTTCGATTGAATTGCGCACCCGCGACCGGCAACGCAAACTGATTGCCAAAATCGATGCGGCGCTTAAGCGCCTTGATGATGGCACCTACGGATATTGCGAGGAAACCGGCGAACCCATCAGCCTGCGCCGCCTGGATGCGCGACCTGTCGCAACCCTCAGCATTGAAGCGCAGGAACGCCACGAGCGCCGTGAAAAAGTTCACCGCGACGATTGAATACTCGCGACATAAGATTGGAAATTTGAATGCCAACGGAAATGCGGCGAATCGTATTCACGAATGAAGATCTTCAAAATGCCATAAATTATATGAACTCTCCCAATGTTTCAAAGCTCGTGGATGGGAAAATCGTGTGTGCATCTCTCAGTACTGAGAATGCGGCGGTTATTCGTCTGCGCTATTCAAGCTATAACAGGGATGAAGATAGATGGATCGATATACCGGTCGCCAACATGGGGGCCATCCTGGTAAATTATTGTATTAAAAGTAAAATACCGATGTCAAAGAAGGCTGCAAAATCAGTCAAAATTATTGGGGATAATGTGTCGCTCGAACTGGTTTTCGCCGAGGATCAGATAGCATCATCATGATCAAGCCGGACAGGGTGTGAATGGTAGCGGAGGAGGGATTCGAACCCCCGACACGCGGATTATGATTCCGCTGCTCTAACC
>OBEQ011188845.1_pt1 | contig 21190 bp, 21 predicted proteins | sample 1670901 | NCBI WGS metagenome assembly OBEQ01 (sample SAMEA104232315, study PRJEB22302) | groundwater metagenome | biome: forest; feature: aquifer; material: groundwater | place: USA | collected 2011-08-07 | depth 5.4 m
CTGTTCTGTTTACCTTAAACGAACCGCAGAATACGCACTTCTTTCCTCGCAAAAAGTTGGCCGCGCACCCAAAAACATTCTTTCGTCTTGTAACCATAAGGGTATTTTAACTCCTTGAGGTTACGATTCCCACTAATTACCTTATTTACTGATACCAATATACGAATTGTACGAATGATACTAATGGCTACGAATAAATCAAAAAATGCGAATTAGTATTCATTGGTATATTGGTACTCATTAGTATATTGGTATGGCGTTAGCCAAAAAAAACGCGCAAACCAGTGGTTTGCGCGCGCGAAAGAAAAAAACAGTTACTCAAGCTTCGCCCGATAGAACCTGGCTTTGAAACCGCCAGTGTCTACGAACTTGGCCGAGTCGGTACTTGGAAGTACCGTGAGCGTCTGCCAGAGGACGAAATCCTCCGAGTACTGAATGGTAACCGTTTTACCTGCGGTACCACCGAGGACTTCAAGCTGAAAAGCTTGAGCAGAAGTGGAGGAATTTCGTTCCCCCGATGCCACCCGCACAACCTGCGCGGGGGTGATAAGAAGCTTGAGGTCGGACGCGACCACTAGTTGCTTATCGCTTTGGGCGACAAGCTCTCCGTTAGCGAGGTTGTACTCCTTCCAAATCGTTCTGTCTTCCGACAGAAAAATTTTGTAGGAACCCGTAACCTTTTTCGCCGTCGGAGAGGACGGAAAAGCCAAATTGGCCATGTAGGCCACATTCGGCCCGACATAATTGCCACCGCCACGGGCGAGAGAGCAATCGTAAGGTGTCCCGTTTTCCGAACTGATCGTATAACGGGAACCGTCAACGATGGCGTTTACCTCAACCCACTTTAGGCCGGGAACTGCAAAGGCCATGTAGGGATTGAAGGTGGGAACCTGATGAGCGCTTTTTGGCATCCATTGACCCTGCTGATACAAAACGGGGTAACGGGTATTGCAAACCGACGCCGTTGGTGGTCCAAAACTCTCAGGTCGGTAAGGAAGTCCATCAACCTTACTAATTTCGTAGAAAACATCAGCATAGGCCAAGAAGTCGTTGCCTTCTGCGCCTGCCACCGGCGGACTGTTGTTTTTCAGCACTTGATTAAGCGCTTCACCAACAACCTTTTCAATATCGCCCATATCCTGGCTGTATTGAATGGTGTTAGGCAGTGACCCACCAAATGTCCCGCCGACGGTGTTGTCAATAATCCCGACAGTAATTCGGGTATTGTTTGGAGGAAACGCCATCCCCACCGGAATTGAATCTGAAGTCGCCGCGGATAAAATCTCCACAACAACCGAAAACGACAGCAACATTAACGCTGTTGCAAGGCGCGTAAGAATTTTCATTCTTCCTTTCGTTGTGGAGTCGCTCGCGCTTCGTGATACCCGAAGGGGTACACGCTTCGTGAACCCCTAGGGGTACGCGCAACTCCATATTTTATTCATTGACCAACAGCTACTTCCAAGTAACTATTTTCTGTCAAAAATCTAGAAATCTCTACCATGATACTATCAGAACCACAAGAAAAAGTCAACACTCGGCATCACTTTCTCTCTGCAGTCAATCCCCTGCTCATCTGCCGTTAAAATCAGCCCTTTCCAAATCACCGCCTAACCTACCCGACTTTATAAACCCCTTATCCCCAAGTTAAGCAAGCCCAGCGAAATTTTACCTCATTAAAAAATGCTACCGATGTTCATCACAACTTATTTCCCGATAATGTTTTTTCCTGAATTCAAAAATACAATAACATCTTTAGGTCTAAATTTATTTTTTTGCAGTGCTGCAAAAACAATACTTGAGGAGGGTTCACAATCAAGCATGTTCTTAAATATCTGATGGGTTTTTTTCACCTCATCCTCTGTAAGACGATAAATGGAATGCCCTAATTTGTTATAATGCTCAAGTGCTCTAGCGTAAGGTGTCCACGGAGTCGAAAGTTTATCTGCAAAACTGTTGACTGTGTTCTGAACACCTATACCAATTACCTTGGCAGATGATTTACGATTTTCAAGGGCTTGAACAAAGCCGAGGTAAATTCCTCCACTTCCCACAGGGACTACTATATAATCAGGTTTAATTGTTTTTAGTATTTCGTCAACAGCTAAAGAGTAATACTCCTCGTATCCATTTGTGACATCCCATATAACCTCATCATCTTTTTCGCGCGCAAAAGCAACAATTTCCTCTGGTCTAAGAATTTTATAGTCAAGATTAACTTCAATTACTTGATATGCAACGCTACTCAACAAAACCTTCATCTCTTGGGAAATATCCTTATTGATAATACACACAACTTTTATAGAACTGCCTTTGGCTAATTGGGCTAGGCTATAGCCGTTATTACCCGAAGTAATAAGAACCAGTTTATCCACTTTTAGCCTATTTGCTTCTTGCAGTATATGCCAATTGCGTCTATCTTTTATGGTACCAAAAGGGTTTTTACTTTCATCTTTTATAAAAGTTTCCGTTACACCGTATTGTCCCTTAAAGTTTTTTGTTTCTATAAGTGGCGTTTCTGTTCTTTTTGAATTATTTACCATGATTCTGTTCAATACTTAAATGTCGTGCTCCTTGCCAAGAGAGTTCAAAAGCTTTTTTCAAAGCATCTGCTAATTCCACACTTTCAATAATGAGTGCAAACTTCTCAACAAGCGACATGAAAATTATCTTGTTATCATAAATATTTATTTCTGGAGAAAAACTGTATTGGTCTTTGGGTACTAAAAATGCCTCTCTAGCTTCTTCTTTGTTAAATTTCACTCTTTCTTTGGATTCAGGAGTATCAGGAAAAATCGCTCGTATTTTTATATTTTTGGAAGCTCTTCGTTTGTAATATTCGGGAAAGTAATCCGGTAAAGTTGTATGCATATCTCTGATTGAAGCATAGGCTCGTATAGTTTCTTTTGAAGTTAAAGTGTCTTCATATGCAGTTCTAATCCCCTCCACTCCTTCAAGAAATTGAACCTTAGGTTTAGGTCCGCCACCGACATACATAGATTTGAGTTCAGGTAAAATTGTATGAGCGACTCCAACAAGTTCGCTATATTTCTTTACTGAATCTTCTAAAAGCTGAATGATGCGTTCAGGCGGAGCAGGAGTATATAGGCGAACATTTTTTCTTTCGGAAATACTGACCAGTCCATGCTTGGCAAGTGATTCTAGCAAAACATAGGCAGTACTACGATTTGTTTGAGATTTTTTTGCAACATCGCTTACAACCGAAGTACCGAGTTCAAGAAGCGAAAGATATACCTTTGCTTCCTTGTTTGACAAACCAAATTTTTCAAGTTTATCGTTTAACATGGGTGTTATTAATTAATGACAACCTGCAACATAAATACTATGGTTATCTGTAAAATAAGTCAAATACTATATGCTAGGGTGTTGAAAGTATAGCTCTGTTGTCAAAAAATAATAACCCTATTTTACATTTTTTTATTATTGGGTTATTATTGTTATTATTGATTGACAACAGAAACCCGAACATTCACTATTTAGTCAGCTTAAATTGATGCTCTTCAAAAAAGAATAGACTTTATGGGTACAAAATTTTATGTTACTAAACACGGCTACAGCCGACTTCTCCAAAAAATTGATGACTTGGAAAACAGGCTTAAACGGACACAGTCAAGTGTTGGCGAAGCGGCCGATATTGGAGGCAACCAGTGGCATGACAACTCATCATACGAACAACTCGTCATAGACATTCGCGGACAGAATAAAAGATTAATCGATGCGCACAGTGTGCAAAACAATTGCATTGTGGTAGAACCCCATTCAAACATCGAGAAAGCTGTTATCGGCACGATGCTGGAAATTCTGGTCAATGATGTTGATAAAGAAAAGTGGGGTATCGTCGGTTACGACGAGTCTGACCTTGAACGAAACTTCATTGCTTACAACACACCGCTTGCAAAACTGCTTTGTGGGATGAAAAAAGATGAAGAGAAAATTGGCTCAATCGCCGGACGAAAAGTAAAAGTGAAAATTATCTCCATCGAAATAATCACCGACAAACATTATCAAACAAGGGAGGGTGAACCGTGAACACTTTTATTGCTCTCGAGGGTCTAAGCGCTTCAGGAAAAACAACTATTGGAATGATGCTTGCAAAAGTTTTGCAAGCAGTTTTTTACAAAACCCCATCAAAGTTGTTTTCCCCAATCCGCAAAAATGTTGATAGGTCAGCTCATTCAACCGCTCGGTTTTTTTACTACATGGCGGGAGTGTGCCAAGCGTCACTTGAAATCAAATCGCTACTTACAACAAAACCTGTTGTGTGTGATCGGTATATTCTCACTACCGTTTGTTACCACAAGGTTATCGGTGTGGCTATTGACCCAACAATAACTACTAGCTGTAGTTCAGTTCTGCACCCTCCCGACTATACATTACTCATTACATGCGAGCAAAAGGAGAGAATTCGTCGGCTTAATAAACGAGGTCTCACCGTAAACGATAGTGCTGAACAAAACCACGGCATTGAAGAAAAATTTCTTGCCGAATACTTACAGCATGATGTCATTGAGATTGATAATTCCGGCAACGACCCAAACATTGCCGTAAAAAATATCTTAGCGATTCTCAAAGGGTAGAACGCTTTTCTACCCTTTTTTAATACTATGCTAAATAAAAAAATTATTGAATTTTATAAAAAACACTACAACCTCTCTGAACTAAAAAACGAGGAGCGTGTAGAGCTTGCTTTTTTTGACAAAGTAAAAGGACGACACGACTTTATTGTTGTCGTAATCTACAACGAAAAAAGGGAACACTTATTGCTACGGGATTTTAACAAAAGTATTGGTTGGGAACTGCCGGGTGGCTACTTAGGTCAACATGAACGCATAGAAGATGCTGTTAACAGAATTGTAACTGGCGAGACAGGACTTGAGATTGACGAACTTCGCCCAATTGCGCTTGTGAAAAATGTTTTTTTGGAAAAAAAGGAACGAACAAATACGGTGATACATTGCGGTATTGCTTTTATGGCGCTTAGTCGCAAACAAGTTAAGCCCTATCCTAAAAATATAATGACTGTTTATTCTAAAGAAATTCCTGAGAAAGTAGCGTATCAAAATAATGCTATTCTAAATATCGCCAGAAGTATTATAGATAAAAAGCATCTTGACCCGCCTTATGCTGAAATAGAGAGTGTCAATAAGTTTTTTTTCTTTTATCTTCTAAATAAATATGTTGTAAAAATAATAGGAAATATTGCTTCTAGAAAAATAAAGAGAAGGGTATTTGACCTAATTTTTAATCAACCAAAAACACTTCTTGATCCCTCTTGCGGAGATTGTTCTATCGCCTTTGATATAAAAAAACATTTTGGTTGCAAACTTTGTGTTTGCAATGATATATGCTGGAAAACAATCTCTTTAATAAAAAATAAGGATCCGGGAGTATTCTTCACCAATCATAACACACTCAACTTGCCGTTCGTGAAAAAATTTGACCTTGTTGTGTTTAAAAATACACTCCACCACATCCGTAGGGAAAACCAAAAAAACCTTATCAGCAAACTTGTACAACTTTCCTCCCAACTAATCATAGTGGATATAGAAGACCCTCAAAAAACAACTCTTCTCGCCAAGGTTTGGAACTATTATTATAGGATGTTACTTGGAGATCAAGGAGAAACATTTCTAACCTATAACGAGTTTAAAGAAATGATTCAAAGTGTTGTCAAAAATAAAAAGTATATTGTTGGTAAAATCAAAACTATAAAAGGTCCATACTTTTACGCATCTATATTTTAAGTAATCATGAAAAACATAGAATTAGAGTTTAGATCTGAAGTTTCGGCAAAAAAATTTGGCCAGTTGCTAAAAATCTTACGGGGTAAATGTATTTTGGAAACTCACACAAAACGATTGTCCATCATGTTTTTAGGGGTAATAAGTAAAAATTCTTACGATATCCGTATTCGTGTCAACAACAAAAGGAAGGCCGAGATAGTACTAAAGAAGGGAGATTTTCACGCCCATGATAGAGTTGAGATTGCTTACCCAATTCTTAAAAAAGAAATTATTCCGCTGTCAAAAATATTTCAACAATTCAACTTTAACCAAAAGGTTACCGAACGAGAAACTTTCAAGTTTGATTTGCATGACAAAATCAATATCGCATTGGCACGAGCAAATAAAATTTCCTACATTGAAATAGAAAAGATGTCCGATAGACATTCAATGCGTAAAGATAAAAGAGAACTACTTGCCGTACTTAAATCAATAGGTATAGAACCTATTAAAAGCCGAAAGGAATTTGATAACTTGTGCAATAGGCTGACAAAAAAAGCAGATTGGATCTTTAGGGGTTCAAAAGAAGGCTATAAAAAACTAGAATCTAAAATAATGGCCTATTAAAAAGCCCGGTCCTAGGCCTCCTTTTCCCTATTCACCCCTTATCCCCAGTTCGCCCTAAAAGTTGACAAAAACTTACAGCTTGCTAGTATGGCAGTGTTGAAGTTCGTCCTCGGGCGGACTATTTTTTTAAGAAAAATAACGAGCATAGCGAGTATATTTTTCTTAACCCCCTCACTTTAATACACATGTTCTATTTTTATGTGTTGCAATCACTTGTAGACAAAGAGTTATACTTTGGATATACAAGCGACTTAAAGCGACGGTTCAAGGAGCATAAGGAAGGTCATGTGATTGCAACACGCCGTCGCCAACCCATGCGCCTTGTATACTACGAAGCGTATAGCGATGAGAAAGATGCTCGAACTCGCGAACTTAATATTAAGCGACGGGCGAAAGCTCACATAGGTTTGAAAAGACGAATAGTTAATAGTTTAATTATTAAGTGAGGGGGTGATGATTTTTACATTCGCTTCGCTCATTAAAAATCTATCATGTTTGACCTAAAAGTAATCAACTCAGTGCTAGACCAGCTTGAAGAAGAGCGGGGTATTCCTCGTGAAAAAATTATTGAAGCCATTGAAGCGGCGCTCGCCACAGCTTACAAAAAAGAGTACGGCAAGAAGGGGCAAATTGTCAGAGCGAAATTTGACATCAACTCGGGCAAAACCGAATTCTCGCAAGTGAAAGTCGTGGTTGACGAAACCAAAGTCATCATGCCACAGGCCGACTCGGAAGCGGAGCCTGTGGAGCGCGACCCGGAGGACGAACGCATTTTTTTCAACGCGGAACACCACATCATGATAGACGACGCCCAGAAAATAAAAAAGGGTGTGGCGCTTGATGATGAAATTGTTTTCCCGCTTGAAACAAAATCCGACTTCGGCCGTATCGCCGCCCAAACAGCCAAACAAGTTATCATTCAAAAAATCCGCGAGGCCGAAAAAGTTGCCGTCATGGGCGAATACGGCAAACGCGAAGGTGAAATCGTAACAGGCACGGTTCAACGCATGGAACGAGGCAGTATTTTTGTTGATATGGGACGGACAACCGGCATTTTGCCGGCTGAAGAGCAGATTCCGGGCGAACGCTATAAGCAAGGCGAGCGCGTGCGGGCTTTTCTTTATCGTGTGGAAGAAACTCCGCGCGGAATTTTCCTGAAGTTGTCCCGTTCACACCCGAAGTTTTTGGAGGAACTATTTAAGATAGAAGCGCCGGAAATCGCCAGCAAAACCGTGGAAATCAAAGCCATCGCGCGCGAAGCCGGCTCTCGCACCAAAATCGCCGTGGTGTCCAACGATCAGCACATTGACCCGGTGGGGTCGCTGGTCGGCCAGAGAGGTATTCGTGTTTCAACAGTCATGAGCGAGCTTGGCGGAGAAAAAATTGATATTATAGAATGGTCGCCGGAACAGAAAAAATTTGTGGAGGACGCCCTGTCGCCGGCAAAAGTTATTTCGGTTACTCTGCATGAAGATGAACACAAGGCGGAAGTCCTCGTCGCCGAAGACCAGCAGTCGCTCGCCATCGGCAAGGGCGGACAAAATGTTCGTCTAGCCGCCAAACTGACCGGCTGGAAAATTGATATTAAAAGCGGAACTGGCAATTTGGTTGCTGAAGTGGTGCCAAAAGGAGAATAACCAATCACCAAGAAACAAGCTCCAAACAATATCCAAATGCGTACCGGGTTTTTGATTATTGTAAATTGAACTTTGTTTGATTATTGTTTCTTGGTTATTGGTAATTATAATATGTTTTATATAAATTTATTAGTTAAATTATCATTGCTATGACTTCATCAATCACCTTCGCCCTTCTGTCAGCTTTAGTAGCAATCATTTACGGCGCTTTTCTCATCGCTTCCATTCTTAAAAAAAGCAAAGGTGGAATCAAAATGCAGGAAATAGCGCAAGCCATTGAACTCGGCGCCAAAGCCTACTTAAATCGCCAGTACAAAACCATCGCTCCCATCGCCGTCATTCTTTTTATCGTGCTTTGGTACTTTTTTAATATAGGAACCGCGCTCGGCTTCGTTGTCGGCGCGATTTTGTCGGCCTTGGCTGGCTATGTCGGCATGAATGTTTCTGTTCGTGCCAATGTACGCACAGCTGAAGCGGCAAAAACAAGCATGGCCGAGGCTCTGAAAGTGGCTTTCAACGGCGGTTCGGTAACTGGCCTCCTCGTCGTTGGCCTAGCGCTTTTGGGTGTTACGGGATTTTACGCCATCACACACGATGTCAAAGCGCTTATCGGTTTGAGCTTTGGAGCAAGTTTGATTTCAGTTTTCGCTCGCCTCGGTGGTGGTATTTTTACCAAAGCCGCCGATGTTGGCGCAGACCTTGTCGGCAAAATTGAAGCTGGCATTCCAGAAGACGATCCAAGAAACCCAGCCGTCATCGCAGACAATGTCGGCGACAATGTCGGCGATTGCGCCGGTATGGCAGCCGACCTTTTTGAAACTTATGCTGTGACAACTGTCGCCTCCATGCTTTTAGGTTCACTGCTTTTCAAGGGTTTCGGAAACGCTTTAATGTATCCGCTTGTCCTCGGCGGAGTTGCCATCTTTGCCTCAATAATCGGCATGTGGTTCGTGCGCCTCGGTTCGTCAAAAAATATCATGAACGCCCTTTACAAGGGTCTCATTGCTTCGGGAATTTTGGCTGGCACAGCTTTCTATCCTGTTACAAAGTGGCTAATGACAGGCAATGGTTTGTACAGTACTAAAGCGCTTTTCATATGCACGCTTGTTGGTTTAGCCGTTACGGGACTGCTTGTCGTCATCACTGAATACTACACTTCCACAAAATACGCGCCGGTAAAATCCATCGCTAGATCTTCCGAAACCGGCCACGGCACAAATGTTATTCAAGGCTTGGCAATTTCAATGAAGTCAACCGCGCTTCCTCTCCTTACTATTGTCGCCGGAATTTTAATCACTTATCACTACGCCGGACTTTACGGCATCGCGGTGGCCGCCGTTTCCATGCTTTCAATGTCGGGAATCATTGTGGCCATTGACGCTTACGGCCCGATTACCGACAACGCTGGAGGCATCGCTGAAATGTCCGGACTTTCGGACAAAGTGCGAGAAATAACAGATGCTCTTGACGCTGTCGGCAACACCACTAAAGCCGTTACCAAAGGCTACGCTATCGGCTCGGCAGGACTGGCCGCGCTTGTCTTGTTCTCTTCGTACACTCAAGAATTTGTCAGTCTCGGAAAACATTTAGTGTTTAGTCTTGAAAACCCGAGAGTTATTGTCGGACTATTTTTGGGAGGACTTCTCCCTTATTACTTCGCCGCGCTCTCAATGGAATCGGTTGGCAAAGCCGCTGGCGCCGTTGTCGTGGAAGTGCGGAGGCAATTTAGGGAAATTAAAGGCATCATGGAAGGCACGGCAAAACCGGATTACGCGCGCTCGGTTGACATCGTTACTCAAGCAGCTATCAAAGAAATGATTTTGCCGGCGCTTATCCCAGTGCTTGCTCCAATTTTAGTCGGCTTTATTTTAGGCCCGATTGCTTTGGGGGGACTGCTTGTCGGGAGCATTGTGACGGGACTTTTCGTTGCCATCTCAATGACCTCGGGTGGCGGAGCGTGGGACAATGCAAAAAAACACATTGAAAAAGGCAACCACGGTGGCAAGGGAGGCAACGCGCACAAAGCGGCGGTAACCGGAGACACGGTTGGCGACCCTTACAAAGACACCGCCGGTCCCGCTCTCAATCCTATGATCAAGATACTCAATATTGTCGCGCTGTTAATGGTTAGTTTACTAGTCTAAACCCGACCTGCCCCGTAGCGAACCCTCGTCTGCGAGGTTCTGCTACTGGGGTGATTAAAATTATGAACATAATCGCGCTTCTTATGGTGAGTTTGATGATTTAGAAAATAGTGGGTAGTAGTGTAGTAGGTAGTGAGTAGTAATGTAGTAGAAAAATTCCCCGCCGTGAGCTTCGCTCACGGCGGGGAATTTTATACCCTACACCCTCTACCCTAAACCCTTCTTCCTAATGTATAATTACAGCTATGAATCCAGAAGACGAAAAACTTCTCGCGAGTCCTGAAACCCCGGAACTGATTTCTTCCGACCACATTGAGTCGCGCGAACACGCGAAACAATTTTTGAAGAGGACGCCCGCAAGCGAACTTTCCGAAATTTTCGGCGCGAAAGAAACTTTCGTGCCGAACGAAGAGCCCTTGAACCCGCCACCGCCACAAGTTCCATCGGAAATAAATTTGACGGAAACCGCTTTCGGCTTAACCCCGACCGCGACAATTTCAGTTCCGTCCTTACCAAAAATGAAACCGCCCGTGACGGTTTTTCGATTCCTGAAAATATTTCTTCTCATTTTAATCATACTGACCGCGGGTCTCTACTTTTGGGGTGGCATGCTTGCTCAATAAAAGAATATCCCTATACTATTAGGACTCCCGCAGTCGGCGCATTTCTTCGTTGCTTCGCTCGTTTGCTCCCGCAATGTATTCTGAATACATTTTGGTCGCAAGCCTCGCTCGCGCCTCGAACTGCATCCAACTTCGGGAGTCCTAAATCCTATGTCCAACTACAAAATAGTCGCCGAAAAAACTCTGCCCGAATCCGAGCTTGAATTGGAAGTGGAAATCTCGCATGAAACCCTCGCGCCTTACAGGAAAGAGGCGCTTAAAAAAATTGGGGACAAGGTTTCCATTCCCGGTTTTCGCATCGGACATGTTCCCGAAAACATTCTAGTGCAAAAAGTCGGCGAGCTTTCGGTGATTGAAGAAATCGCTTACTTTGCGATTGAAAAATTCCTGCCGGAAATATTGAAAGAAAAGAGGCTGGCTATAATCGGCGAGCCTCAAGTTTCAATAACCAAACTGGCGCCAAAAAATCCTCTAGTTTTCAAAATCACAATCTCTCTAATACCAGAAGTGAGACTGCCAGACTACAAAAAAATTGCCGCCTCCGAAAACGCAAAGGGGCCCGAGGAGTTTTCCGTGTCGGAAAAAGAAATGGAAGACTTTTTGGAAAACATTCGCAAAAGTTTTGCCGAAAATGGCAAGGCGGAAAACAAAACTTTGCCGGAGCTCAACGACGACTTCGTGAAAAAACTCGGCGACTTCAAAGACCTGTCCGACTTCAAGATGAAAGTGAAAGAAAACCTTCGGCTTGAAAAAACCCAAAAGGTTGCCGAGAAAAAACGCATCGCGCTTTCGGAAGCGATTCTAAAAGAAACCGCAGTGGTTGTGCCGAAAGCTCTTATTGAAAATGAATTGGCAAAAGCGTTCGCGCGGTTTCATGACGATATTACTCGGATGGGCGTTAAGCTTGAAGATTACTTGAAGCATGTCAAAAAAACCGAAGAAGAAATGCGGAAGGAGTGGCGACCAGACGCTTGTAAGCGGGGCAAGCTTCAGTTGACCTTGAATGCCATCGCCGTAGCTGAAAAAATTTCCGTTACGGAAACCGAAATTGAGGCGGAGGTGAAACATCTTTTGGAGCATTACAAAAATGTTGACCAGAAGCGCGCCCGCGATTATGTAACCCTGATGCTGACAAATGAAAAAGTTTTCCAATTTTTGGAAAATCAAAGATGAAACAAGGCAAAAATCAAAACATGGTATCCCCCGCCCGCGCCAAGCCTTTGGCGGGCAGGCAAAATCCAAATGGAACCCAAAATTATACTTGTAACACAACTCAAGCGTACGCTTGAGTTGTGTTACAAACATAAAACCTAAAAACAAAACCTTAAAATAATGAACCTGTGTTACATCTCAAATTTTTTCTTCAAACCTTCTTCGTCATCAATATGCGTCGCTTCAATGTAATGGATGCTATCGCCAAGAAATAAATGCTCTTTCATAAAATCAACCTCGTCTCTGCATCTGAATGGAAAAACAAATATTGACTTTTGATACGGATAAAAACCTAACTCTTTTAATTTGACGACAAGTTGGTCTCGCCCTCGCTTTCTCCTTTCAGAAATATCGTAAGTTACAATTCGCCAAATGCCGTCCCAACTTTTTGGCCTATCAATTTTCATCTCCTCAAAGTCATACCTTAAAGACCTTTTCTTTCCTTTTTCAGTTATTTCAATAACTTCCAAACCGTCCTTGTAGTAAGAGTTTACATGTTTTGATTTTTTGAGACTGCTAACTGACCGAATAAATTTCTTTCTGTCCCCCTTAAAATAATTTGTGATGAGTTGCCCCGCTCGCGGTGATGACAAAACCAAAACAACAGCCCCGCCAATCAAAAGCGACTTGAGAATAACTTTTGCGATTTCGCCTCTAGAGTATTTCTTTTTGACCTGTTCTGCGTTCATAAACTTTTACCCTCACTCGCCACTCATTAACGAGTCTTATCTATTGTAACACAAGACAAGCGATCGCTTGAGTTGTGTTACTCACAATGAACAGAGAAACACCTTAGCAAGATTCGCTTTCTAATAACTACAAAAGTAGCAGTGAGGAAACAGCAACCGCTGCAGTTTCTGCGCGGAGAATTTGCGAACCGAGAGACACGATGGGAATTTTTTTGTCGCGGAAAATTGCCAATTCTTGGTCGGTAAAACCTCCTTCGGGACCGATGAAAATGGCATAGCGTGAAGCGTGAAGCGTAGAACGCAAAGAGTCAAGATAGGAACCGGAGGGGTCTAAAGCAACTGATGATGAAGAATGGGCGAGAGAGACAGCGTCGGAAAGAGAAACTATTTCGGAAATTGTAGGCAACACTCCCCTGCCCGACTGCTCGGAGGATTCTATAATAATTTTTCGGGCGCGCGGAAAATTAATTTTTTTGGCAACCGAACGGGATGTTAACACTGGACAAAACCCCGCCACGCCAAGCTCCGTCGCCTTCTCTAAAACCCACTCAAATTTATCAGCCTTGATGAGTGACAAAAACAAAATAACTTCGGCCTTCGGCGCAAATTTATTTTTCCGCTTCTCAAGAATTATAAAAACCGCTTTGAGATAATTAAGTTCCGAAAATTGCGCCGTAAATTCAAATCCGGAACCATCAAAAAGTACCACAGAACTGCCCGTGTTAAACCGAAAGACATGTCGCCATTGATGAATCAAGTCGGAATCGGAAATTATTACCGTTCCGCTATCCCCTATTTTTTGGTCAATGAAAAAGTTGTGGAGGCGCATAGAAAAGTAGAAAGTTAGAAAGTACGCAAGTTGAAAAGTTAAAAAACCAAAACGACCCCGTGCCGTCAATTGTAGTGGAAAATGGTAAAAATAAAAAGCTCGAATCTGAATCGAGCTTCAAAGGGGTAAGTACTTTTCAACTAAATCACAATAGAGAACTTCTAGAGCCTCTGATGGCTCAAGCGATTTTGCGCCTTTCGGCAATGCGTCGCATTTCTTCCAATAAATAACCATGTGTCGAACATGGAAATCATATGCAAAATTTTTGATTAAAACATCAAGAAGAAACCTGGTGTATTTTTCTTGCAAATCGTTCTCAAAGGGGCCAATGAAAAACCCTTCCGAAACAGAAAACTGCCAATCAAAAAACCAAAACATCTGTCGCGTAATCCAAACTTTCGCATACATAAATTTTCTCCCAGTTCAATTTTTCTGTTCTTATTAAATCAATAATGATTCGCGCTGTCAATCGGCGAGAACTTTTTTGAAAATTGCCCGCCCGCCCCCCGCGAAGCGGGGGGCGGGCTAATTGATAATTGAAATTAGCCTACAACTCCTAAAAATAATCCCAATTAAAACCAGACAACAATAAGAAACTATAGTTTCTTATTGTTGTCTGGTTTTACCCTTTCCTAACTCGTCAACGCTTTGTTATAATTTGCTTATGAAAATAATTTCTTGGAATGTAAACGGCATCCGCGCAGTCGTCAAAAAAAACGCTTTTTTGCCCTTCGTGGAAAAATTCAAGCCGGATATTTTGTGCTTGCAAGAAACCAAGGCTGAACAACATCAGTCGGTTATAGACTTGCCAGAATACAAAGAGTACTGGAACTCCGCCCTAAAAAGGGGTTACTCCGGCACCGCCATCTTTACTAAAACAAAACCAATCGCGGTAACAAACGGCCTTCCAGAAAAAATTATTAAAAAATACGGCCCGCTTGCCGACAGTTACGGCGACCCAGCGACTGAAGGTCGCATCATCACGGCCGAATACGAAAAATTTTTTGTGGTTACAGTCTACACGCCAAACGCCAAAGATGATTTAAGCAGAATCCCCCTCCGCCACAAACATTGGGACCCGGCATTTTTGGCGCACTGCAAAGAATTGGAAAAAAATAAGCCAGTGATTTTCTGCGGAGACTTAAATGTGGCGCACACGGAAGACGACCTAGCTAGGCCTAAAGAAAACGAAGGCTTGAAAGGATTTACCAAAGAAGAACGAGCGGGCTTCCAAGCTTTCATTAACGCGGGATTCATTGACACCTTCAGAATTTTTCACAAAGGCAACGGCCACTACTCATGGTGGTCTCATTTTGCCAACGCCCGCGAACGAAATGTCGGCTGGCGCATAGATTACATATTAGTATCGGAAAGTCTAAAGTCTAAAGTCAAAAAGGCTGAAATCCTCCCGGAAGTTTTGGGGTCGGATCATTGTCCTGTTGAATTAGTAATTAGTTTGTAGTCGGTAGTTTGTAGAAAAAGAAAAACCGCTCCGATTTACATTGGAGCGGGGTAGTTACTACGGCGTTTTAGCCGATACCGATATTGGTGCAGTTACGGAAAAATTTTGCATTGCCGATAAGAGCAAGCTCCAGTGTTTCGCCTCAACTTTTTGCGCTTCCGGTTCGGCTTTTTTTCGAGCAAAAAGGGCCTTTGTTTTTTCCGGCACAGCTTCCGACCAACTTTCGCCACCAAAAGGTATGGGAAACGACAGATCGTCCGCAAAAAACTTGTAAGTGCTCAAGTTTCCGTCATTGCACAGAAAGACCTTTGAGTTGTTTACAGTAAGAAAACCGAGCGAAACATTTCTGCTTTCCTTACTGCAAAAATGATCCAGACATGCACACCCCGGATGTGTGTGATGGTTAGATGTGAGCAATCCAACCAGAGGCACATTGTGCTTTGCGGCGAGAAGAGCCAAAAATATGCCGACTGGCATTTCTTTGCCCACTTCGTTGCTCATACGACACATATAATCGCTTCCTGGCAAAAGCAAATCAGTCAGAACCACATCGAACTTTTCTTTGCAGATAAATTCTCGTCCTTCGTCGTAACTGTTAGCGGTAGTCACTTCGTGTTCACTGAATTGCGCACGGGCCGCTTGCAGGTTGATTGTCGCATCGTCTATTACGAGGATTTTCATAATTTTACTATTACTGGTGTTCATCGGCACACCTGCTTAAAGCCATTTCTAAGAACCTTTTGTTCTTACAACAGAATATCAGTTTAGTAAAAGATAGTAAATTAAGAATTACTAATTTGAAACTATAGTAACATTAATAGCCTAAATACCCTTTACTTACAACATATTTTGGAAAATGCTTTACAAAATACTGTTGTAAATGCTATACTACAAACATGAATATAAAGTCAGAAATCAGACAATTGCTAGTGGAGCTTGATCTTAATGATGCCGAAGTAGCCACCTACTTGGCGACCCTGGAATTGGGTTCCGGGTCCGCAAGTAATATAGCTCGCCTCGCAAAGCTAAATCGCGTTACCGGCTATGAAGCCCTCAAACGACTTTCTCGGAAAGGTTTTGTGCTTATTCGCGCGAAAAAAAATGATCGGACAAAATACTTTACGCCAGTGGAGTATGGAGACATTATTGAAAAACTTAAAAACAAGCGCGAAGCGGTGGAATCGGCTATAGAGAAAGCCGAGGCCTTAAAAAACGATTTTTCGGCAAATTTTTCCGTAACCGAATCCAAGCCTGTCGTACTATTTTTTGAAGGCGCGGACGGAATCAAGGAAGTTTTGAACGACACGCTCAAACAAAAGTCGAAAGAAATAATTTCTTTTGCTTCCGCCGAATCGCTTGAAACTGGATACGATGATGAATTTTTGCAAAGTTATTGGAGTCGTCGCGTCGCGCTAGGTATTCCCTCTCGTGGCATTCTGCCTGATACGCCAAAAGCTCGCGAACAGTTTAATCCGGAAAAAAATAAAAGCGAATTGCGGGAGATTCGTTTTGTGTCGGAAACTGTTTACCAATTCAAAAACGAAATTGACATCTACGGCAATAACATCGGCATTACCTCGCACACTAAAAGCAACGAACACGGCATTATTATCCGAAGCCAAAGTGTCGCCGAGAGCATGCGCGCCGTATTTGAAGCCTTGTGGTCTTTGTCTGAAAACAACATAACGAAAAGAGAAATGGACGATTAAGGATAACTATTGCTTAAGCGCTAGTTATTCTTAATTTGTACGATATATCGTACAAATGTGAGTTATCTTTTATCTTCCGTTATCACTGAAACAATTTTTGAATATCGTCCCATGTGAGCTTTTGGAACAAGTCCTTGCTTTCGCCCACGATAGAATTAAAAAGGTGACTCTTTTTATTTTGTAACGCGACTATTTTTTCTTCAATGGTGCCAGCGGTAATGAGCCGATAGACATTGACCGATTTTTTTTGGCCAATGCGGTGGGCGCGACCGATCGCCTGATTTTCCACGCTTGGATTCCACCACGGGTCAAAAATTATAACAGTGTCCGCCGATGCGAGATTAAGTCCTGTGCCACCAGCTTTCAAACTGATTAGAAAAATTGGAATGGTCGGGTCATTATTGAATGTATCAACCACATCTTGGCGATTGTTTGTTTTTCCCGAAAGATACGAATACGGCACAGCGCGCTTTTTTAATTCTTTTCCTAAAATATCAAGCATTTCGGTAAATTGGCTGAACACCAGCACTTTGCGTTTGTTTTCTCTCGCCTCTTCAATCAGTTCGTTGAACATGTCAAGTTTTGCCGACATGTGTTTGCTGTAATCTTTTTCTTTCAGTAACAGATTGGGGTGGTTGCACACTTGGCGCAGTTTAGTAAGTCCCGCCAGAATATGAATGCTTGATTTATTAAATCCCCGTTCTTTTACTGAATTAAAAATGTCCTTTTTAACTCGCGCCAAAATTTCCTGATAAAGAATGTTTTGCGCCGTATCAAGATGGCAGTGGCTTGTCTGTTCAATTTTTGGCGGCAGTTCCGTAAGGACTTCTTCTTTGGTTCGGCGAAGCATGAAGCAGGAAATTTTTCTGCGGAGCATTTCAAGCGATTTGGTATCGCCCCGTTCCATAATCGGTTTGTGAAATCTTTTGGCAAATGTTTTGTATGAACCCAAAAACCCGGGCATCAGAAAATCAAAAATTGACCAAATTTCAGAAACACTATTCTCAAGCGGTGTGCCAGTGAGCGCGAGACGATAATCCGCGTCAACCTCTTTCGCAATCTGGGCGTTTTTGGTGGCGTGATTTTTTATGAACTGCGCTTCGTCAAGCACGCAGTAATTGAAAATAATCTTTTTCTTTTTGTACCGCTCGTTGTCTTTTTTGAGCGTAGCGTAGCCAGTAATAAGCAGGTCATAGTTCGCGGCATTTTCAATAATGAGGGCGCGTTCGCTTTGAGTGCCGTCAACAACGGCTACTTTCATGCTCGGCGTAAAACGAAGGGCTTCGGATTGCCAATTATAAAGAAGTGTTTTTGGGCAAACGACAAGCGAGGGTTTTTTAGCCACCCTTTCTTTTTCAAGAAGCACGAGTGTTTGGAGAGTTTTGCCCAAGCCCATATCATCGGCAAGAATTCCCGCAAAACCATAGGCGCGCAAGAAATAAAGCCATTCAATGCCCGCGCGCTGGTATGGGCGAAGAAGCGCGCGGAGTTCCGCCCTAAGTTTAACTGGTTTAACAGGCTTGCCTGTCTTGGCGTTTTCCATAAATTTCTCAAATCCTTTTCCGCGGACGGCGTTGTAATGTTTTGAGCTTGTGGCGACATATTCAAGTTCCGAAGCATGGTACAATTTGCCTTCAAATCGGCCGTTTTCACGCTCCTTGAAACTTTCAAGCATGGCGACAAATCGTTCCAGCTCTTCATGATTGGTGATTTTGAGCAATCTGCCGTCCGAACGGCGGATAAATTCCCGGCCATCATCAATAAAACGACGCAGGTCTGCAAGCGTGATTTTGTCCGGCCCGCAATAACACGCAACATCAAAAGCCAGCCAATCATTTTCGGCATTTGCATCTATAGAAAAGTCCGCGCGGAAATCTTCCCTGGCGAAATCGAATGTATCATTAGTAAAACGGATTTCACAGCCGATTTCCCCGCACTTCTTTTTAAGATTTGGCCAGTATGTTTCGTAAAAATCCAAAATTTTTCGGAACCCTTTCACGCTCTGTCTTGGTGTTTTTGCCAGTCCGAGGTTTTGGTCGTACAAACTTTCAAAAAGTTCAGCTTCAGTTTTTTCTTGTATAAGAGCGTGTTGTATTTTTTTACCGTCAAACTTGATGATGTGCGTGTCTGGAGCGTAGTAGTTTGTCCGGCGCTTAAAAGAAATTTTACCGCTCGCCCTGCTTACAAAAACGCTTTCCGACACATCTTCTCTGTGGAAACCGTAATCAATGACAGGTCTTATTGACAGTGTCTCCTCCTCCGATCGAAAATCAACCGAAAGCGTTTTTTTGGCGTCATTAAATTTTTCAAGTTCGTAATCTGGAGTAAGAGCGGTGGTGAGATTTAGGTATTTGTACGCGTTTATGATGATTTCATTGACGCGAGTTGTTTCTTCCTGGGTAAGTTTGGTTTGAACCATCGATGTTTTAGCGGTGGGTTTGTTCCAATAGTAATCATCCGCAGGAAACCGCGCTCTAATTATAATTCGGGCAATACCCAAGGGCATCGGATGCAGTTTAATAGTGTTCCCCAAAATACAAACGAGGTGTTGTTCGGACTCAAGAAATTTATTTTTGCTAAAATCAGAACTGGTGTATGGCAATTCAAACACAAACCTTTTTATATCTTGACTGGTATACTCGTTATGCGTCTCTTCAAACCGAAGTGTTGCCGAAAATTTTTCCGGGTTCAAGTCAATAGTAAAATTTTTTGCGTTATACCCGTATTCCTCGCGGAGAGCTATGCCCGATTCCTTAATCAGTGTAAACAGCGCGCCTAGGTCAACAGGTGAAGAATCCTCGCGTGCTCCTTGCGTAATTTTAAGCAAAGTCATTAACCTGTTTTGGGATTCGGTCAGGCGCTCCGCATGTTTCAAAACACTATCAACGCTCGCAAATTCATACGGAGTATCTTTACGGCGAAGAGAAAATTTACCGCCCCATGTCGAAAAAGCGATAAAATAATCCTTGATTGTGAAAGGCGGCGGTGAGTTTGGAACTTTTGGAGGGATGTTTCTCCATGTCGCCTCTCGCACTTTGGTTAAAATGGGTTCGTGTCTCTTTATCTCAAAGGTTTGCGCGCGTTTTAAGGCCTGAAGTTTTTCAATAACAGCGTCAATTTCTTCCGGAGTACGAACGCTTCCGACAGTTGCAAGAATATCTTCTGCTGTAATTTCTGTATCGCGTGGCAATTTCTTTTCATATTTTTCAATAAAAGCCAACCCGAGCGCGGCGGCATGTTTGCACAAATCGTCATACGGACACGAACATTCAAAATTTGTAAATAATCGTTGTTTTTGGTCAAACCAGAGCGCTGTTTCATATTCTTCACTTCCATGCACAATCGCATTGGCGCAGATACTTCCGTCGGACAGGGTCTCTATTGTCAGGTCGTCTACGCACCCTGAATGAAAATAGTCCTCACCTCGCGCAAAGATGCGATTTTCAAAAAAACCCCGTAAATCTTTTTCCATTGTTATCATTAACTTTTCCCGCATAGCATAGGCAAAAAACGCTCAAGTCCTTTGAATTACGAAATGCAATAGGATACAATTAAAGACGACCCGCAAGGGCCGTCTTTAATTGTATGAAACTAACTCTACAAGTATACAACGAATTAAAACAAAAAGTCACGTTCTTCTACAACAAACTACACTTCAACAAATACGAAAAAACTAAAGGTCGAAAACTAGCTATCAGTATCATTGACACCATCACTCTCGCTCTCTACAAACAAGCAAGCACTCGGAAAACAAAAAAATCTCTGTGGAGCGATCTCAAGAAATATCTGAAATGCAGTTACAAAACGCTCGTTGTCAATCTCAATCGACGTGTATTGCTCGCTCTCGTCATTGCTTTACAAATCAGAAATTGGAATCGTAAAAACTCTCATCTCGTCAAACACACCGACTCAACTGACATCCCCGTCTGTTTGAACAAAAATGCTAAACGACACAAAACTATGTACGGACTGGCATCATGGGGACATTCAGGAAAAGGCTTCTATTACGGGCTTAAATTGCACCTTACCACTGACTTGAAACGCAACATCTTGTCATTCTCTATCACCTCTGCCAATGGGTCGGACAGATCGCAATTCCTAAAACTGAACAAAGATTTGGAAGGCGTCTTTATTGCTGATGCGGGCTACACCTCGGAGAAATTGGAGAAAGAATTCTTCCGAGAAACCAAAAGAATCCTCTTTGCCAAGCCGAGAGCCAACATGAGAAAACTGATGACCAACTTGCAGTCAAGACTCTACGACACCAGAATGCTGATCGAACTTAACTTCCGAAATCTCAAATTGTTCTTTGGTTTAGAAACTTCGCTTCCTCGGTCAGTTGATGGGTATCTTGGCAACTACATCTATTCTATCCTCGCGTACATGCTTCGTTAATTATCAATCGTATTTGAACTTTTTGCTTTTATCATATTGAAAAATCACCTCAGCAAGCAACGCTGGCAGTTTTCGCGTATTTTAAGTTCAAAAGGAGAAAGGCATTTCGTAATTCAAAG
>OBEQ011292108.1_pt1 | contig 21189 bp, 12 predicted proteins | sample 1670901 | NCBI WGS metagenome assembly OBEQ01 (sample SAMEA104232315, study PRJEB22302) | groundwater metagenome | biome: forest; feature: aquifer; material: groundwater | place: USA | collected 2011-08-07 | depth 5.4 m
ATCTGGGGCAATTTGATTCTCAATACCTACACGGCGCTGGCAGCAGAACAATCGTTACCGGCAATCAGCGATCATTTCCCAGCGTATATAACACATAATCTCGACGTGTTTGATACACCAGAAAACCTCGCGTTCTGGGCGCACAGATTGAATGTAGTAGAGCCGTTAAATGTGCCACTATCGAATCGCGCGCAACGCAAAGCAGATGACCGCCGCAGCGTAACGCTCCATGAATTTGATAAAGCGCACTGGGATGAGATTCGTCAATTCTGTTTCAGAAAACGCATTACGCCGGTGCTGTATTTTAAATGTCTCTACAGCTTGTTGCTGAATCATTATTATCGGCCAACGGCGGATTTCCAGATTTTAGAATTTTTAGCCGGCCGCACTAAAGAGCATTTAACCGCTGTCGGATGTTACTATCATGGCTTACCCTTTATTTTGCCGCATGAGGTATTAGTGGGTGGCTCGCTTGAGAATCTGTTTGACGCGGCGAAGGCCTATCACAGTGAATCGCAAGCGGTGCAACATATTTCGCTGTTTCAACAGCGACAGCTGGTGGCACAGGGTAGACTGACATTCTCTTTTAATCTGTTTAACTTTGCCAACAATCCGGTCTTTTTAGGCCGCGAACAGGAAGTGTTTCGTTACACACCGCTGGCCGATAACCTGGTGCAGATCGGCTTGCGTATTGCAGCAGAGGGTATGGCGTTAGAGCTGGATTGTTACGAGTCAATCTTTGACGACTATCGATTATTGCAACGCTTTGAATTGCTCAGCCAGCAAATTGTCAACGGCACTGAAAGTATTTCAGCACTCAACTATTTATTGGCCGATGAGCAAAGTAAACTTTTTGATCCCGAGTCGCTGCTATGGAACAACACCTACCAAGAACCTACTGTCGAGACTTCACTCCAGGCATTAATTGAGAAACAGGTGATAGCAACCCCCGATGCGGAGGCGTTAATCTGCGGTGAAAAACGTATTAGCTATCGCGACCTAAATGCCAGAGCCAATCAACTAGCACACTATTTACGTGAGCAGGGCGTTGGTCGCAATTCGATGGTGGGTATCTGCATCGGCCGCTCTATCGAGATGATGGTTGCGGTGCTGGGCGTCATTAAATCGGGCGCTGCTTATATACCGATGGATGTGAGTTATCCCAAAGAGCGTTTGCTTTATATGTTGGAAGATTCGGCGGCGCCGATTTTGCTCACTGAATCCTGTGTACTCAGCAATGGTATTTTAGAGTCTCTGCAGAGTCATGACGGCGCTGAGAAAAAAGTTGTTGCCTTGGATACCGGCTGGGAGGAGATTGGGTTTTATCCCAGCATCAATCCTGAAAATACCACACAACGCGATGATCATCTCTATGTGATCTATACATCTGGATCCACTGGACGGCCGAAGGGCGTGCTGGTAAAACATCGAGGTGAGCTTAACTTATTGCCTTGGTACAATCGCGAGTACGGTTTTGATGTCAACAGCAAAACCCTGGTGATCAGTGCATTCGGTTTCGATTTAACCCAGAAGAATTTATTCGCTTTGCTGACTGTCGGCGGCACTGTGGTGTTGCCGGATGCCGATCACTACGATGATCGACGTTTCCTTGAAATTATCGAACAGGAAAAAATTACCTATATAAACTGCGCGCCCAGTGCGTTTTATCCCTTGGCGCAAAATGAACGTGCGGCAATTGCACTCGCGTCATTAAGAACAGTGCTGTTTGGTGGTGAACCCATTCAGCTCTCCAGTATGGCGAACTGGATTGAAAGCGGAAAATGCCAAGCAGAATTGGTCAATATGTACGGTCCTACCGAGTGTACCGATATTGCCGCGACTTACCGTATTCCAGATATGGCCAAGTGGTTGGCAGCAAAAAATAAATCGATACCCATTGGCCGCCCCAACAATAATGTGCAGCTGTATGTACTGAATGACCAAAATCAACCTGTGGCTCTGGGTGTTATCGGTGAGCTGTGTATTAGCGGCGAAGGGGTGGGAAGCGGGTACTTAGGTAAGGATGAATTGACTCAAGCAGTTTTTGTCGATAACCCCTTCGGCGAAAGTAAACTTTATCGCACGGGCGATCTGGTGCGGTATATCCAGGATGAATCGACACAACAGTTTTGTTTAGAATACATCAATCGTAAAGACTTCCAAGTGAAGGTGCGAGGTTTACGCATAGAACTTGGTGAAGTGGAATACGCTGTAAAACAGGTCTCTGGCCTAGATGAAGTGGTAGTTCTGGCTAAGGACGACAATCTGGTGGCTTTTGTGGTGGGCCCTTCTGTGAAAGACAATGCTGCAAAACTCAATCCGCAGCTTCTTAACACAGCGGCATGGCGTCAACAATTAGCGGATTATTTGCCGGATTATATGCTCCCGGCGAATTTCCTGATTCTTCAACACTTCCCACTTTCGGCCAATGGCAAAATTGATCGTGCTGCGTTGTTAGCGATGGATACATTGACGGCCAAAGCAATTGAATATGTCGCCCCGCGCAATGCCATAGAACAATCGCTTGCTGATATTTGGGGTGATGTGCTGGCGGTGGAAAAGGTCGGGGTACATCATAACTTCTTTGAATTGGGTGGCCACTCGTTGCGGGCGACACAGGTTGTCTCGCGGGTACGTTCGGCTTTTAATATTGATCTGCCACTGCGCGAACTCTTTTTAGCTCCAACGATTGCGCAGTTGGCCGAAAAAGTGATGCTGTTGCAAAATGATGGTGCATCGCACACGATGTCTCGGATTGTGACGGTTGATCGCACGGCATTGCGACCGCAAGATTATCGCCTCTCCTATGCGCAAAAACGCCTCTGGTTATTGGATCAGATCGAACCGAATAATATCGCCTACAACGTGCCGGTAGCTTTTAAAGTGCAGGGCAATCTAAATGTCGCTGCTTTAGAAAAAGCGTTGCTAGAGATTGTTAAACGCCACGAAGCATTACGCACAACGATTGAAACCGTCGCTGGTGAACCCTATCAAGTTATTCACGATGCCGCAGAATGGCAGCTGCGCAAACTGGATGTGAGTTTGTGGCCTGAATGCGAGCGAGAGGAAAAAATTAAACATGCTGTGATGGATGTGGTGGCGCGGCCATTTGATTTAAACCAGGGCCCGCTGTTTAAAGCCTTGGTCTTACAGTTACCCGATGCCAACAACCCAGAGTTTATTCTGGCGGCATGCATGCATCACATTGTTACCGATGGCTGGTCGGTGAATGTGTTTGTGCGTGAATTGGGTGTGCTTTATGTGACTTTTTCGCAAGGCACTCCTTCACCCTTACCGCGATTACCTGTGCAATATCTCGATTATTCCATCTGGCAACAGCAATGGTTGACCGGCGATGTGTTAGAAGCTGAATTGGCATATTGGCGCAACAAACTTACCGGTGTGCCGGTACTTGAATTACCGATGGACCGACTGCGGCCGCCTATTCAAAGTTTTGCCGGTGATGTGATTTCTTTTAATCTTGATACTGAGCTAACACAACAGTTGCGGGATTTGAGTAGTCATCAAGGCGCTACCTTGTTTATGACGTTGTTGGCTGCCTTTAAAGTGTTGCTGGCGCGTTATTCTGGACAAGATGATATCTGTGTTGGAACGCCCATCGCGAATCGCACCCAGGCTGAAACAGAAAATTTGATCGGCCTATTTATTAATTCATTGGCGTTGCGCACTGATCTGTCCGAATCGCCCAGTTTCATCGAGCTGTTGGCGCGAGTGAAACAAACCACATTAGAAGCCTATGAACATCAACATGCACCGTTTGAAATGTTGGTTGATGAGATTCGTGTAGAGCGCAACATGAGCCATACGCCACTCTTTCAAGTGATGTTTATGCTGCAGAATACTGGCAGCGGCAAGTCGGAAGAGTTTGATCTTCCCGGCGGCATTAAATTATTGCCATTGTTAGCTGAAAATTCGTCTTTTGCCGAGGGTATCAACATCGCAGATTTTATGAGTGTTAAGTTTGACTTAACACTCACCCTAGTGGAGATGGATGGCCGTATGTCGGGTACGCTGGATTTCGTCACCGCGCTGTTTGATAAGACGAGCGTCGAGCGCATGGCGTGCCATTTTGAGATGTTATTAACTGCCATAGTCGCGGCGCCGCAAAAGTCGATTGATACATTAAATTTTCTGACAGCGGAAGAACGCCAAAACCTTTTAGTAGAATGGAATAGAACTCATCGAGAACTTCCAGAAAAAACCGCCTACCAATTGTTTGAAGATAAGGTAACAGAAGTTCCCACCGCGCTCGCCTGTCAGTTTGAACAGCAAACGCTGACTTATGCCGAATTGAATCAACGGGCAAATCAATTGGCTCATCATTTACGAACCCAAGGTGTAAGCCAAGGTGACATGGTGGGTGTTTGCCTTAGCCGTTCGAATGAAATGCTGATTGCATTGTTGGCGGTGTGGAAGGCAGGTGGTGCCTATGTGCCGATCGACCCTGATTATCCCCAGTCGCGAACAACATATGTCATCGAAAATTCTCGCTTGAATATTATGATTACTGAACGGGGATTGCTGAACAAATTACCCGTTGAAGGAATTGTGTTGGTCTGCATTGATACCGAACGCGAAACAATAGCTCGGCACCCACAGACAAATTTGCAAAGTGATAGCACAACCGATGTGCCATTGGCATATACGATTTATACCTCGGGTTCGACCGGCAAACCTAAGGGCGTCGTCATCACTCATTCCGCATTCGTTAATTTTCTCTGCGGCATGCAACACAGCGTGGGCATGCACAGCAGCGATGTGTTGTTGGCGGTAACTTCATTATCGTTTGATATTGCAGGACTTGAACTCTTTTTGCCATTAGTGCAAGGCGCTAAGGTAGTGATAGCGAGTCGCGAAGATGCCATGGATGATCTGCGCTTAAAGAGTTTGATTGAAGAGCGCGGCATCAATTATTTGCAGGCAACACCTGCGACTTGGCATCTGTTAGTCAATGCGGGCTGGCGTGCGCCGCGTGTGATGAAAGGTCTTTGTGGCGGAGAGCCGTTGCCACCAGGCTTGGCCAATGAGCTGCTCGATCGCGGCGTGCGTCTATTTAACGTTTATGGCCCGACAGAAACCACCGTCTGGTCTTCTGTATATGAAGTCGCTCAGCGAGTGAATAATGCGGTTTCGATTGGTCGTCCTATTGATAACACGCAACTTTATATTCTTGATAAAGAGCTGAATCCAGTTCCGGTTGGGGTGGCGGGTGAGCTTTATATTGGTGGCGCTGGTTTAGCACAGGGTTATCTTGGACGAGCAGACCTAACGGCGGAACGATTTATTCAAAATCCCTTCCATCAGGAGTGTGTCCACAGTTCTGCACTGATTTATCAAACCGGCGATTTGGCGCGGTATCTGCCGAATGGTAATGTGGAGTGTTTAGGCCGCATCGACAACCAAGTGAAAGTGCGCGGTTTCAGAATTGAGCTTGGTGAGATCGAGGCGATACTCAACCGTTACGACGCGGTCAAAGAGGGAGTCGTTAATGCAGTAGATTCCGGCGGCGGCAATAAAATCCTGGTGGGTTACGTGGTGGCAACTAACGAAGCTCTCACACCTGCTGATTTGCAGGCCTATTTAAAGCGAGACCTGCCAGATTACATGGTGCCGACAGCATTCGTATTGTTGAATAAATTGCCGCTCACACCCAATGGTAAAGTGGATCGTAAAGCGCTGCCTAAGCCTGAAGGTGATTTTATTCAAACGACTGAATATGTCGCGCCGCGTTATGACACTGAAATAAGCTTGAGCCGCATTTGGCAAGAGGTGCTTAAGCTCGACAAGATTGGCGTTAATCATAATTTCTTTGAGTTGGGCGGTCATTCACTGTTAGCGACTCAAGTGATCGTGCGTATGCGTGCCGAATTTGCCGTGGATCTCCCGGTGCGGACAATATTTGAATTTCCTACCCTGGCGAGTTTGGCGCAACAACTGATTGTGATCCAAGCGCGGGGCGCTGGACCCTTATTACCGGAAATTATACCGTTATCAATTGAAGAGCGGATGCGTGGATTGCCTCTGTCGTTTGGCCAGCTACGACTGTGGGTGTTAGATAAGATAGAGCCTGAGAGCACTGCCTACCATATGCCAATGGCGTTTAGGGTAGCTGGGGATTTAAATGTCAACGCACTGGAAAAAGCGCTGAAGGAATTGGTGCGACGCCACGAAGTGTTGCGCACCAGTATTGAAGATCGTGGCGAATCAGGTCCGGTGCAGGTCGTTCATCCGGCACAAGAGTGGCAAATGAAGTGGGTCGATCTTACTGAATATACCCAAGAAGAACAGGAATCTGAAATTAAGCGCCATGTGTTAGGCACGGTGATGCGGCCGTTTGATTTAGCCAAAGGCCCGGTATTTAGAGCTACTGTGTTGCGAATTTCTGGAGCTGCTGGTGCTGACGAACATCCACAATATATTTTGGCAGCCTGTGTCCATCATATTGCCTCCGATGGCTGGTCGAATAATATTTTTATGCAAGAGCTTGGCATGTTGTATCTGGCCTTCAGCCAAAACATGCCTTCGCCGTTGCCAGAGCTTAAACTTCAATATGGTGATTACAGCCATTGGCAGCGCAACTGGCTGGTGGGAGATGAACTTAGCCAGCAACTAAGCTATTGGTTAATGCATTTAAAAGATGTCCCAACGCTGACTTTGCCAACTGATCGGCCGCGACCCGCGCAACAATCTTATGCGGGGGATATCTTGTCGTTTGAGTTGCCGCGTGATTTAACCCAAAGCCTGAAAAACTTTAGTGGTGCACAAGGCACGACATTATTCATGACCTTAATCGCGGCGTTTACTGTGTTATTAGGTCGTTACAGTGGGCAAGAGGATTTCTGTGTCGGTACGCCAATTGCGAATCGAACCGAAGCCAATTTGGAACCCATGATCGGGCTTTTTATCAATTCGCTCGCGCTACGTGCTGATCTTTCCGGTTCGCCTACGTTTATAGACCTGTTGCAGAGAGTGAAGCAATCAACGCTCGCTGGTTACGAGCATCAACATGCACCGTTCGAACAGGTTGTGGATGAACTCAATTTAGGGCGAGGATTAAGTCATTCTCCAGTGTTTCAAGTCATGTTTGTTTTACAGAACATGCCGCCCTTAGAATCACGGAATAGTGAATTACCCGGCGGAATTAAATTATTGCCGCTCGTGAATAGCAATGCAGTAGCTGCAAATGACGCTGCCCTTTCCCATGTGAACGCTAAATTTGATATCACCATGACTTTGGTTGAAAGCGGTAATCAGCTCAGTGGCACCGTTGAGTTTGTGAAAGCGTTATTTGATAAAAGCACTATGGCGCGTTTTGTCAGCCATTATCAAAACCTCTTAACGTCGATTATCGAGTCGCCCAACAGCGTGATTAGCTCATTGCCTCTGCTAGATAAAATTGAAGCGCAGCAGCAAATGTTGGAGTGGAATTCTGTTCAGCATGAGGTACCAGTCGCTTTACCGATTCATTGCGCCTTCGAACAGATTGTGGCGCGCTATCCAGACCGTATTGCGCTTTCATTCGAAAAGGAAGCAGTGAGTTACCAGGCATTGAATAGCAAAGCGAACCAATTGGCCCATTATCTTATACAGCAGGGCGTTGGCCTGGGTGATCTTGTTGGTCTCAGCGTTGAGCGATCTGTCGATATGATTGTCGGTATTTTAGGGATTCTCAAGGCTGGTGGCGCGTATGTTCCTGTAGATCCCACAAGCCCCGCTGAGCGAATCACCTTTATTTTGCAAGACGCTGATGTGAAGTTGCTGGTGACGCAGAAATCTGTTGTCGGAAAACTTGCTGTTGGCAATATTAAGTCGGTTTATCTCGATGATTGGCAATCCATCGTTCATCAATTGCCGATTTCGGCCACCGACAATCTTCAAGTTAATGTGACGCCAGATCATATCGCCTATGTGATTTACACGTCAGGCACCACAGGGCGGCCCAAAGGGGTTTTGTTACCGCATGTGAATGTGATCAGACTCTTTACTGCAACGGAGCATTGGTTTGGGTTTGATAACAGTGATGTGTGGTCATTATTCCATTCCTTTGCTTTTGATTTTACGGTTTGGGAAATTTGGGGTGCGCTGCTTTATGGTGGCAGGCTGGTGATTGTGCCTTATCAAGTGACGCGATCACCGAATGATTTTTATAAATTGCTGGTGAACGAAAAGGTCACTGTGCTAAATCAAACGCCATCAGCATTCACTCAACTTATTCACGAAGATGATAGTTTTGCGCGCGAGGCTGGTGTTGTTGCGTCGATTGCGCTTCGTTATGTGGTGTTCGGTGGTGAAGCGCTGGACTTTGCTGCATTACAAAGCTGGGTAGCGCGGAGAGGTCTAGACACACCGCAGTTGCTCAATATGTACGGCATTACTGAAACCACCGTGCATGTGACCTATCATCGGATTACCAGCGAGGATCTTAAAGGCCGTGCCAGCATTATCGGCCGACAAATTCCTGATCTTACGCTTTATATCTTGGATACCCAGCGACAAATTTTGCCGATCGGCGTCACCGGAGAAATGTATGTTGGTGGCGCTGGCTTAGCAGAGGGATACCTTAACCGAGCTGATCTAACCGCTGAGCGATTTATCTATTACGACATCGCGGGATTTGGTGAGCAACGGCTATATAAAACTGGCGATCTTGCAAAATATCTGCCCAATGGCGCGATTGAATATCTGGGTAGGATAGATGATCAAGTCAAAATTCGCGGCTTTCGCATTGAGTTAGGCGAGATTGAAACGGTAATCAGCCAGTCTGCAGGCGTGAGAGAAACAGTAGTCTTGGCGCGCGAAGACCACGTCGATGATAAACGTTTGGTGGCATATGTGGTTGCTAAAAGTGGCCATCAAATCGATGTTAACAATTTAAAGAGTTATTTAAAAACCTTGGTGCCGGAATATATGGTGCCGTCTGCTTTCGTCGTTTTGGACAGTATGCCCCTAACGTCGAACGGCAAAATTGATAAAAAAGCACTGCCAGCACCTGACCGGTTGGGTCAAACGGATGTTGAGTATAAAGCGCCAAGTAATGAAACAGAGGCTGTGCTAGTAGAGATTTGGTCAGAGGTATTGCAATTGTCGCGGGTGAGTACCGATCAAAACCTTTTTGAGTTGGGCGGCCATTCTCTATTGATTGTGAAATTGATTCGTCAGATTGAAAATAGACTAGGGGCAAAACTAAGTTTGTCTGATGTGTTTTTCGCGCAAACGATAACGCAGCAGGCGGAGCAAATCAAAAATGCCAATAGCGCTTGGAGTCCCATAGTACCTATATCAGTTCCTCTATCAGCTCCTCAGCAATCGTCCATTGACGGACAAAATAGTAAGCCGCCACTTTTTTGTATACATCCAGTCGAAGGCGAGATTCTTTGTTATGTAGAGCTGGCAAAAGAGCTGGGCACCATGCAGCCGCTAATCGGTTTGCAAGCACGCGGTTTTAGTGAAGGCTACGCGCCACAAACGGATATGCTCACCATGGCGGCTTCGTATGTTGAAGCGATTAAATCAAAACAGCCTACTGGTCCTTATTATCTATTGGGACATTCACTGGGTGGTGTGATCGCTTATGAGGTCGCACAACAATTAATTGCCTCAGGTGAACAGGTTGCTTATCTCTGCATGTTGGATAGCTATACGCCGAAAGCCAATAAAGGTTTGAAGGAGATGGATGAGGCGGAGATTGTTAAGTTGATCTTGCGCGACGAAACGAAACTGTCCGTCAGAAATCTCCGCAAGTTATCCGCAGATGAGCTTTATCAACTTTGTTCTGATCATGCCGCTGGGTTTATTAGTTCTGATCATGTTAAGCGAGGGATTAAGGTAGTAAGCGGTCTTATCAAAGCTTACAAATCCTATGAGCCAAATCCGTATGCTGGCAGAGTGACATTAATCAGACCTTCGGCCTATATGAGTACCACGCAAAAAATGGTACGTGCTGCGGTGACATTTTCAAGTGGCGTCACGCTCGGCTGGGAAAAACTCATCAAAGAAGAGCAATTGCAGGTGATTGAAACTTCCGGTGAGCATTACACGATGTTGATGGCTGACAACGTCAAAGAAATTGCCGCCAAAATTGTGCAAGATATTGCAGATGCAACGCGGAGATCGCTGAATGTTAGCCGCGATTAAAAGCGTTTTTCAAAGTGAAAATTTCTGCCTTAAGCTGCTCGGATTGACGCTCGTATTACATATTTCTATTGTGTTGTCACCAATGCGATCGGATGACTTTTTGCAATGGGGAGTGCTTGCGGGTGATCAAGAGCTGTCGGATAAGGGTTTTGTGCTAGCAGATCCTGCGTTAGGCTTTTGGCAAAAAATATCTAATCAGTTCAACTTCGTCGATGCTGCACAAGGGAATTATCGTGGGCTAAAGGAGTATGGGGGCATTCCTTGGTGGACAGATCCCAATGCAAAAGTACATCTGTTTAGACCTCTATCATCAATAACCCATTGGCTGGACTATAACGTCTGGCCAAAAAATACTGTCCTTATGCAAACTGAAACCTTGGTGATGTTTCTATTGCTCATTGTCGCGATTTATAAATTGTATGATCAGGTCGGTGCAACAAAAATTGTCGCTGGGGTGGCGGCCCTTAGTTTTTCATTGGACCTAAGCCATGTCGAAAGTCTCGGCTGGATAGCGTCACGGAATGCAATTTTGTCACCTCTGTTTGGCGTGTTCTCGCTTCTTAGTTTTATAAAGTGGCGTCAAACCCTCGCGTCAATACAATTATGTTGGTGTTTAGTCTTGTTGCTATGTTCGTTGTTTGCTGCTGAGGCGGGCATTTCTATCGTTGGTTATTTTGTTGCGTATTTATTATGGATCGAAAGCGGCCCCAAAATACCACGTGTCTTGGCCTTTGTCCCCATCGTATTGACCGTCGTTTTTTGGAAGGTAATTTACAACGTAAACGAATTCGGTGCGGCGAATGTTGCGGCCTATATTGACCCTGCAGTGGATCCATTACGTTTTTTGGAACTGCTTTTTTACAAGTACCCAGTATTATACGCGTCACAAAATATTGGCTTTGATGGACTGTGGCGTTTATTTTCAATTGAGTTAACTGACAGGCTTTGGGTATTGACAGTTGGATTGATGATTTTATTCATTTTACCGCTAATTCCTCTTCTGTTAAAAAATAGCAATTGCCGGTTCTTTTTTACCGGTGCACTACTGGCGGGGATTCTCCCCTTTGCGATTACTGCGGTAAGCGCGAGAGTCTTCGTTTTTATCTCGATTGGCTTTTTTCTGGTGATCGCAGAATATCTTCAATACGTATTCTCTGGCGCAGCTTTGCTGAAAAAAAGTAAAAGTTTTTTACTATTACATCGCGTTTTTGCGGGTGTTTTTTTGTTTCTGCACGTGGCTTTGCCTTTCGTGGTTCTCGTGGGTGGATCGCTGGTAGTTTTGGCGTCGCAAGGTAAAATCAACGACGCGCAATATGTTTTTTATGATATAGAGAGCTTCGATGTTAAAAATCGCCATGTGCTTTTTGTTAACGCACCAGAGACGTTCTCGTTGCAATTTATTCCCTATAAATTGCGCTATCAGAAGCAAGCGATTCCAGAAACTATGCGAGTGTTATTTCCCTCACATTCTGATGTTATGCTCACGCGAACGGCTGAACGTCAGTTCACTCTATCGGTAGAGCATCCTCTTATTATCGTGTCTAATCGAGATATAGAAAATCCGAAGATTAAAAATGCCGGCAGCATGGCAAACTACAGTCGCAGTCATATGGGATTTTTTGGTACTGATAAGGCAAATATTAGTGTCGGTCAGAAATATGAATTTAAGGAAACCATTTTGGAAATTCGGGAAGTGGCAGAAGGACTACCCTTGGTGGTGAATGTTACTCTAAAGGATGGTGTCCCGCTGAGTGATTATTTAATTCTTGCTTGGGCTTGGAAAGAACAACGATTTTCTTCTATTGAATTGCCTCGGTTGGGTGAAAAGATTGTATTTGAGGGACCATAGGGACATGTTACATGAGTGAAAAGCCGGGTCTAAAAGCTTTTGGTGTGGTGTTGTTTGCTGAGGGGATTTCTCAACTCGGATCTGCACTCACAGGTTTTGCGATGGGCATCTGGGCTTATCAACAACACGGGCAGGTCACCGATTTTGCACTTATCGCTACTGCGGCTTCATTACCCCGTGTGCTGTTAAGTCCCTTCGCGGGCAACCTCGTAGACCGCTGGGATCGCAAAACGATTCTGGTACTGGGGCAGGTCGCTAGTTTTATTGCCACGCTGATCATCGCCATTCTCTACTGGACGGATTCTTTGGCCATTTGGCACATGATTGTGCTCAATATTATCGGCTCTGCTTGTGGTGCCGTGGTTCTACCTGCTCTATCGGCGTCTGTTTCCTCTATTGTGGATAAGAAGGATATTCAGCGCGCCAACGGCATGGCGGCTTTGGCTATTGGTCTTATTCAGGTTTTCTCGCCGATAATGGCGGGCGCCTTGATGACCAGTATTGGCATTGACGGCATTCTTATTTTAAATCTCATTAGTTTTTCCAGTGGCATGTTGGCGTTGTGGTGGATTCGCATTCCTCCGCTGGAAAAATCAACGCACGGTGCGCAAGCAGTCGAAGGAAAGTTTTTTGCTGAGATGCTATTTGGTTGGAAGTTTTTATATGACCGCCGAGGGTTATTCTGGTTGACCTGCTTTAATAGCCTGATTGGGCTTGGTGTTATGGCGATGGGTATAATGTTCACGCCGATTGTCTTAGGTTTTACCGATGAGGCTGGGCTAGGGATGGTGTTGACTGCTGGTGGGGTCGGCATGGTGGTGGGCAGTCTAGCGGTGATTATTACCGGCGGGACGAAACGAAAAGTCTTCGCTGTATTGTTCACCTCCGCATTGGCTTCTATCGGTTTGATCATCACTCCCATTTTTGCCAGTGTATGGCCGGTAGCGATTGGCGGGTTTCTGGTTATGGCTACCTTCCCATTGGGCGCAACTGCTAGCCAAGCAATCTTTCAACATAAAGTGCCCAATGATGTGCAAGGAAGAGTATTTGGCTTCCGCAACTTTATCACCGGTATCAGTGGTCCACTCTCATTGCCGATAATTGGTCCCATAGCGGATGCGCACTTTGAACCATTGCTGGTTGAGGGCGGCACGTTGGTCCAGAGTCTCGGTTGGCTTTACGGGACTGGAACTGGTCGCGGGGTCGCATTAATGACCAGCCTAATTGGATTTATCTTACTGATTGTGGTCATTTTGGCTTGCATGATACCGTCGATTCGACAGGTCGATATCGATCTTCCCGATTATTTGGACGATGATCCAAAGAAAAGGGATCAAAACCCTCAAAATGAGAACCGGTACCGAGAGAATTCATAACAAGCGTGATATTTTTGCTCTGAGTGAGTGGATGCTTGGTCTAGGGTTCCCTAAACGGCTACCTATAGAAGCAAAAATTCTGAGCAACCCCTTGTCTCTTTCGGCCAGTTTGGTATAACTACTTATCAAGAACAACAATAAAAATAAGAGTTGTCATGTACTATAAGAATAAAAATACCCTAATTGCTAATAGCAAATGGTTTCATGTCCCCCAGCCTAAAGCCAATCCCGCCTTGCGATTGTTTTGTTTCTCCTATGCCGGTGGCGGTCCTGCTATATATCATAGCTGGCCCAATGACTTACCGTCAGAAATTGAGTTGATAGCGGTACAATTACCGGGTCGTGGAGCAAGAATGGGAGAGCCGGCGCTTGATAGTTTCGAGCAGCTGGTGCCTGCATTAGAAGAGGCGATCAGACCCTATCTCGACCGACCTTTTGCGTTCTTTGGCCACAGCATGGGCGCAAAATTGGCTTTTGAATTAGCGCGACCCTTACGCCATCTTGGCCGTCCCCAACCGGTGCATTTGTTTGCCTCTGGTAGTCGGGCACCTCAAGAGCCGCGCAATAGAGCCAATATTCACGCCATGCCGCGGGAGCAATTCCGCAATGAATTGCGTGAACTCAATGGCACACCGAGTGAGATTCTGGATAACAACGAGCTTATGTCACTGGTAGAACCGACTTTACGTGCTGACTTTAAAGCCATCGAATTGTATCGGTATGCTGATGAAAAACCTCTGAGTATGGCGATATCCGCTTATGGTGGTGATAGAGATGACGGCGTCAACAAGGAGCAGTTATTGAGTTGGCGTTTGCAGACTACGGGTTCGTTCTATGCGCAAATTTTGCCGGGCGACCATTTCTTTATCAATACCGCTAAGGCAGTTCTTCTACATCAATTGAGCAATACCCTCAGTCTTGTGACAAAGGTAGCTGCTGCTGTATAAGGATTGTTGGTAGTCTGTCGTTCGACACATTTTCTAAGATCAGGCGGTATCGAGTTTTTCCTTCGATACCGCCATCAAAAATTCCTTTCTATACCTCGCCTATTGTGCCTTTCTCAATTGAGTTCCTTTATAATCGTCGCGGAGCAAAAATGGCTCTGATTTCACCTTATAAGCTGCTTTTTTCAGTCGTAGTTAAAAGAGAGTTAAGTAAAATCGAATCAATGAGTGCTGTAACGGGTGCGGACCCCTAACGGCAGGCAGAGTTTTTTCCACATGCACACAATCAGCGAGAAAGAGTTTTATGAGTAATGACAAATTAATCGAACCAACAACCGATGAACAGAAAGTTTCCTATGGTTTTGGCCTTCAATTTGGTGAGCAGCTTTTCAATAATAAATTTGCTGGTATGGATGTTGAGTTTATTAAATTAGGCTTGGAGCATGCATTGTTACAACAACCCAGTATTGTGGATGATACGGCAATGAATAATGCCTATCGAAAAATTCACGACCAACGTCAATCGCAACAGCATGCACAAACAAAGGAGTTGCGTGCTGAAGGTGAGAATTTTTTAACGCAGAATGCGCAACGCGAAGGTGTGGTCACCACTGCCAGCGGTCTGCAATATGAAATTATTGTTGCGGGAAGCGGAGAAAAGCCGGAGCTAACTTCCACTGTCAGCACGCATTATCACGGTACTTTTATTGATGGGCGAGTATTTGATAGCTCGGTGCAACGCGATGAGCCCGCATCATTCCCCGTTGATGGTGTTATCTCCGGTTGGACTGAAGCACTGCAGCTGATGTCTGTGGGCTCTAAATGGCGCTTGTTTGTACCTTCGGATCTCGCCTACGGTGAACAGGGTGCAGGTGGAGCGATTCCTCCGCACACGGCGTTGATATTTGAGGTTGAGTTGTTAGAAATACTCTAACCATGGAATGGTTTGTTTATATTATTCAAGCCACTGACGGTACCTACTATACCGGCATTACTACGGATATTGAGCGCCGCTGGTTAGAGCATTCGCGTGGCATTGCAAAAAATGGTGATGCTACCGATGGAGAAAATATTGCGCTGAACAAAGGCGCAAAATATTTCCGCGGTAGATCGCCGCAGCAACTTGTCTATATGGAAAGTGGTCACAACCGAAGTTCTGCCACCAAACGCGAGATGGAGATTAAGCGCAAACAGCGTGCGGAAAAGATTCTTTTATTATCATCAGCGCTGAATCAAATCGCCAATTTTAAAGCATCGACCTGACTATTGGCATTGCCGTTAGGCGCTCGCCGCCGGGTTCAGTAATTTTTTGTACTCCCGTTCAAACTTCTGTTCAATAGCTTCACTATCTAAATAATCCAACTTTTAAACGATTTTTGACTTAGAAGAGAGAATAAATTTCGCTTTATTCGATAAGCTCTATACTTTTAGAAAGGCTTGGTGGTTTGCGGATTCATGATACTGGAAACCAATAGTGTAAATCGTTGTACCTTTTGAACTATCAATTTAGTGCGAAGGAGATTTCAAATGACTCGATGTATGGTCAGTCGACCGATCGATGAAATGTCGTTAGGTGAGTTAAATTATATTAATTGGCTTGCACTTCAGCCGGGGTTAAAAGTTGATCCCTGTTTTCTTGCCCAGCTGAAAGATCAGCTTGGACGAAGAAGGAATAAACCTCGGTTTGACTCAGAGTTTATCGATGATTACATCTTCAGTGACATTGAATAATATATACTGAAGTTAGACATGTATCGTCGTACTCAGCTAATACTCGTGAAAACCCATCGCGATGAAAAGATTATCGCAACAGATTTTTAATGGATTGATAAGCATTCTTCGCCAAAAGCTGTGGCGCTATACGCGAGAGTGCCAAGGAAAACACCTCAATACCCACCGGCGCCGTTACGCCAATCTGTTTAAAGTAAGAAATTATTTCCCTGAGATTGATGTCCCCTTCGCCCGGCAACAAACGGTGTTGCAGTGTTTCAGTAAATATATCATAGGCAGAATTCTGAGGTGCATCGTTGAGCTGAATTGCGAAGATTGAACTCCCCGGAATTTTAAGCAGATCAGAGTTGTCGGTTTGGCTACGGAAATGATGCCAACTATCAAACATGATACCTAGATTAATTTGATTCACTTGCTCAACAATGCGGTATGCGGATGTAATGGAGTTTATTTGTGTCCAGGGCAAAAATTCAATGTGCACCAATAAATCATATTTTGCCGCACGCTCACACAGCCCTCCGAGGGCAGCCACAATTTGGTGTTCTGGCAGCTGCTCAACACCCGCATGTACCACATTGATTGAGCGTGCGCCGATGCTTTCTGCGATTCGATAAAAGATCTCTTCATCGTTAGTTGGATGGATGTCTGGAATCCAACTGAGCATTGGATCGAGTTCGGCAATATAAATATTATTGTCAGCGAGAATTTTTTTCATGTCAGCGGCAGACAAGCCTTCGTTTTCGCGCGCTTTGTGGAATCCCTCTGGAAACAATGAAATTGCCTGAAATCCAGCATGACTTGCACACTCAACTCTCGTTCGAAATGAAACATCCGGCAGGGTGGCATAACAAAGTACCAGATCATTATTGTTTATCGAAGCACTCACCAGTAACTCCTTGTTTTTATATTGCAGCGACTAGGCTAACTCTTTGTTAGATACTGTCTCAATCTCTGCCTTAAGTGCGGCCTCAAGATTATGTGTTGATTTGATCGCAGAGAAATAAATTTCCTCGGCGCGTTTTTTTAAGGCCTGAGTCTCATTTTCCATCCCCGCAATTATAAATTTTTCAAACATCAGCCGTGTAAACCACACTAGAGGACCGCTGAGTTCGAGCTGCACTTGGTAATGAACTCCCTCGGCTTGTGGGGCGAGAAAACGACTTCTTTTCCCCATGGTGAAATAAGTAAAAAGTCCTGTGTCACACCAAACAAAGGCTCGCCCGCGCTCCATGGTTAGTATTTTGTGTTTAACGGTCATAATATGCTTGCCGAGTTTTGCCGAGATTTTTATCAGTGGCCCATTGATAGCAGGCGTGCCTTCGCCTGCAATATTCCACGGATTCCATTGTGAATAACGTTCGACGTCGACCAGAATATCGTAAACCGTATTCGCTGGGGCTTGAATAAAAGTTTCGTTTTTGAGTATGTACATAGGTTTGTTCGCGTCGCCGTTGATATTGTGGTTGATGTTAATTTTGATACTGGTAGGCAAAAGCAGATTGTGATTCGCAACCGCGTAGGGGCAAACCAGCTTTTTCATAGATACTGTCAATAAGGCGCATATTGGCTATGGCATCACTCAAATCATTCGCATAAGTAGGTCCGTTCTCTATCCGTTGCAGAAACGATCGCAATTGATAAGTGTAAGTGCTGTCGCCCTTAATACGTTCTTTGACGGTTTTGCCATTAAGCTTAAGTTTGAAGCGATTCCATAGATGAGGTAAATAAGGATTGATGACGTGCAGCTCGCCGTTTTCACCATAAACATGAGCCGAAAGATTTAACAATGACATTGACCATAGTGAACAGTGAATACTTCCGGTCATGCCGTTAGGCCAAACAAAGGATGCTTTCATGGCTCGATCGATAACGTCGTTGAGCAAGGTGGCCTTAGCAGACGTGACTTGAGGTAATAGATCATCCGCATTTTCGCTGGCTCCGTCGGTGAGTGATGCGATCGCCAGAGAACGCAGAAGGTGCAGGGTATACGCACCTACATCCATGGTAGAGCCGCCGGCCAGTGAATAATCGTAACGAATATCGGCTTTGTTTTTTAACGGCACACACATATTGGTTTCTATATGGCGAATTTTTCCTAATAACTTCACTGCGTCTTGCATGCGTTGCGCCATCGGATGGAATCGATAATGGAAAGCTTCCATCAATACGCGATTATTTTTTTGTGCCGCGAGCTGCATCTGTCGTGCTTCTTGTGCATTACTGGCGAAGGGCTTTTCACAGAGCACGTGTTTGCCGGCGTCGAGTGCTTTGATCGTCCATTCACAATGCAGAGAATTGGGCAGAGGATTATAAATAGCGTCAATCATGGGATCGGCTAACAGGTCTTCGTAACAAGTGTGCACCACCGGAATTGCGTATTTTTTTGCGTAGGAATTTGCGCGATCTTTATTGCGTGCAGCCACGGCATAAAGTTCTATACCTCCTACTTTGCGGCAAGGCTGAACAATTCCCCAGTTGCCAATGGCGGCAGCACCAAGCATACCGATTTTAATGTTGTTCATGATTTGTTTCTCCATCTCATATGGGCTTTACAATAAGTGATAATAACCCTGGGTAAAAGGTTTAATGTTGCCGGACTGTGTTGCGTGATTGCAACAGGGTTTGAAAGTAATAATATGTTTTATCTTAGGTAGTTATCTAAATTCTGTAAGTGGAGATTTAGTTTTAAAATCATTCAATCGATTCATGACGTTGCTTATTCGCACCGAGGTAGTGCTGGAATAAGGCTACTTTTCTGCCGCATATTTCAGTAACTTATCTGCCAATTCGTCTGGCTGGAGCCGTGTAGTATGGTCGTTCAAAATCAATCTCACCGAAAAGTAGAATTGAAGAAAAAGCGGAAAAAAGTATTTTCGATTGCTTTTATCTCGTTCCTGACTGGCTTTACACAAATTGTTTTTTCTGGCTATTGTTATTCGGGACAGGCTTCCACTGAACTGTTACCACTACCTGAGTTTAATCTCGTTCCTTCAGTGGATCTTATTGAGCGGGGGCATTATCTCGTGTACGGTCCAGCTGGATGTGCTCGATGTCATACTGAAAGAGAAAAACAAGAACAGCTTGATCAAGGTAACGAAATCCCTTTGATTGGCGGCCGACATTGGTCTCTTGTCTTAGGTGATATCTATGCGGCCAATTTGACGGGCGATAAAAATACTGGCTTGGGAGAATGGAGTAGTACTGAAATTGCCCGAGCTATTCGCTATGGCATTGGTAAAAAGGGCGAGGTTCTCGCGCCTTTTATGGAATACACCGATATTACCGATGAAGATCTCCAAGCGATTGTGGCGTTTCTGAAAAGTCTGCCTGCCGAAAATCATGTTGTACCGCAAAACCGTTGGAGTATGGTGGGTAAAATTGCGTGTTGGTTTCTTGGTCCTAAACAGCCCAGCCAACCACTAAGAACAAGTATCGAGAGAGCAGCAACTCCAGAGTATGGCGAATACCTTGCGAATACATTGTCGCAATGTGTAGCTTGTCATACCCAACGCAGTCAGTTAACCGGGCTTTTTACCGGTCCACAACTTGGCGGTGGGACCTTATTTCCCTATGAACTGGATGAGAACTACAATTTAGTGCCGCCCAATATTACAACTGCCCCAAGAACCGGTCGATTGGCGAATCTTAGCGAGGCGCAATTTATCGAACGCATGCGCGCAGGCTCGGCTGTGAAGGGCACTCATATGCCATGGGGAGCATTTAAACGCGCGGAGGATAATGATTTGATCGCGATCTATCGCTACATTAAAAGTGTGGGGCCGGTTGAATTTGAAACGGGACCCGTATTACAGCCGCGTTAGAATTATCATTCTTCAGCATTGTCATCAGTTTCAATTTTGAACTTTAGTTCAACAGTATTTTTTTCTGGATCTTCGATATAGATCGATCGACCAAAACCCTCAGCGCCGTAACGTTGCTGAAAGTCAGATAACTCGACATTGTGCTGCTTTAGGTGGTGCAGAATATCCGCTTCGGGCTTTGCGGCAATGCGCAAACAAAAATGATCCAGATTTCTGCCGTCCGCATTTGGAGCTGCACCACCTTTCTTACCGAGGGGGCTATCAACATCGACAATATCAATTAATGCTGAGCCAGCGCGCAACTGAGTCAACCCTAGATCAAGCAATTCGCGTTCAATCTTACAACCCAATACATGACAGTAAAATTCAATCATCTGCTGTAGTTGTGTGGTACGAAGTACAATATGGTCTAGATCAACGATATTAATCATAGCTTAGGTGTGGCTTCATTATCTTTAGATTGCTCTACTCATCATTCAAAAAATAAAGCATGCTATATCGGCAAGTCACTTGCCAATATAGCATAGATAGGCGTGTTAACGGATTCCCAGTTTTCGCAAATTTGAGGGGGTAAAAAATTTGATTGGAAATGGTTCATTGAGCACTTGAATAGTCTTCGGTTCTTCATTGTAGAGTTTGTCTGCAGTATAGGCTTTAGCATGAAAATCATATTCGAGTTCGGCTCTACTGGTTATCCCTGGCAAATCGTATGCGTTGAGTGATAGCACTTGCACTGTGCGCCACAAGTCGCCCTGACCATCATAACAATCCGCGAGTGCAATACCCCAAGAATCTTCGTCGAGATAAAAATGGCGCTTACTGTAGATGTGACGCGCATGTTCTTTAAGCGTTGCTTCAACGTACCAAACACGATGTAATTCATAGCGCATCAGTTCTGGTGGAACATGAAATTTAGGCAGCAACTGTTCGTATGCTATTTTCGGATCATCGAACGCATAATTATTGTAAGGTATGTAAAGTTCTTTTTTGCCGATTAAATGCCAGTCATAGCGATCGATAGCGCCGTTATATCCCTGCCGGTCGTCATCTGTGCGCAATCCACCGGCGCCGCTTGGATTATCATATCCGACAGTGGGAGCACGCCTAACCCGTCGATTGCCCGGCATATAGACCCACGCAGCACGAGGATCTTTAACCTGGTCGAGATATTCGTGGACCAGTATCAGTTCACCTTTTTGTCGCGGTGGGTCAACGGTCAAACGAATAAAGTAGGCGCCAAGATTTTCAAATTTGTCTCTATCTCCGGTGCGATCAAAATAAGGAAACCGAGCAAAATCTTGATAACGTTGAAC
>OBEQ010598753.1_pt1 | contig 21178 bp, 20 predicted proteins | sample 1670901 | NCBI WGS metagenome assembly OBEQ01 (sample SAMEA104232315, study PRJEB22302) | groundwater metagenome | biome: forest; feature: aquifer; material: groundwater | place: USA | collected 2011-08-07 | depth 5.4 m
CAAAAGAACAGATAGTAAAAGAGCTCGACAATATGGCTAGGGAAAGCCGAAAACGCCTTGAGGCAAAGGGCCTTACTGAAAAGGACGTCATCCGAATTGCGGTTAATTCAAGAAAAAAGGCAAAAGAAGTAAAACACTAAAAACACCTCCCTACCACAACAGGAAATCGATTCTATCTAATCGTGATTAAGTGTGCAATTCTCCTAAACTCTCCAGCTACTTTTGTATGAACCCCTGCAATTTCCTTAAATTTTAACCCGAACTGCTTGGCAACGCTATCATGCTGAAGAGCTAAACGAAAAACAAACTCCCTCAGCCTGACAATCTCAACAGGCTTCAAGGAAACAAATGGCGTAAGCCCCCGAAGCTTTTTTATCCTAGCTGAAAGTAACGAAGCAACTTTGGCATAGTTTTCAGCCTCCAAACCAGCCAGCACCCTACTTTTCTTACAATTAGAAAGATGTAAGTCAAGGTGCATTTCCCTAATAGAAACGCCAGGATATTCCTTAAAGTCGGAAAGCAGGCGAACAAAATGCTCCCTAACCCGCTTCTGAATCCGTTTCCCGCCTAAAACCAAAGTTGGGACGCGTCCCTTAAGCAACACAAGCCGGTGTTTTTCAAGCACATGCACCACATGCGCAAAATACTTTTCCTCATCCGCACAATCCTTACCGTAAGCGACCACGTCCTTCCTAAGCCTATCAGCCTCTTGAATCTCTTCACTCATTAAAAAAGCTTAAGACAAGAAGAACTAAAACCCCTATGTCCACAAGTAAAACTTATGCAACTCAACGACCAAGAATTCATTTCCAAGACCTTCCGCGAGTACTACCAGCGCCTTGACGTAACTCCTCCGGATGTTTCCCGCCGCGAGTTTGGCTTTGGCTGGAAGGACAAGATCGACTACCGCCACAAGTGCTTTGTTGACGGAAAACAATTTAAGGAATTCCTAGTTAAGGAAACTCCGCTATACGCCTCTTACTCACTAGCGCGCTATGAATTCCCAAGCGCCAGGCCAATGCCTAAGAAAAACTACCTGGGCTGTGACCTGGTATTCGACCTCGACACGACCTACCAGCACGACAGCCACAACTCCCTTTACTGCCTTTACTGCATGCAGCACGTGAGCCAAGACGCCATTCGCCTCAAGGAAGAGTTTTTGGTAAAAGACTTTGGCTTTTCCGAAAAAGAAATTTTATTGGTGTTTAGTGGACAAAAAGGCTTTCACCTCCACGTGAGAAACCACGCCGTCCAACAGCTGTCCTCAAACGCGAGAAAAGAGCTGCTTGACTACATTTCAGGCAAGTTCGACGTTTCCAAAATGCTGCTTGAAGGCGACGAGATGACTGACAACGTCGAAAGGAGGAAAGCACAAGCGCTTGGCCCCGGCAAGCAATCACGGGGTTGGTCAAAAAAAATATTCACCAAAACCCTTGCACTATTCCAAGTGCTTGACGCAAAGAAAATGCGCGAGTACGGCTTCAACGGCAAAAATATCACCTACGTAAAGGAAAACCAAGGCGAGGCAATAGCCAACCTTGAAAACGGAAAGTGGGACGCATTCTGCGCAGAGCCAGCCGAAGTGTTCAAGAAAATAGCTGACGAAATCCGCGTGTCAACAACGGTTGAGATAGACAAGGCAGTAACCTACGACACCGCCCGCTTAATCCGCCTGCCTAACTCAATTCACGGCTCAACTGGCTTCGCAGCCAAAAACATGCCAGCACTAGACCCAAGCAGCTTCGACCCATCAAAGCAATGCACCATAACGCAAAACACCACACGCACGATAAAGGCAAGCGAAGACATTGCAATAACATTTGCCGAGCAAACATACGAACTCAAAAAAGACGCCCCTGCGGAAGTGCCCCTTGCGCTTGCGCTTTTTATGGCGTGCAAGAAGAAGACAGTTACTTGATTTGCTTTTGGGACTTTTTGGGAAAATACTCACGGTACTTTTCAAGGGGTGGGATTTTCGAAAACAGAGGACTTATTTTCATCAACTTTTCTTCTATTTCTTTCGTTTTGGGGGTCTTCTTCCGATAAAGAAGGTAATATGAACTATTGCCAATTTTTTTCCATTCAGAAAGAAGGTTCTGTAACGTCTTTTCATTTGGGTTTTCATCAAATTCGTATGCAAGGCTATAAAGATATTGCTTTGAACTTGAGTTTGAATCGGATACGTCGCTGTTTTGTAGGTACGACTTAATCTCAGGGATAACTTCAGCATGCAATGTTTTTTTCATTACCTCTAATCTCTTCTTAAAAGACAAAGCCTCACTGAGGGTCATCTGACCCGGTTTCAGATTTACCCACCTAAGTGGGAAAAGTTTCCTTGAGGATTTCGGCCGTTTAAGCGGATGCGGGGCAATGTGCTTAGCATCGACAATAACCCATTTTTTTCCATTAAAAATGACGTTCTTTTCATGCAGGTCAATTGGAAGAAACCCCCTGCTTCTAAGCAATTGATGAATAAGCTCCATGGGCTGACCTAAACCAGCGTAACCTGCACGAAAACCGTGTTCGTCATGAAGTACTTTACTGTTCCTATCAACCGGCTGGGGCACAGTGCCGGGCACAAATTCTGAAATAAGTATCCGTTTAGTTTTATCTGGGTCATTTCGCGGGTAATAAATTGCAAGGGGTTTTGCCGCAGTAACAGGGGTACCCTTCAAGGCTTTTATCAAGGCCAGCTGAAGCCTCGCCTCGCCGACAACGTCTACTGGAGAAACCGCTAATCCCGCTTGCTGTTCAGATGGGGGGTTAAAATATTTGGTGACAAAAAACTTTGGTTTCAAGCCTTTCGGCTTCGATTCCACTATCCTTACTCGCCCTTCCTCTAAATGTATAACATGATTAATGGGGTCAAAATATTCAAGGGGGATCTTATTCCTTTGCAAAGCAACCACATCGCCTTCACCTGGAAACCTTAACCTCGGCAATGGCTCAAGACCCCTATTCTTCTTGGCATTTGTACGATTTTGGATTTCCACATGTAAAAAAGCGTGGGCAAATTAATTAATCTTTAGAACGAAAAATTACCTTTATGAAACGCGTTTTCGTCATCCACGGCTTCCAGGGCAACCCGGCTAAGAACTGGAACCCTTGGCTCAAGAAAGAGCTTGAAGCGAAGGGCGTTCAGGTAACAATACCCGCAATGCCAACGCCAAGCCGCCCTATTCAAAGCGAGTGGGTGAAAAAGATTGCAGAGGCAGTGGGAAAACCTGATTCAGATACGTTCCTAGTAGGCCACAGCTTAGGCTGCATTGCAATACTAAAGTACCTTGAAAGCCTGAAGAAAAGTGAGAAAGTAGGCGGCTGCGTGTTCGTCGCAGGCTTTTCAGAAGAGATAGGCATATCCGAAATCAGGAACTTCTTTATCAAAGCCGTTTCCTGGACGAAGGTAAAAACACACTGCAGCAAATTCATTGCAATCCAATCAGACGACGACCCTTTCGTGCCACTATTCCACGGCGACATTTTTAAGGAAAAACTGGGTGCAAAACTCATAATCAAGAAAAAACACGGCCACTTCAACTGGAGAACAAACTGCCTCAAACTCCCAATCGCGCTTGAAAGCGTGCTCGAACTAGCTCAAACGCCGGTTTAAAAAAACCCTTTTTCCAAATCAGATACGCTGTTTTTCATGAGGATACTAGAACTGCACTGTGATTACGTAAAGTTCAAGCCGCGCGACAAGGCCTTAAAGTCAATTGGCGAGCTAGGCGAAGAGGAAAAGAAGGAGAAGAAGCTTGAGAACGTGCTAGTCGTCTTTTCATCTTTTGAAGAAGGCGACGACTCTGAAGTGGTTAAGCAGGCGGCAGAGCAAGTCAAAAAGAACTACGACCAAGTTAAGGCACACGCAATCCTTGTTTACCCCTACGCACATTTGTCAAGCAACCTGGCAAAGCCAGCTATCGCAACAAAACTGCTAGAGGAATTCTACCACGAGGCAAAGAAATTCGCGAAAGAGGCGGACAAGGCGCCTTTCGGCTACTACAAGGAATTCGAACTCAAATGCAAGGGACACCCGCTCGCGGAATTAAGCAAGACTATCACTTCAGCCCAACCAGTGAAAAAACTTGGCGCCAAAGACAGCGAATTTTTTCCCCAAAAATCCATTTTCGCGGATTACGGCAAGGCAACTGAAAAGACATTAGCTCAAAACAGCTCAATGGAAGCCCAAAGGAATACCGCTGCACTGCTTTTGGTTAAAGCGGCTCAGGGAGATTGGCTTCAAGCCAAAAATGCAGTAGTTTTCTCAAAGGATAGCGAAGCTTACATTGATTTTGACTGCAGGCCGCTCACTCCAAACGATATCGAAAAATTACAAGAAAAGGCAAAAGAACTTCAGCATCAAGCACTTGCGATAACAACCAAAAAAGTAAGTAAAGAACACGATTTTATCACAAGCCCCCCCCTAAGGGAAGCGGCAAAGGAAGTAGACGGGGCGCTTCTCTTTGTTGAAGTTGAAAAACATGGCCAGGATTGGCTTCCAGGTCCTTTTACTCACAAGACTTCAGACGTCAAGGCATTCTTGATAACTAAATTCGGCGGCTCTTACTGGAAAAACAATTCGAAAAACGCGAAGCTCCAACGGGTAAACGTCAGGGCATTTTCTTCAGAAAAGGATCTTGAATCTTACGTCGCCTTGCAGAAGGAAGCTGAAAAACGCGACCACCGAACAATTGGAAAACAACTTGAACTATTTTCGTTCCACGAGGAAGGCGCGGGATTTCCTTTCTACCACCCGGCAGGCGCTACCTTGCGAAACGAGCTGCTCAACTACCTTAGGGAAGAGTACCAAAAGCGCGATTACAGGGAAATAGTCACGCCAGTCATCCTAAACGAAGACTTGTGGCACAAATCAGGCCACTGGGACCACTACAACGAAAACATGTACTTCACTTCAATTGACGGCGTGCCCCACGCGGTAAAGCCAATGAACTGCCCTGGAAGCATTTTGATTTACGCCAACAGGCCAAGATCATACCGCGAACTGCCGCTACGCCTTGCGGAGTTTGGCTTGGACCACAGGCACGAGCTATCAGGAGTGTTAAGCGGCTTATTCAGGGTAAGGGCTTTTACGCAAGACGACGCCCACCTATATTGCACTCACGAGCAAATCTTGGATGAAGTGTCTAAAATGCTGGAGTTTGTTGACAAGGTCTACTCCACATTCGGTTTTACTTATTCAATCGAGCTCTCAACCAAGCCTGAAAACGCCATGGGGGACTCCAAGCTTTGGGAACAAGCCGAGGACGCGTTGAAGAAGGCTTTGAAACAAAACAAGAAGCCATTTGAAATCCACGAAGGAGACGGCGCATTCTACGGGCCTAAGATTGACTTCAAGATAAAAGACGCCCTTGGGCGCGAATGGCAATGCGGTACAATCCAGCTTGACTTCCAAATGCCTGAAAACTTTGACTTACACTACGAAGGCTCTGACAGCAAGCGCCACAGGCCAGCAATGGTGCACCGCGCAATTTACGGATCATTAGAACGCTTCATGGGAGTGGTAATAGAGCACTTCGGAGGGGCATTTCCCACCTGGCTAGCCCCAACGCAAGCCATAGTATTGCCTTTGACGGACGACGACTCGAAATACGCAGAGAAAGTAAAGGAAAACCTTCAGGAAAACGGCATCCGCGTAAAGCTCGACACTACCACAGGAAAAATCGAAGGTAGGATCAGGGACGCGCAAGTGCAAAAAATCCCGTACATGCTGGTAGTCGGAAGCAAAGAATTGGAAAGCAAGACAGTTTCAGTCAGAAAACGCGACGGCTCGATAAAACACGGCGTAAAACTAGATGGCTTTACCAAGAACTTACTTGAAGAAATCAAGGAAAGAAAACTATAAAGGCAACAAAAAAAACTTACTTGGCCTTGTCTTCGTGAATCAAGGCCTTTACAATCAGGAAGATTACTATTGCAATTATTATGAAGTCAATTAACGCGCCTACAAAATCCCCGATTAAAATCTTTACAGGCCCAAGTTGCCACACTGAAGCGCGCCAGTCACCGCCGGGTATCAAAACACCTACGAAAGGCATTATCACATCGTTGACCAACGCAGTCACAAGCTTAGTCGACGCAACACCTATGATGAAGGCAACCGCGAGGCCAAGCACCTGGTACTTTTTCAAAAACTCCTGGAAATCAGTAAATAAACCCATAGAAAACATAAATGTAAGGTAAAAAGAGTTTAAAAGATAAATGGCCGGCTAAGCGTATACTTTTAAAAGAAAAAAACTAACAACACGATTCACTGGAACCTTACTCCCAGTTTCTTTTTATTCAGCAAATCTTAAATCGCGTTATGAACCGATTAGACTATTCAATGTTTTTTAAAAGTCTCGGAGAGTTTGACAGGATTACCTTAAAAGACAACTATTACAGCATAACTGCCAGGGGGGCAAAACACACAGTTACATTACCACACATGCTTTCCCCAAAAATGAGCTATTTCATAGGTTTTTTCCTAGGGGACGGAGGGCTGAAAAACACTAAAACCACGCGGATACGCTCAGGAAAGTCAGAATACAAACTTATTTTTGGGGACTACTCTAGAAAGTTTACACAAGCGTTAGGCAAATTATTTAGCGGGTTATTTGGCTTTAGCCCAAAAATTCGGAATGAAAGAACACGCAAAGGAGAGCACTATTATTACTATAACCCAACCTCAAAGGCAGTTCACCTTTTTCTAACCAAAGTCATCGGATTTAAGGAAGGTTCTTACGAAAAATATGTTCCGGAAATTATTCTGAAGTCTAGCTCAGAAAGTCAGAAGTGGTTTTTGAGGGGATACTTTGACGCCGAAGGGAGCATATATAGAAAGTACAAACGGAAAATGCTCATAATTTCGGTTCATGCACGGGAGTATGGATTGTTAAAACAAATTCAAACCGTTTTACAAACCTCTTTTGGCTTAGCATCATCAAGACTATACAAAGAAAAAAAAGCGGCTAAATTGTTCATAACCGTACAGAGTGAGGTATTTAACCTATTATCGCAAGGATTATTTACACACCCAGATAAATTGGGTAAATACGCCGCAGTAGCTCAGCCTGATTCCGTAAAGCTTGCTTTGCGTGAAGGCTTTGGAGAGCGTTCGAAGCTTCTTTTCCATTAATGGAAAGGAGGCAGGCGAGGCTGAAGAGGGTTACGAATGATTCAACACTCGCAACTTCCAGGAAACCGATGTGTCGCCAGTTCAAATCTGGCCTGCGGCACTTTCTATTCAACCTAGTGGCAAAAATGCCCTTTAAACAGCCCTGGACTTTTCACCTGGATAAAGGCTTTGTTTTAAAACTTTAGGCAGAGTAAAAACATTGTGAAAGAAATCCTCGCCTTGCTTTTGCTTGCTTCATTGTGCCTAGCCATAAGCGAGCCGCACCCTAAGGACGTTGGCGCTAGCGAAATTTCCTTTTCAATGAGCTGGGTGGTTGAAAGCCAGGCGGATACAACGCTGAAAGTGTTCCCTTTCCAAAACACCTCCCAGCAAAGCGTTTCAATTACGGCAAACAAGGCTTTTTCGTTTGAAAAAGACGCTTTTGGAAACGAGAAATTGGTTTTTAAATACCAAGGCAGCGGCAAGGAAACTATTGAAGTAAACGGCACTGCAGCAGTGGATTATTCAAAGGAAAGGCAAAAGGCGCCGGCTGACGTTGAAAAGTTTATTGGCTCAAGTCATTTTGTTATAAAGTCACCGCAGGCAAAGGCAATCGCCAACGAAGTTACTAAAGACGCAAAGGACGATTTCGAAAAGCTGGTAATGCTGACAGAGTGGGTTCATAATTACGTCCAGTATGACGAGACGTACTTCCAGGTGCAGGAAACAAGCGAGGAAGTGCTTCAAACCAAGAGGGGGGTTTGCGACGAGTACTCGCATCTCCTCCTTGCGCTCCTCCGCGAAGAGAATATTCCCGCGAGGTTTGTTGCAGGCTACGTATTCTCAGGAAAAGCCTGGGATGCCCACGCGTGGACTGAGGCGATTATTCAAGGCGAGGTAATCCCTGCCGACGCGACTTACAACGAAGTTGGCTTGCTTGACGGCACGCACCTAAAGTTTTCTGAAACTACTGACCAAAGCGAAGTTACTGAGGAAATAACCGCCACAGCCAAATTGGAAAAACCCGCGCCTTTCTTTGAAATAACAATGTACAGCAAGCCAAGCCAAGGCGTACACCTGGAATTCGTTAGCTATCCAAAACAAGCGGGTAAAAACGAGGTGGCAACAGCAGATCTTCAAGTGCAAAGCCAGGCTTCTGAATGGCTTGCCGTGCCACTAACGCTGGTAGTTCCCACCCTGCCAGAGGAATTCGCAATGCAGGTGCTAAACAATAAAGACAGGCTGGTTTACCTAAGGCCTAACCAAGGCAAGACCGTGTCCTGGCAGATAAAATTCTCGCCAAACCTCAAGGAAGACTTCGTTTACAACTTCACCTCATATGCAGTTACGCTTGGCCAAAACGCTTCATTTACCACGGTTGCAAGCGCAAAAAACCCCTCGACTCAAACTCCAGTAATAGAAGCAAGCCCGGTAATAGTTGAGGAAAAAAACGGGAAGATAACTCTCAAGACAACCTTGACTAACAAGGGCAATGCAGGCACGGTTGTAAACGCAAAAGCCAGCCTTGGCGAAAGCACACAAAGCACAACTTTGGAAATAAGGCAAGGCGAGTCTAAAGAACTTGAACTAACGCTTGACTACTTGGAAAACACAGCCGGAGTACTGGTTTTGGAATACCCAGGGCATAGGATAAACGCCGAGTTTTCAACCCAGGCAAGGCAAGAAGCGGATTACACAATCCTCCTTGCAATTGGCTTGGCAATTCTCCTAATCGCCTTGATTTTGCTTAAACGATAATGCTTTTATTGGTTCAAAGGCAAAAAAGGTTTTCTAGGCGGCGGTATTTCAGTCTGGCAGAATATGGCCTTGCCAAGGCTAAGACCCGGGTGGCTAAACAAGTTCTTTTTACTAAAACAACAAAAAGAATTAGCCAGGGAATTCAAATCCCGGCCGCCGCATTTTTCTTTTTTCCATCTTAAAACAAGGTAGAGCACGAAATGATTTCATACGACGAATTTGCCAAGCTTGAAATGCGCGTAGGCATTGTTCTTGAATGCGAACGCGTGCCAGGCGCTGATAAGCTCCTCAAGCTGAGGGTTAAAGTGGGCGAGGAAGAGCGCACAATAGCCGCAGGAATAGGGCCTTCTTACTCGCCTGAAGAACTAGTCGGCAAGAAGATAATCGTGCTGGTAAACCTCGAGCCGCGTAAAATCCGCGGGATAGAAAGCCAGGGAATGCTCCTTGCGGCAGGCGAAACGGCAGAAAACGTAGCCGTACTGACCGTAGACAAGGAAATGGAAGCAGGCACAAGGGTTTACTGAAATCACTTTTAATGAAATTCAGTTTTTTATCCAAAAAATTTCCTTGTGTTCCTTAACGTGGGCATAAGCGTCTAAAACAGTCTTTCCCAGCACTAGAATTATACCAGAAAGCCCAAAGATTGCGCCAAAAATTATAGCCACCTGCATTATGAATATCCTCGGATAAGGCGCGAAAAATAACGAAGCTGCAGTGGCAGTTTTGTACTCGCCCTTGGCCATGAAATTAGTTACAAAGGAAAAACCGTGGCTTAGGAATAGCAGTAAGAGCCAAGGCAAAACGCCGTAGACTAAAGGTAAAGCCCCGCCAAGCGAAGGATTGCTTAAATGCAGGGCAAAAAAAATAAGGAAGTCCAAGTGGCCATACATGAAAAAACCAAAGTGGACTATAAAAAAAACCATGAGAAAAGGCTTCAATAATCGCATAACTTTTTTATCAACAGAAACCCCTTTGGAAAAAGCCATTTTCAGGAGGGTGTAAACCCCGATTACCGCGCTTTCCGACCAATACAATAGCAGGACTTGATCCTGGCTCCAGCCAAAGAACAGGATGCCTACAACCGGGATCAAATTGGCTAAAACCAGCACAAGTAACGAAGGCATTATGAGCGGTTTCAAACGAAACTTTTTCACTCAAGCACTTCCACGCAGTCCACAATGCCGTCGCCGTCTTCGTCAAATCCTTGCACTACTTTTGCAAACTTGCTTGAGTCAAACAAGTTCCCGGCCTCCACTGCCTTCCTCTCCTTTAGGACGGCAAGAACCGCCACACGCGTTGCGGAATGATTAGACCCGGCCAGCACTAGGATTTTCTTTTCCAAGTCAAACGGGTTTTGAATTGAAGAGATGAAACCAACGTTGTCCGGGTAAACTTTCCCTGATATTGAGGAATAGACGTCAAAGTTTTCGTTAAAACGTATTGGCAAAAGAGAGTTAATCTCCTCGGTAAACGAATTTACCTTAGGCCCGCCTAGTACGATTAGGTTCTGCTTTTTTTCCTTCAATTCCGTGTCAAGGAAATAAAGGGGATAAGAAAACTGGCAGAAAGAGCCTAAATACATGGCAAGCTCGGCCGCACAAAATTCAGAACCGCGCGAGCGGTATTTCCCGTGCGCATCAGGAGAGCCCAAAACCAGTTTTGCATCCAGAAAACCCGAGGAAACAAAGCCTTCCAAAAAAGACGGGATTTTTTGCTTTTGGAAGGAATAATTCTTCCAAGAGGGGTTAATCACAGCTGCAACCGAACTGGCCTTTGCCTTGAACTTTTTTGCGATGACCCCCCCTTTTTCCTGGGTTTCAAACAGTTCAATCAAACCCTCACGCTCAAGCAAGCGCATGTGATAATATACGGTCTGCACCTGCATGCGCAAAAGTCTCGCCAGCTGCGCTGGATAAAGCGGTTCCCTCGCCAGCTCTTTTAATATCTTCAGCCGGTCAACCGAAAGTATTGACAGCGTCTTCTCGTCAACTATCTGGCAGTCAATAGCCTTGCCTTCCTCAAATAAAACAGTCATTTTAATCTATTTGATAATACTTTCAACAAAACATTTAAACTTATGCAATCCTATGCCAAAAAGTATGGCAAATTTGTTAGCAAGATATATAAACGAGAATGTAAAGTAAACTTTACACGTAACCCCGCGATAAGGCGGCAACTGCCTTAACGTTGCAACCCAAGAAAAGGCAGGTTGGGAAAACCAACTCAGCCGCCTTCCCTCTTGTGTGCTTTTGGCTCGAAATAAACTAAGACAGCAACAAAATTGAATGTGATTTTTTCATGTGCGGAATAATCGGATACATTGGCAATAGACAGGCAGGGGAGATAGTCTACCAAGGCCTCAGGAAGCTGGAATACCGAGGGTATGATTCCGCAGGCATTGCCTCAATAGCCAACGGGTTTTTGCACATAAAAAAAGACGTTGGAAAAATCGATGAGATTGAAAAGAAAATTTCAATAAGCAATGTACCAGGCACAATAGCAATCGGGCACTCGCGCTGGGCAACCCACGGAGGGGTTACCAAGGCAAACGCACACCCCCACACCTGCTGCAAAGGCGAGATAATAGTGGCGCACAACGGGATTGTTGAAAACTTCCAGGAACTACGCGAAGAATTGAAAGGCCACGTATTCTCATCCCAGACAGACACCGAGGTAATTCCCCACCTAATTGAAGAGGAAAACCTACCGCTTGAAGAAGCAGTGCCGCGAGCATTGAAGAAAGTAAAAGGCTCTTACGCCCTGCTTGTAATCTCAACTAAAGAGCCTGACAAGATAATCGCCGCAAGAAACGAAAGCCCCTTGATAATCGGCGTTGGAAAAAACGAATTCTTTGCCGCAAGCGACACCATGCCATTCCTCGGCCAGGCAAGCAAGGCAGTTTACCTAGACGACGGGGAAATTGCGGTGCTAAAAAAAGACAAGGCAGAATACTACAGCCTAAAGACCATGGAAAAAATACACAAAAAGCCAGCTGCAATAACGCTAAGTGAAGAAATGGCAAGCAAAGGGCAAAACGAGCACTTCATGATAAAAGAAATACTCGAACAGCCAACAACCATTAGAAACGCCCTAGCCCAAGACGGCAAAAAACTCGAGGCATTCGCAAAAGAACTCCTACAGGCAAAAAACCTGAAGATAGTAGCCTGCGGAACCTCAAGGCACGCAGGGTTAATCGGCCGCTTTTTGTTCAACAAACTCGCAAATAAAACTTCCGACGTCTACATAGCATCTGAATTCTCCTACTTCGCAGACTCAAGCGGCAAAGACACGGTAATACTCGCAATATCCCAAAGCGGTGAAACAGCCGACGTTTTAGACGGCCTGCGCAAGGCAAAGGCAAAAGGCGCGAAGATACTTTCAATCGTCAACGTAGTAGGCTCAACAATAGACCGCATGAGCGATTACTCGCTTTACCTAAACTGCGGCCCGGAAATAGGCGTCGCCTCCACCAAGGCATTCGCAAACCAGCTCGCAATATTCTACCTCCTAGCCTACGCAATGGCAGGAAAGACAAACGAAGGAACAAATCAAATAAGGCAAGCGGCAGCCCTTGTTGAAGAATCAATAGCCAAAAACAAGGAAAAAATGCACTCGCTAGCTGAGTCATTAAAAGGCCTCGAGCACGCCTATTTCCTCGCTCGCGGCGTAAACTTCCCAATAGCAACTGAAGGAGCGCTAAAGCTAAAGGAAATATCCTACATCCACGCAGAAGGAATGCCAGCGGGTGAGCTAAAACACGGCACCCTAGCGCTAATTGAAAAAGGCACGCCAGTAATACTCGTCAACCCAAATGACTACACCCACTCAGACTCACTAAGCAACGGCCTCGAAACAAAAGCACGCGGGGCATTCCTAATAGGCGTGTCAAACAAGAACAATTCCCTATACGATTACTTCATAGAAATCCCAAGCGTAGAAAACGAGCTATTCTACCCCCTGCTAGCCATAATACCACTCCAGCTCCTGGCCTACTACACCGCAGTTGCAAAAGGCCTCGACCCAGACAAGCCAAGAAACTTAGCCAAATCAGTGACAGTCAAGTGATTTTATGATAAAAGCAATCCTATTTGACATCGACGGCACTTTGCTTGACTCAGACGAGGCACTCTACCGCCTCTTTCGCGACGCGCTTAAAATACTAGGGAAAAGGCCAAAAAGTAAGGATGAAATCCTAAAATATTCAGGCCTCACTGCACAAGAATGGCTATTCAAACTCGCCGGTAAAATTGACAAGGAAAAACTCAAGCAAGCCCACGGCTACTTGGTTCAGGACTTCACTGACAGGATAAAAAAAGCAAGGCCAATGAAACACGCTGAACACGTGCTTAAGGAACTCAAAAAACGAGGCATCAAAACCGCGATAATAACCAACCAAGAGCACGAGGAAATAGTCCAGTCAATGCACCAGCTTCATGAGCACGTAAGCCTCATCTCCTACGCAGGGAAGAAGCACAAGCCAAACCCGTTTGCAATAAACCAGGCGCTGAAAAAATTCAACGTGAAGAAAAGGGAGGCAATTTACGTAGGCGACAGCCAAACCGACGTTTTAACTGGAAAAAATGCGAAAGTAAAAACACTCATACTAACACACCAAAGGAACAAGAAACTAAAGGCAGAAAAAATAAACGACTTACTCGAGGTACTTAAATTCCTATGAACGACTACGTAATACTTGCGGCAGGACGCGGAACGCGATTGTGGCCGGTTGGCGAAGGGCTGCCAAAGGCAATGGTTCGCGTGCTTGGAAAACCCATTTTGGAATGGACTATCGAAGGCATCCTGCCCGACGCAAGGAAAATAGTCGTGGTAGTGGGCTACAACAAGGACATAGTAATTGACTACTTCAGCAAAAAAGCCTATTCCAAAAAAATCACTTTCGTTGAGCAAACCGAGCAAAAAGGAACTGCCCACGCCTTCCTATGCGCAGAAAAGGAAATCCAAGGCAGCTTCATAACCATACCGGGCGACTCATTTGCCGACCCCTCGCTTTACAAGCTAATTGCCGGCACCGTAAAAAAACAGCCGAAGAAATTCCACTGCTTCACCCAAAACGTTGACGATGTAAGAGCCTACGGCGCGATAAAAGTAGAGAAAGGATTATTCAAAAGCGTTCTTGAAAAGCCCAAGGAAAACACGCCTGGGCCAATTAACATCTGGAACTTTTATTTACCAAAGGAATTCTTTTCGGAACTGCATAACGTAGGCATTTCACCACGCGGGGAATACGAAGCAACCGATGCGTTAAACACCTTGGCAAAAAAACACGATATCCACGTAACTGAATACAAAGGCTTTCGAAGCGAGATAACCTACTTCTGGAACCATCTTGACATCAACCTCTACGCGCTGAACAACTTAATGAAAGAAGAAAGGCTTGGCACCATTGAAAACTATGTGTTCATCGAAGGCAGCGTGCAAATAGGAAAAGGCACTCAAGTACGGGCAGGCACCTACATCCAAGGACCGGCCTACATTGGCGAAGACTGCATAATCGGGCCAAACGCATTCATTAGACCCGGCTCAATCATCGAAAACCGCTGCCACGTAGGGACTAGCGAGATTAAAAACTCAGTAATGATGAACGACGCAAACGCCGCGCACTTTTCATTCATTGGGGACTCAGTAGTATGCGAGGACGTCAACCTAGGCGGCGGCACAATGCTAGCCAACTTGCGTTTTGACGAGAAGACGGTAAACGTCCACTTCAAGCAAGGCGTGGTTGACTCAAAAAAACGCAAGCTAGGCTGTGCAATCGGCCGCGGGACGAAAATCGGCGCTAACACAGTCATAAACCCAGGAATCCTAATAGGCCACAAATGCAGGATTTACCCAGGCGCACGCGTGTTCAAAAACCTCGACAACGACACGACATACGAAAGCGAAGAAAGAAAACAAGAAGGCGAATCAATATAGCAAGCCAAAAAGAGTTGATGCAATGAAGACTGACTCAATGTTCAAGGCGTACGACTGCCGCGGGATTTACGGCAAGGACGTAACCGAGGAAAACGCGTTTTTCGTAGGCAGGACGCTGCGCAAGTTTGCAAAGCGAGTGGTGTCGTGCATGGACTACCGCGAGCACAACCTCGAACTTGCAACTGCGTTTTCTGCAGGCTATGGCGAAATTGAGTTCATGGGCCACGGCCCCACTTCAGCCGCGCTTTACAACTCTGGAAAGGAAACCGCAGTGGTATTCACCGCCTCGCACAACCCAGTTGGCTACAACGGAATAAAACTGCTGAAGGACAAGCGCGACTATTCAACAGAGGAACTAGCAGAGGTAAAAAAAGAATTCAACTCAATGAAAGGCGAGTATAAAGGCGAAAAGGCAAGGCTTTCTGAAAAGCCTGAAATGCTTGAAGCCTACGTAAACGCGTTGCCTGACTGTGAAGGCGGAATATATGATCTCTGCGGGGGCGCGGTTTGCGCAATAAAGAAAAAATTTAGCAAGACATATTTCAGCGAGGCAGATCCCCGTTATGAAAAACACGCGGCAGAGCCAACTGACCAGACGCTGAATTTCCTAAAGAAAGAGACGCTCAAGCAAAACCAAGTGGGCTACGCCTTTGACGGCGACGGCGACAGGGTAGTAGTGGTTGACAAGGGAGTGACAATTAGGCCGTGCGACGTTGCGGCATTCGCGGCAGTAAACTACCTGAAAAAAGGCGATTCAATCGTGCTAACTCTAGATAATTCCCAGGAAGTGTTCGACTACCTAAAAGACCAAGGCTTCAAAATGTATTATTCAAAAGTAGGCCACACCCACGTGGAGGAAAAGGCAATGCAAGTAAACGCAGCACTTCACGCCGAGGCAAGCTCTCACTTTGCGGTAATGAAGCACATGACCTACGCCGACTGCGCCTACTTCGCGCTAATGCTCTCCGGCACTAAGCCTGGAAAGTTCCTCGAGTTTTCAAAAAACTTCAAGAACCACTCCATACTCGAGAAAGTCCACGCATCAGCCGACTTTACCAAAATAAAGGAAATGGCCGATAAAGGCGCAGAGTGGATAGACACCTCAGACGGAGTAAAGGCAAAGTACAGTGATTTCACCGTGCTTGCACGGCCGTCTAACACCGAGCCGATAATACGCATCTTCTCCGAAGCCAAGACAAAAGAAAAAGCACTTGAAGGGCTCGCGAAGGCAAAAGAATGGATTGCAAAGGCGCGGATTACTTCTTTTTCCTAGCGCACATTACAGCCCCAATTGCGGTGCAGTAAGCGCCGTTTTCCGGGATTAAGGCAATCTTCCCGCGCATTTCCACGCTTTGTTTTACCATCCTTGAAAGCAGGGGATTTGACGAGAGGGTGCCTCCGGTATATACTATAGTTGAAAACCCGGCTGACTCGGCGTTGCTGCAGCCGAAGCTTCCCATTAATTCCGTAAACAGCTTGACCGCGCTTAAAGCCATGCTTTGTTTTGAAGCGCCGGGTCTTGCGTGGTAGAAATTACTTGCAGTCGCTTTTTTCGGAAGTCCGGCAAGTCCTCTGCCCAATGCCTCACCCAGGGTTAGGTCAAGGTGTGACTTAGCTTTTTGAGCATCAGATAGCATGGCACTAGCGTCTTTAAACCGGTTAAGCCTTGCAAACCCCTCTAAAAAACCGTTGCCCATGCCAGTGCCTTTAATGTAAGCGGATTTACTTCCTTGAACTTTAAAAAAAGGCGTGCCAGTGCCGATATTAATCAAAATGAAGTTTTTCTCCCTTGTTAAAACGCCTGCCCCTGCCGGGATTGCATCGAGTTCGTTCACTTGCCTGCTTAGCTTGAAGCCAGCTTCCCTTAACTTGCCTTTGGCAATCGACTGCAATACCCCGGATTTACCTGCGGAGTCAACTAAAGCAACTCGCCTCGTCACGTCAGGATGGCATCTAGCCAGTTTAACTAGTTTTTCAGCAGTAAAAGCGTTTGACGCAATGGTATAAGCGCCTGCCAAACGTCCTTTTTTAAAAAAAACAACATGCACTGAAGTTATACCCACGTCAAGCCCTATCACAAACACACCATAGATAAAATATGGTTCGCGGCTTTTCAAGGTAACTGCCGTGAGGGTAATTCACCAGAGGAGGCCGAGGCGTGCTTTCTTAAGTAACCTGTAATTCAATTAATAATGCAAAATGTTTTTGGTGAAAAAAAGATGAAAAAAGAGTTTAAAACAATTATACTCGGCGTAACCGGGGGAATTTCCGCGTACAAGTCAGTGGAATTGGGCCGGGCACTGAAAAAAAAAGGCTTTGAAGTAATAACAGTACTGACCACCTCTGCCAAGGAGTTTGTCTCCAGCTTGACTTTCAAGGCGGCAGTCGGAGAAGTTTACACCGAGTTGTTCGACAAGAAAAGGCCAATGCAACACATTGCGCTAGCGAAAAAAGCCGATGCCATAGTAATCGCGCCTGCAACTGCAAATACAATTGCCAAAATCGCTTCAGGAAGCTCTGATGATTTGCTAACCGCAATAGTGCTGGCCGCAAACGTACCTTTGATAATCGCCCCTGCAATGAACCAAGGCATGTATTCCAACGCAATAACCAGGAGAAACCTTGCTTTCTTGAAAAAACAAGGCGCGGTAATAGTTGAGCCAGAGAAGGGGGAATTAGCCTGCGGCGATTTTGGCAAAGGAAGGCTGGCCGCGGCGGATAAAATAGTAGAGGAAGTAGAGGCAAGCATATGCGAAAAGGACTTGCTGGGAAAAAAAATACTAATTACGGCCGGGCCAACTAGGGAGTTCCTGGACCCAGTTCGGTTCATCTCAACAGGCTCAAGCGGTAAAATGGGATTTGAACTGGCAAAAAAAGCCGCCGGACGTGGGGCGCAAGTGGTTCTCGTAGCAGGCCCAAACAGCCTAGAGGCGCCAATAAATGCAAAGGTGGAGGAAGTTGTAAGCGCGAAGGAAATGCTCGAATGCGTGCTGAAGCATTTCACAAATTCAGACGCGTTCATTTCAGCCGCAGCAGTCTGTGATTTTACACCCGCAAAAAGGCAAAAGCAAAAAATAAAAAAAACCCCAGCCTTTTCGCTTTCACTAATTCAGTCGCCGGACGTCTTGCTCGAGGCAGGCAAAAGGAAAAAAAACCAGGTCATAATTGGTTTTGCCCTTGAGACGGAAAGCGGCGTAGAAAATGCACTTAAAAAACTCCTGAAAAAAAACCTTGACTTAATCGTGCTTAACGATGAGACGGCACTTTATGGCGACAGTTCAAAATGCACGCTATTGACGGCAGATAAGGCAACCAGGCTGCCTATGCAGGAAAAGTCAAAGACTGCGTCAAGGATACTCGATGAACTCGCGGGGATGCTTTAAAAAAATGAAAAAAACTGTTTTGATACTACAAACCAGAACTGGCCTGGAATTGGGGGACTTTGAAGGAATTGAAAAAACCCTGCTGGAAAAAAAGCCCGACTTTGCCTGCCTGCCAGAATATTTCGCTACAAAATCAAAAAAAATCAAAGCGCAGCACGAAGAAGGAAGCAAAGCGTTGGCCCGGTTAAAAAAAATTTCAGCCAAGGTGCAGAGGACGGTAATTGTCTGCGGCACAGTTGTTGAAAAAAACAAGGGAAAGTTTTTCAGCACCTGTTTCATCCTAAAATCAGGCAGGATAATTGGAAGGCACAGGAAAGTTTTTTTAACTAAGAACGAGCTAAAACGCGGTTTGACTGCAGGGCGTACTTTCAAAACGATTAAGGCGGCTGGACTTCGCTTAGGTTTTTTTATCTGCAACGACGTTCTAAAGCCTTTTTCCGCACATGCCCTCGCAGGCAAGGCTGACTTGATTTTCGTGCCCCTTCTCTCCCCAAAAAGAAAAAACGACCCTACGGCAGCCTGGAGGGACAACTTATTCCGCTTGCGTGCCTTTGAGACAGGCACTTACGTTGTTAAGGTAGGCTCGGTAGGGAGTTTTCTTGGCGAAAAAGTAGTTGGAAGAAGCATAGTTGCCTCGCCTTGGGCAATTCTCTGGAAGTCGGAAAACGAGGAAAAGCCTTGCCAAACCCTTGTTTCGCTTGACTTTAACCTGCTAAATAAATACCGTAAAACCGAGCCGCTTTACAGGTACTAGGAAAGTCATTCCGTTTCTTATTCGGGATATACCCCGGAGTCTTTCCATGCGCGGTTACTGAATAAGATAATGAATTTTTTTCCGTTAACAGTCCTAGCTAATTTCAAGGCGCCTGCAAGGGCGGCATGGCCAGTTACTCCTACATCCAATCCAAAATGCTTTTGAATCAAATTCTTGCAGTGCTGCAAATCCTTATCGCTAATGTTGATTACCCCATTTTGTGCAATGCTGTCAAGCACAATGGGATTGAGTTTTAATCTATTCAAAGGAACGCCTAAGGGGGTGAATCCAAATATGTCCTGAACCGCTCCAGCGTGTGATTTGGGTTTACTAGTTGATATTAGATGGGACAAAGCACTGGTTTTTTCATGGTCAACTGCAACAATTTTCGCCTTAGGGTTGAATTGCCTTAGCCTGGCTCCAATTCCGCTTATGGTGGTTCCAGTTCCAACAGGCCCAACAAAATAGTCAAAAGATTTAACCCCATACGCCCTTGCCTGGTCAAGTGCCTCGTCAACTATACGATGGTAAAGCCTTATCCCTTCTTCAGGCAGCCTGTTTTTTGAAGCCCAAAAAAGCTGTTCAGGTTTTTGGCCAAAAGCCAGCTTATCAGAATTATCTTTAGCCTCGAGCTCTTTCCCTTTTTGATTTGCCGCCCGCATGTACTCGCCGGCTTTGGATAGGACAACCTTTCCGCCATAGGCTTCTATCTGCATAATCCTTGCCTTAGGCGCATCTTCAGGAATTACTACGGTAGGGGAAAGAAAGCCAAGTTCCCTCGCTGCGAAAGCAAAAGCAGTACCGGCATTTCCCGAAGAAACCTCCATAAGCGGGGTTACCCCCGGGGCTATTAGGCCTGCATGTTCTGCCCGCCTGAGCAAACCGACGTAAATCCGGTCAAAATGACTTCCAGAGGGATTTTCGTATTCAAGCTTGGCATAAATCTCGTTATGCCCAGGAATGTGTAATCCCTTGAGCTTGACTAAATTGGTTCCGCCTACTCTTTCCTCTAGGCTATTGTATAACACCTCCCTTGCCTGGGGAAGCGGGTACTTTCTCCTTAGTAGCTGATAGTAACGAGAAACCACGTATGAACAAAGAAATATTTTTGTTATTAATGCTTTACACTGTGAAAACAAACAACCAAAAAACAAATCCCAGGCGGATTCAATATAACAAGAAAAACAAATAACAAAACAGAGTTACCCACTTTCAAGTAACCTCAACCCGTTTTTGGTAAAACTTAAAAAGTAACAGCCCCACCAACAAAGCGTGATTAACTTATGACAACCATCGGACTTCTAGACACTACCTTCTCAAAAATTGACTTAGGCGCTTACGCCATGGAGGAATTCAAGAAACACAACGTGGAAATCAAGCGCCTGACAGTGCCCGGGATTAAGGACCTGCCTTGGGGCTGTATGAAGCTGTTGCAGGAATGCGAAGGGGTTTTAGCCACTGGAATGGTTGGCAAGGCATTTATTGACGTGCAATGCAGCCACGAGGCCTCGCAAGGCATTATCGCAGCACAAATCGCAACGCAAAAACCAGTGCTTGGCGCAATGATTTTCGAAAACGAAGCCAACAATGCAGGAGAACTTGAGTCAATAGCCAAAGACCGCGTGCAGAAACACGCTGAAAACATTGTAATCATGCTGACCAAGCCAAACGAGCTAACCGCAAGGGCAGGCAAAGGCCTTCGGCAGGGAAAAGAACACGAAGGCAAGTTAACTGAAAGAAAGCCGCGGGTTGCAATAGTATGGTCTTTCTTCAACCAAGCGCTCACAAGTAAGATGAAAGACGCGGCAATAAAATACATAGGAGAGTTTGGCGGCGAGGTCGCCGAGGTAAAGTGCGTGCGGGGAAGCTGGGAAATTCCTTTCATGGTGAAAAAAATACTTGAAAGAAACGACGTTGACGCAGTGGTAACCCTAGGCTGCATAATAAAAGGAAAGACCATGCACGATGAGGTAATCGGATTTAGCGTGGGAAACAAATTACTTGACCTATCGTGCGAGTACTCAAAGCCAGTTTCCCTTGGGATAATCGGCCCTGGCGTAAAGATGGAAGACGCGCAAATGCGTTGGGAAGGCTATGCCTACGGCGCATGCGAAGGCGCGGTTAGCACGGTTTTAATTTCAAGAGGCAAGAAAGTAACGTTCAAAGACAAGGGCCACTAAAATGCCATCCACAATAGAAGAAGCAGTTGAGGAAATCCGCCACGGCAGGATGGTAATA
>OBEQ010322994.1_pt1 | contig 21176 bp, 24 predicted proteins | sample 1670901 | NCBI WGS metagenome assembly OBEQ01 (sample SAMEA104232315, study PRJEB22302) | groundwater metagenome | biome: forest; feature: aquifer; material: groundwater | place: USA | collected 2011-08-07 | depth 5.4 m
CCGCCTGCCGGAGGTCCAGATCAACGGCACCACCGTGCATTCCACCGCAGGGCGCCTCTTCCCGATTCTCGCCCCCCATGCGCCGAGCGTGGACCTTCCCCGCTTCTTCGAGGCGCTCCTCTGGAGCTGGCAGGAAGCGGAACGGATCCGCGCCACCGACCACCGCGAGGTCCCCGCCGTCGACCGCTTCGGGCTCCTCTTCTGCCGCTTGGGCATCGAACCCGCCCGGATTCCCGCCGAGGTCCTAGCCGACCTCCTCGAGACCCATAAATACCATCTCTCTCTTGCGGCGGAGCTCCCAGAGGCCCACCGGGCTTGCGTCACGGCGCTCGCCGGCCGGTACAGGCTCGGGATCGTCTCCAACTTCGACTACGCGCCAACCGCGCACTGGATTCTGGACCGGGAGGGAGTGACCAGCCTCTTCGAGACCGTCGTGGTGTCCGCCGACGTCGGGTGGCGGAAGCCGAAGGCCGCCATCTTCGAGGCCGCCCTGAGCCGGCTGGGCATCGGCCCCGGAGACGCCCTGTTCGTCGGGGACCGCGCCGACATTGACGTCGTGGGCGCCAAAGCCATGGGCATGCCCGCGGCCTGGCTCAACCCGAGCGGCGACGCGCTCCCGCCCGGCATCCCCGCGCCGGACTACGAGCTCAAGGCCCTCACCGAGCTGGGCCCGCTCCTCCTCCCTGACCAACACCCCGTGTAACCTCCCGAATCCTCCCCGCATCTAATACAATGACAGCGATCCGGAGGAGGTCGGCGAACGCCATGCCAGTGCCGCGGAAGGTCATCATCATCGGATCGGGGCCGGCCGGCTTCACCGCCGCCATTTACGCCGCGCGGGCCAATCTCTCCCCGCTCATGTTCATTGGCAGCCAGTGGGGAGGCCAGCTGATGCTGACCACCCTGGTGGAGAACTACCCGGGCTTTGTGGACGGCATTGATGGCCCCCCGCTCATGGAGGTTTTCCGGAAGCAGGCCGAGCGTTTCGATACCGAGATCGTCGGCGAGGACGTGACCGCGGTGGACTTCCAGACGCGGCCGTTTCGCATCACCGCGGGTGACGTCACCTACGAGGCCCTCTCCGTGATCATCGCCACGGGCGCGTCGTCGAAGCTCCTGGGGCTCCCGTCGGAGAAGGCGCTCATGGGCCGCGGCGTCTCCACCTGCGCCACCTGCGACGGCTTCTTCTTCAAGGACAAGAACATCATGGTTGTCGGCGGGGGGGACTCCGCCATGGAGGAGGCGCTTTACTTGGCCCGCCTCGGCCGGAAGGTGGAAGTGGTCCACCGTCGTGACGCGCTCCGGGCGTCCAAGATCATGCAGGAGCGCGCCTTCAAGAATCCCAAGATCGAGTTCCTCTGGAACTCGGAGGTGGAGGACGTGCTGGACGTCGCCAAGGGCATGGTCACCGGGGTGCGCCTCCGGAACCTCCAGAGTGACGAGGTCACGGCGCGGCCGGTGGATGGGCTGTTCGTCGCCATCGGCCACCTGCCCAACACGCAGCTCTTCAGGGGGCAGATCGAGCTCCTGCCCAACGACTACGTCAAGGTGGCCCCCGGGGCGACCCGAACGTCGGTACCGGGCGTCTTCGCCGCCGGTGACGTCCAGGACTACACCTACCGCCAGGCCGTCACGGCGGCCGGGACAGGCTCTATGGCCGCCCTGGAAGCGGAGCGCTACTTGGAGGCTCACCCCTAGCCCAGCGAAAGGGGCTCGTCGTCTATCCCGCCTAGCGTCTCGTCTGTTGGACATTGCGCCCGCTCCTCTCCTGGCCATACTGACAGGGGAGGTGATGACCATGTGGGCGTCAATTTTAGGTGTGCTCCTCGCGCTCATCGCTCTGGCCGGTCCGGCCTTCGCGGAAGAATGGAAACAAGAGCGGATCCAGAGGCTTCCCGACTCGGCCTTCGCCGTGGTCGAGATCGCGCCGGACGGCCGCACAATGCGCCATCTGCCGCACCACACCGAAGACGGGGAGGTGGATGTGCCGCACCTCCGGTCGGCCCTCTCGCGCCTGGGGCAGGTGAAGTGGCTGGACCCGGCGAACGAGGCGATTGCCCGGCAGCACCTGGAAGAGCACCTGCGGGAGCTTAAGTCCCGACCCTGAGCCGGTCATTAGCCCGTGCTATGATGAAGCCACGTGGGCGGGACGATGACCTCCGTCAGCCGGCTCAAACTTCCGCTCGACCGACTCTACCGGGAGTTCGACTGGGCCGCGCGCCTCGACCGGGACGCCATCCAGTTCCCGCTCCGTTATCCCGACCCTGCTGATCGCGAGGTGGTCGCGCTCTTGACCGCCTGCCTCGCCTACGGCCGCGTGGACCTCTTCGCGCCGTGGGTGGACTGGGTCCTCGCCCGCATGGATCCCTCCCCGCACCGATTCGTCCTGGGCTTCGACCCGCGAAAGGATGGAAAACGCTTCGAGGGCTTCCACTACCGCTTCAACCGCCCGCGAGACCTGGCGGCCTTCTGCCTCGCCTCCGAGCGCCTCCTCCTCCGTCACGGCTCCTTCAGGGCGTACTTCGTCTCGGGGTATGCCCCGGGCGACCCGGACGTGGGGCCCGCGCTCGAACGCTTCGTCCGGGGATTCCTGACCCAGGACCTCGAGACGATCTTTCCCGGAAACCACCTCTCCCGGGGATACCGCCACCTCTTTCCGCTCCCCTCGACGGGCGGGCCCTGCAAGCGCCTCCACCTCTTCCTCCGCTGGATGGTGCGACGCGAGCCGCCCGACTTCGGCCTCTGGCCCGAGATTCCGCCCGCCAAGCTTCTGATTCCCGTGGACACCCACGTCGAAAATATGTCCCGGTCCATCGGCCTCACGCGCCGCAAGAGCCGCAACTGGCGGATGGCGGTGGAGATCACCGGCCGCCTGCGCCTCCTGGACCCGCTGGACCCGGTCAAGTACGACTTCCCCCTCTGTCACAAGCGAATGTCGGGCGACTGCCGCGACCGGCGGCATCCGGTCGTCTGCGCCCCGTGCGGGCTCCGGCCGGTCTGCCGCCACTGGAGGGGGAGGGCGTGACGGCCGAGTGGACGACGGCGCTGCTCGTCCTCCTGGTCGCGGCGATCGCCTTCGCCGTCTGGGCGGTGTCGAAAACGACGAAGGGCCAGGCGGAATCGGCGCTGCTCCTGCTCAAGACGGAGATCGAGGCGGCCCGGAGCGAAGGCCGCCAGATCCAGGAGAGCACGCTCTCGGCGGTCCGGCAGGAACTCCACCAGCTCAGGACCGAAGTGACGGGACAGGTGGGGCAGGGGGGGAGCGGCGGCCAGCAAGAGCTCCAGCACGTGACCCAGGTCGTGGGCAGCGTCCAGGAAAGCCTCGGCAAGCTCGGCGAACAGACCCAGCACGTGCTGGAAGTCGGCAAGGGCATCGCCGGGCTCGAGCAGATCCTCAAATCCCCCAAAGTCCGCGGCGAGCTCGGGGAAACCCTGCTGGAGCAATTCCTGGCCGAGATGCTGCCGCCCGACGGGTACGAGCTCCAGTATGGCTTCAAGACCGGGGACAAGGTGGACGTCGCGATCCGGCTCGGCGGGCGCCTCGTCCCGGTGGACGCCAAGTTCCCGCTGGAGAACTTCCGCCGGATGCTCGCCGAGCCGGAGGAGGAGCGGCGGCGGGCGTTCCGGAAGGCCTTCGCCCGCGACGTCAAGAACCGCGTCGAAGAGATCGCCAAGAAGTACATCCTCCCGGACGAGGGGACCTTCGACTTCGCGTTCATGTACGTCCCGGCGGAGAACGTCTACTACGAGATGATCGTGAAGGACGAGGAGGCGGGGGAGGAGTCCATCGCGACCCACGCGCGGTCGCGCCACGTGGTGCCCGTGTCGCCAAACAGCTTCTACGCTTACCTCCAGATCATCGTCCTCGGCCTCCGCGGGCTCAGCATCGAGGCCAATGCCCGTGAGATCCAGAACGACCTGATCCGGCTCGGCGGAGACCTCGAGAAGATCAAGGACCACTTCGAGAAGCTCGGCGGCCACCTCGGCAACGCGCAGAAGCAGTTCGCCGACGCCGAGCGCGACCTCGGGCGCTTCGAAGCCAAGCTGGAGACCATCGGGCGGAAGGGCGAACAGGCGGCGCTCCCCGGACCCGACGCGTGATCCTGACCGGCCTCGACTGGCTGATCCTCGTCCTCTACTTCGTCCTGTCCCTCGCGGTAGGGCTGGCCTTCGCGGGACGCGCCGCCAAGAGCGCGGAGGAGTACTTCCTGTCTGGCCGCCGGATCCCCTGGTGGCTCGCGGGCACCTCCATGGTCGCCACCACGTTCGCCGCCGACACGCCGCTCGCCGTAACCGGCCTCACCGTCAAGCACGGCATCGCCGGCAACTGGCTCTGGTGGTCGTTCGTAATGAGCGGCATGCTCACCGTCTTCTTCTACGCCCGCCTCTGGCGGCGGGCCCAGGTCATGACCGACGCCGAGTTCGCCGAGCTTCGCTACGCGGGCCGGCCGGCCGCCTTCCTGCGCGTCTTCCGCGCCGCCTATCTGGCCGTGCCGATCAACTGCCTCATCATCGGGTGGGTGACCCACGCCATGGCGACGATCCTCGGGCTCACCCTCGGCGTCGGCAAGTGGGAGGCTACGGTCGCGCTGTTCCTCCTGACCGCGCTCTACTCGACGCTCTCGGGACTGTGGGGAGTCGTCCTCACCGACTTCGTCCAGTTCATCCTGGCCATGGCCGGCTCGCTGGCCCTGGCCGTGTTCGCCGTGCGCGAGGTCGGCGGGCTCTCGGCACTGGTGGCCGCGCTGCACGCCAGGTTCCCCGACGACGCCCCGCTCGCGCTCCTACCGGACCTCCACTCGGCGTGGATGCCGGCCCTCACGTTCTTCGTCTATGTCGCGGTCAACTGGTGGGCCTCCTGGTATCCGGGCGCCGAGCCCGGTGGTGGCGGCTACATCGCCCAGCGGCTCTTCTCCACGCCGAACGAGCGTCACGCCTTCCTGGCCGCGCTCTGGTTCAACCTCGCCCACTACGCCCTGCGACCGTGGCCGTGGATCCTGGTCGCCCTCGTCTCCATGGTGCTCTATCCGGGGCTCGCCAATCCCGAGGAAGGGTACGTCCGCGTGATGGTGGATCTCCTGCCACCCTACTGGCGAGGCTTCCTCCTGGCAGCCTTCTTCGCTGCCTACATGTCCACGATCTCGACCCACCTCAACTGGGGCGCCTCCTACCTCGTCAACGACGTCTACCGCCGCCTGTGGCGCCCCGAGGCGGAGCCTCGCCACTACGCGGCGGTCGGTCGCCTGGCCACGGTCGGCATCATGCTGGTCGCCGGGGTCATCACGTATTACCTCCGGTCGGTGGAGGGCGCGTGGAAATTCCTCCTGGCGATCGGCGCGGGGACCGGACTCGTCTATCTCCTCCGCTGGTACTGGTGGCGCATCAACGCGTGGTCGGAGGTGGCGGCCATGGGCGGGGCCCTCGCCTTCTCGCTCGGGCTCCAGTGGGGCGTTGGGCTCCGCGTGGACGACCCGCACGATTTTGCCTGGCTCATGCTGCTCACGGTCGCCGGCACCACCGCCGTGTGGGTCGCCGTGACGTACCTCACCCCCAGCGAGCCGCTCGAACACCTCCAGCGCTTCTGCGCCCGGGTGAAGCCGGGCGGCCCCGGGTGGCGCCACATCACGGGCCCCGCGGCTTCGGCGGAAGGTCCCGGGCCGCGGGACCTGCTCCACTGGACTCTCGGGTGCCTCGTAGTCTACCTTGGCGTGTTCGGGATCGGCGCCCTCTTGCTGGGAAGCGCCGGGCGCGGGATCCTCTTCCTGACGGCCGCGACGGTCCTGACCGCGTGGATCGTGACCGATTCGGCACGGTCGTGGCAGGCGTGATAAGATAAGGGCCACACCGACCCCGAGAGGACTTCATGAGCCAGATTCCCGTGCAGGTGTTCGGCATCAACCTTCTGGTCAAGCTCCTGAGCGAGCCCCCCGCCGACATCCGCGTCCACTGCCCCAAGGGTTCGCCCATTCGGTACGGCCAGGTCGTCGGCCGGGGGGACGGGTTCGACGAAGGCGCCAACGCGTTCCGCGAGATGCCGCCGCTGGAAGCCGTCGTGGCGTTCGAGGAGAACCCCGAGGACGTGGAGGGGCACTACTTCTACCTGAGCGAGCAAGAGCACCGAGTGATCCGCCTCGACGCGGTGATCCTCTCCTTCCCCCACGAGTGAGAGGTCGCGCGCCCGACCCGTTGCCTCGTTGACCGTGATGGACCCGACGAACCGCCCGAAGCTGCGCCCCGTCGAGGCGTTCCCGGTGGAGGCCGGCGGGCGGAAGGGCATCGCGCTGCGCGACCCGTCAGGTTTCACCGAATCGGTTCTGGTCCTCCCGGTGCCCCTCCTCGACATCGTTTCCCTCTTCGACGGCGAGCACACGCTCCTGGACATCCAGGAGGTGTTCATGCGCCGCGGCGGCGAGCTGCTGCCGAGCGAGCGGCTCCAGGAGATCCTCGGGACGCTGGACGAGCACGGCTTCCTGGACAGCCCTGGATTCGCCCGGCGCCGCGAGGCGATCGAGGCGGCGTTCAGGGCGAGCCCCGCTCGTCCGGCGGTCCACGCCGGCAGCGCTTACGCGGGCGAGCCCGAAGCGCTGCGGCAGCAGGTCGAGGGCTTCTTCGCCCATCCCGACGGACCGGGGCCGACCGGCGACGCCGACGGCAGCGCCGAGGTCCGGGGGCTCGTCGCCCCCCACATTGACTTTCACCGGGGCGGACCGACCTACGCCTGGGCCTACCGCGAACTGGCCCGGCGGAGCGACGCGGACCTCTTCGTGATCGTCGGGACGTGTCACGCGGGGATGCCCGACCCGTTCGCGCTCACCCTCAAAAGCTTCGAAACCCCGCTCGGGCCCGCCCCGGTGGACCGCGAATTCGCGGAGGCCCTCGCCCGCCGCTACGGGTACGATCTCCTGGGGAGCGAGCTGGCCCACCGGGCCGAGCACTCCATCGAGTTCCAGGCGGTGCTTCTCCGCTACCTGTTCGGGGGCCGGCGTGACTTCACGGTCGTCCCCCTCCTGGCGAGTTTCCTCCACGAGAGCCTGGCCCTGGGCAAGGATGCGGAGGCCGACGCGCGCGTCCCCCGCTTCTTCGACGCGCTCCGGAACACCCTGGCCGCCTCCAGGCGTCGCGTCTGCCTGATTGCCGGAGCGGACCTGGCCCACGTCGGCCCGCGCTTCGGCGATCCGGAGCCCGTGGGGCCGGCCGCGCTGGCGCGGGTCGAGCGCGAAGACCGGGCCATGCTGGAGGCCGTGACGGCCGTGGACCCCGCGACCTTCTACGAGTCGATCGCGAGGGACGGCGACGGCCGACGGATCTGCGGGCTGTCACCCATCTACACTCTGCTTCGCTGTCTCCCCCCCGGCCGGGGCCGCCTGCTTCGTTATGCCCAGTGGCCCGACCCCCAGGGGACGGTCACCTTCGCGAGCGTCGTCTTTCCGTGAGCACGCCGGACCCCGCCAAGTGGACCCTGCCCCGCATCCAGGTGAACCGGGACGGGGAGTGGCTTCACGAGGGGGAGGAGATCACCCACGCCGGCATTCTCGAAAACCTCCGACGCAGCCTGCGCCGGGACGACGCCGGCTACTTCATCCAGGCCGGGCCGGTCCGGATCGTCGTCGAGGTCGCCGACGCGCCTTTCATCGCCATCCGGATCGAGGCCGAGGGCCAGGCGTTCCGCCTGACGCTCAACGACGGGACCCAGGAGGTCCTGGATCCGACCACGCTGCGCTTCGGCCCGGGCGAGGTCCCGTACTGCCGGATCAAGGGGGGCCAGTTCGAGGCGCGCCTCTCCCGGGCCGCGGCGTACCAACTGGGCCAGATCCTCGAGTACGACGAGCGGACCGGCCGGACGATCCTCCGCGCCGGCGGCCACGCGCACCGTCTCGACCGCGAGGTGCCGTGAGAGCGCCGGCCACGCGGCGGAAGGGCGGCCCGCCTTGACAGACGCGCAGACTCCCGGCTAGTGTAGCGGGAGGTTCGGTCGGGGAGGGCACCGATGCAGATCGACCAGTACCGATGCGTGGCCTGCGGCAACTGCATCCCCGTCTGTCCGATGGGGGCGATTTACATCGACCCGGCGGTGGGGCGCGCCCAGGTCAACCAGGATGAGTGCGTGGAGTGCCACGCCTGCTTTAGGGGCATGTCCAAGGAGCGCCTGTTCCCGCCGATGGTCCGGGCCATCCGGCGGGTCGCCAAGGCGTTCCGCTTCCGCTTCGACCCCGAGCCCGACATCTGCCCCACCGACGCCATCGTCCCTCAGGACCTGACGTGGCCCCGCATCGTGCGGCGCGCCTTTTCCGATCCTCAAGTGCCTCACGAGTCCACCGGGATCCACGGGCGCGGCACCGCCGAGGTGAAGACCAACGACGTCACGAACCGGGTCAAGGAGGGCGAGGCCGGCTTTGTCATCGAGTTCGGCCGCCCCGGCGTCGGCGCGCGCTTTGGCGAAATCCAGAAGATGACCCAGCGGCTGGCGGCCTTCGGGGTCGAGTTCGAGAAGAACAACCCCGTGACCTCCCTGATGACCGAACCCGCCCGTGGGCTGATCCGCGAGGACATCCTGAACGAGAAAGTGCTTTCCGCCATCGTCGAGATCAAGACCGGCCTCGAGCAGGTCCCCGCGATCCTCCAGATCATCAGGAGCGTCTCGCGCGAACTGGACACGGTGGTCGCCGTGGGAGTCTCGAGCCGCTGCGACGCTGCCGGGAACGAGCCGCTCGCCGCGCTGCTGGAGCGGGAGGGCTACCCGGCCTACCGGGGCAAGACGAACCTGGGGCTGGGCCGCGTCACGCGGCAGGTGGCCGTGTGACGAACACACTCCACCGCTGGAGCGACCACTACGCTCCCGACCGGCGCCCCGACGTCCCGCCGGTGGCCGACGACTACGTCGTCTTCGCCATGGCCAGCCGGAACCTGAACGACGACGCGCTCGTGGACAAGTACCGGACGTTCGCCCGGCTCGCCCTCCGCCACGATCCCGTGAACGTCGGCGACGCGACCAAAGGCGGCATCTACCGCCCGCAGCCGCGCTTGAACCCGCTGGCCCACTGGCGCCGCGACAACCGCCCGGACCCGGAGCGCGTGGTCAACGACGTCGAGGGACACACGACGATGGCCGCCGTCTTCTCGACCTTCGAGGACATGGAGGCGTTCGTCAAGGACCTCCGCGACGCAGACCTCGGAGTCTCGATCAACATCAGCGCTCCCATGGACGCGGCCAGGCGGTGCTGCCAGGAAGCCGGGATCCGGCGCCACAGCGTGGAGTATTCGCTCGGCTTCCAGGGTCGGGTCGAGCGCCTGCCCGACCGCGCGGTGCTCGAGATCGGCACCATGTGCGGGCACGGGATGGTCTCGCACAGCCTCGTCAAGAAGCTCCTCGACTGGGTCAAGGAGGGGCGACGGAGCCCGCGCGAGGCCACCACGTACCTGGCGCGCTTCTGCATCTGCGGCGTGTTCAACTCCGCTCGCGCGGAGACGCTTTTCGACAAAGCGCGCACCGGCGCGCCCTGAGCCCCCCCGTCCGCTCCCGGCGGAATCCCGGGATCATCAGGCCTGCTGACCCTTCGCTTCCTGGAGGACCCTGAGCATCTCGTCGTGGATCCGCCCGTTCGACGCGACCACCGCCGGATGCTCGAGATCGAGCGGGCCCCCTTCGAGGCTCGTCACCAGCCCGCCGGCCTCCGCCACCATGAGCGCGCCCGCCGCCGCGTCCCAGGGGCCGAGCCGGAGCTCCCAGTAGCCATCCAGCCGCCCCGCCGCGACGTAGCAGAAGTAGAGTACCGCCGAGCCCATTCGGCGGACGCCCTGGCAGCGCAGGCTGAAGGCGGCGAACTCGCCGAGGTTGTTGCGGGCCATCTCGCGGATGCTGTAGGGGAACCCCGTCGCCAGGAGGCTCTCGTTGAGGGTCGGCGTCGGGGACACCGCCAGCGCCCCGCCGTTGAGCCGCGCGCCCCGACCGCGCTCACCCACGAAGCACTCGTCCAGCGTGGGATCGTACACCACCCCCAGGCGCACGTCGCCGTCGACCTCGAGCGCCATGGACACGGCGAAGACGGGGAGGCCGTGGGCGTAGTTCGTCGTACCGTCCAGCGGATCGATGATCCATCGGCGGACGGAGGGCCCACCCACCGCCCCGCGCTCCTCCGAGAGGATCGCGTCCTCCGGAAACTCGGCGCGCAGGGCGTCGATGATCAGCGTCTCGGAGCGCCGATCCATTTCGGTGACGAGGTTGGTCGGGCTGCCCTTGAAGGAGATCTGGCGACGCTTCCCTGCCTCGGCGCGGAGAAGCGCGCCGGCGCGCTTCGCGATGCGAACCGCCGCGCTCCGACACCGGTCGTCCATGACGGACCTCACACACGCACGATGCGGCCTGGGGCCGCATCCGCCCACGATCGTACCACAGCCGATACGGGCGGCCAATCGGGGCCGCTCGCGACACACGCCTTGACAGCCGACCCGGCCGGTGCTTTTCTTAAACGAAGGCCCCCGATGCCGCCCAAGCACATCGAGCGCTCCATCCTGCTCGTCGTCTCCAGCATCTGCCAGGAGGCCCACGGGCCGGGCGGCTGGGGATACGTCGCGTGCTTCCCGACGGGCCTCGAGAAGGAAGGGCATGGCTCGGCAGAGGCAACGACGGCCAACCGGATGGAGATCACGGCGACCATCGAAGGATTCAGGTCACTCAGGGGAAGAGACCGCGCGACGGCGGTGCGCGTGGTCAGCGCGAGCGCCTATCTGGTGGACGGCGCCAAAGGCGGACGGGACCGGAGCGCGAACACGGACCTGTGGACCAAGCTGGACGCCGAGACCAGGAACCAGTCGGTGATCTGGGAGTGGGAGCCGCCGAACACCATGCTCTATCAGTCGCAGGCGTACGACCTGGCGCGCCGCGCGCTCAAGCGCGCGCTCGCTGAGGCACCCGCCAAGGAGACGCCGTGAAGATCGTCGTGATGGGGGCCGGTGGGGTCGGGGGGTACTTCGGCGCCAAGCTGGCCAGGGCCGGCGAAGAGGTGACGTTCGTGGCGCGCGGCGCCCACCTGGAGGCGATCCGCGCCCACGGGCTCCGCATCAAATCGGCCACGGAGGGCGAGTGGGTCGTCCCCGGATGCGCCACCGACAGTCCGGCGAGCGCCGGCCCCACGGACCTGGTCCTCCTCTGCGTCAAATCCTTCGACACGGAAGCCGCCGCCCGGGCCATCGGCTCCGTCGTGGGTCTGAAGACCGCCGTCCTCTCGCTCCAGAACGGCGTCGACAACGAGGAGACCATCGCCGGCGTCGTCGGCCCCGGGCGCGTGCTGGGCGGCGCCGCCTACGTCCTCGCCACGATCGAGGCCCCCGGCGTGATCGCCCACTCGTTCGGCGGGAAGATCGTGTTCGGCGAACTGGACGGGGCGGAGACGCCGCGGTCGCGACGAATCCAGGACGCCCTGGATCGCGCCGGAATTCCGGCGGAGCGCTCGCCCCGCATTCGAGAGGTACTCTGGGAGAAGTACCTCTTCATCACAGCCCAGGCCGGGATGACGGCGCTCACGCGCTGCCCGATCGGGGTCATCCGGTCCATCCCGGAGACTCGCCGCATGTACCGCTTGATTGTCGAGGAGCTCGCCGGGCTGGCCAAGGCGGCCGGGATCGACCTCGGTCCCAACACCGTGGACGACATCATGGGCCACGCCGACCGCCTCGGCCCCACCTTCCCCTCCTCGCTCCACCACGACCTGATCCACGGCAAGCGCCTCGAGCTCGAGGCCCTGCACGGCCACGCGATCCGCCTCGGCGAAAAGCTCGGCATCCCGACGCCGGTGTTGTTCTCGGTCTACGCCGCCCTCAGGCCGTTCCGGGACGGCACCCCCGGGTGAGCCCGCCGCGACTGCTGCTCGCGCACCTCCGCCCCTACCGGCTCCGCTACGCCCTGGGATTCCTCTTCCTCGCGCTCGGGAGCCTCTGCTCGCTGGCCATTCCGTGGACGGTCAAGCTCGCCATCGAAGCGCTTCAACGCGGATCGAGCGCGCCCGAGCTCCGCAAGTACATCCTCCTGATCCTCGGCCTCGCGGCTGCGCACGGGCTGGTGAGGCTCGGCTCTCGGTTTTCGATCCTGGGCGGCGGCCAGGCGGTGGAACAGGATGTCCGCAACCGGCTCTACCGCCACCTCCAGGCGCTCCCCCAGGCCTTTTACCACGCGCACCGCACCGGCGATCTGATGTCGCGCGCGTCGAACGATCTCGCGGCCGTGAGGCACCTGGTCGGCTTCGGCGCCCTCAGCCTCCTGGGAACGGCGATCGCCTTCGTCGGGACGCTCGTCGCCATGCTGGCGCTCGACCCCCGGCTGACCCTCTACGCCATGGCACCATTCCCGATCCTGATCCTCGTCGCCAAGCGCTTCAACGCCACCGTCCACCAGGAGTCGCAGGCGGTGCAGGAGCAACTCGGGGAGCTCTCGGCCAAGGTGCAGGAGAACCTGGCCGGCATGGCCGTCGTCCGCGCCTACGCAATGGAGGCGAGCGAGATCCGCCAGTTCCAGGGGCTCAACGGCGAGTACCTCGGCCGGAGCCTCCGCCTGGCGCGGACGCAGGCCGCGTTCTCCCCGCTCATGGGCCTGGTCGCGGGGATCGGCACGCTGATCGTGCTGTGGCAGGGCGGCAGGGCGGGGGTGGAGGCACGGATCACGCTCGGCGCCTTCGTCGCCTTCAACGCGTACTTGGCGCACCTGGCGTGGCCGACGATCGCGCTCGGCTGGACGCTCTCCATCGTGCGGCGCGGCCTGGCAGCGCTCGGGCGCATCGCCGAAATCCTCGCCGCGGAACCCTCGATCCGGGACGCCCCCGACGCCCTGGACCGCCCGCCGGATTTCCGGACCGCCACGATCGAGTTCAGGAACCTGACCTTCGCCCACGAGGGGCGGGGGCCGGCGCTCCGAAACGTGACGCTCGCGATCCCACCGGGACTGACGCTGGCGATCGTCGGTCCCACGGGGAGCGGCAAGTCCACGCTCGGCGCCCTGATCCCGCGCCTCTTCGACCCGCCGGCGGGCAGCCTCCTCATCGGCGGCACCGACGTCCGCCGCCTCCGTCTCGAGCACCTCCGCCGGGCGGTCGGGTACGTCCCCCAGGAACCCTTCCTCTTCTCGCGCACCGTCCGCGAGAACCTGGCGCTCGCCGCCGACGACGCCCTGGCGCCACGCCTCGAGCAAACGGCGCGCGCGGTCGGCCTCGACGCCGAGATCCGCGCTTTCCCGGAGGGATGGGACACCGTCGTGGGAGAGCGGGGTATCACGCTCTCCGGGGGGCAGCGACAACGGGCGGCCCTCGCCCGCGCGCTCCTGCCCGACTCTCCCATCCTCATCCTCGACGACGCGTTCGCCAACGTGGACGCCGCCAAGGAGGTCGAGATTCTCGAGGCGCTCGGCGACGTGCTCCGGGAGCGGACCACGCTCCTGATCACCCACCGTTTTAAGGCCGCCCGGGCGGCCGACTGGATCGTCGTTCTCGACGAGGGACGAATCGTGGAGCAGGGCAGTCACGACACTCTGATCGCCCAGGGGGGCCTCTACCGGCGCCTCTGGCGCATCCAGCAGCTGGAGGAGGAAATCTCCCGTGCCTAGCCACGGCGGCCGCGCTCCGGCGGATCCCCACGACGACGAGATCCTGGGCAAGGCCTACGACGCCCGGCTGGCCCGGCGTCTCTGGGAGGTCGCCCGGCCGTACCGGCGCGTCCTGGTCGCTTCGGCGGTCCTGTTCTTTCCCATCGCGGCCCTCGAGCTCCTCCAGCCGTACCTGATCAAGGTCGCCATCGACGCGCACATCCTGCCGGGCGACTGGCCCGGGCTCAGCGGCGTGGCGGCGGCGTTCCTCCTGACGCTGGCGGGCCTCTACGCCCTCCGAATGCTCCAGAGCTACCTGATGAACCTGACCGGTCAGCGGGTCTTGCATGACCTCCGCCTCCGGCTGTTCGCCCACACGCAGACCCTGGACGCGGCCTTTTTCGACAGGAACCCCGTCGGCCGGCTCATGACGCGCATCCTCAACGACGTGGAAGCCGTGAGCGACATGTTCGGGAGCGGTGTGGTGGCGATCCTGGGCGACGTCGTGACCCTCGTCGGGGTGGTGGTCGTGATGCTCGCCATGAACTGGCGGCTCGCCCTGGTGACGTTCGCGCTGGTCCCGGCGCTCTTCACCGCGGCCGCTTACTTCCGCCGCCAGTCACGGATCGCCTACCGCGGCCTCAGAACCCGGCTCGCGCGCCTCAACGCGTTCCTGCAGGAGAGCCTCCAGGGGATGACCGTGATCCAGCTCTCCGCCCGCGAGCCGCAGGAGCGCCTGAGGTTCGAGGCGCTCAGCGCCGACTTCCGCCGGGCCCAGTTCCGCTCCACGACCTACGACGCCTCGCTCTACGCCGTGGTGGAGGCGATTGGATCGGCGGCGGTGGCGCTGCTTCTCTGGTACGGCGGGGGGCAGATCTGGCAAGGGGTACTCAGCTTCGGCGGCCTCGTGGCGTTCATCGAATACACCAACCGCTTTTTCCTCCCGATCCGGGACCTCGGGGCGAAGTACGCGGTGATGCAGGCGGCCATGGCCTCGTCCGAGCGCATCTTCGGACTCCTGGATCTCGAGCCGACGATCCGCTCGGGGCGGGCGAGGGGGCGCGCGGACGGGCGTTGTCCCATCGTCGCCGTGACAAACGTCTGGTTCGCCTACACGGGCGAGGAGTGGGTGCTGAGCGATTGCTCCTTCGAGGTCCGGCGGGGCGAGTGCGTCGCGCTCGTCGGGGTGACGGGCGCGGGCAAGAGCACCGCCACGCGCCTCCTGAACCGCTCCTACGACGTGACCCGCGGCCGTGTGCTGGTGGAGGGGACGGACGTCCGCGAGTGGGAGCTGGACGCGCTCCGCCGCCGCGTGGGGCTCGTTCCGCAGGACGTCTTTCTCTTCTCGGGGAGCGTCGAGGCCAACCTCCGGCTCGCCGCCGACGGGGCGGTGACCAAGGACGCGCTGGCGCGGGCGGCGACGCTGGCCAACGCCCGCGGCTTCATCGAATCACTGCCGGCAGGCTTCGACCACCCGATCAGGGAGCGCGGGGCCAATCTCTCCCAGGGCCAGCGCCAGCTCTTGGCCATCGCGCGCGCCCTGGTGTACAATCCGGCCGTTCTGGTGCTCGACGAGGCCACGTCCAGCGTGGATCCCGAGTCCGAAGCCCTGATCCAGGAAGCGATGGGCCGCCTCCTCACGGGACGCACGAGCCTCGTCATCGCGCATCGCCTCTCGACCGTGCAGCGCGCGGACCGCATCCTGGTCCTCCACAAGGGGCGGGTGCGCGAGGAGGGAACGCACGCCCAGCTCCTCCGCCGGGGCGGCATTTACTCGCACCTTTACGAACTGCAGTGCGGGAGGTAAACCCAAGGCGGGGCGGTGCCGTCCGCCCCTTCGACCAGGCGGTGCACCGCCTCGTCCGACAGATCCCCAGGGGGAAAGTGGCCACGTACGGGCAGCTCGCTGCGCTCCTCGACTACCCCCGGGCGGCCCGCGCGGTCGGGTACGCGATGAAGCGGTGCCCCCCCGGTACACCGTGGCAGCGGGTCCTCAACGCCCGCGGCGGGATCAGCCTCCGCGCCAACGTCAGCGGGATGGTGACCCAGCGGATCCTGCTCCAACAGGAGGGTGTCCCGTTCAGGCGGGGCCGGGTGGACTTCGGTCGCCACCGCTGGGCCGGCCCCCGGCGGCGTCCCCGCCTGGCGCTCCTCGCGCTCAGGAGACTCTAGGAGGCGCGCGTGAAGGTCATTCCCCTGGCCGCGGATTCGCTGGGCGTACGGTCGATGGCCACCTACGTGGAGGGGGGCCGGACCCGGATCCTCATCGACCCCGGTGCCACGCTCGGCCCGACGCGCTATAATCTTCCCCCCGCCGAGGAGGAGTGGGCCGCCCTGCGGGACGCCAACAACCTGATCTCGACCTACGCGACGCGGGTCCACCTGGTCTTCGTGAGCCACTACCACGAAGACCACTTCCGCTACGACCCCGAGCTCTACGCGGGGCGGCAGGTGTGGGCCAAGGACCCGCGGCGCATGATCAACCCCAAGCAGGGCCAGCGCGGCGGCAACCTCTGGAGAGCCATCGCCCCGCGCTGCCGGCTGGAGGCCGCGGAGGGACGCCGCTACGACTTCACCGACCTGCTGCTGACCGCGTCGCCCCCGCTGGCCCACGGTGTGGAGGGCACCGGGCTCGGCTACGTCGTCGCGCTGACCGTCACCGATGGCTCGGACGGGTTCAGGTTCGTCCACGCCTCCGACGTCCAGGGGCCGCTCTCCCCGGTGGCGACGGCCTACCTGATCCGCGAGCGGCCTCGCCTCTTGTACCTCTCGGGCCCGCCCTCGTACATCGAAAAACAGATCGGCGCCGCCCTCATCGACCAGGGGATCGAAAACCTGCTCCGGATCATCGAGACCACGGGCTGCCGGGTCATCATGGATCACCACGCCCTCCGGGACCCGCGCCAGGCGGAGCGGCTCCACCGCCTCTGGGAGACCAGGCAGGTGGTGACCGCCGCGGAATACCTCGGCCGGCCCAACCGCCTGCTCGAGGCCAACCGCCACCGCCTCTGGGCGGAGCGGCGGAAGCCGGGGGCGAGGCTGACGCCCGCGCGGTTGAAACGGCGAGCGGGTTCGGATATAGTGAAGCGCCGCACGATGTCGAAGCGCGCGAAAGGAGGAGACGCCCGATGACGAGCACCACCGAGATCAAGGTGGGCGAGCAGGCCCCCGACTTCAAGCTCCCGGGGATCGGCGGAAAGGAGCACACGCTGGGCGAGTTCAGGGGCAAGAAGACCGTCGTCCTCCTCTTCTACGTCCTCGACTGGACTCCCGGGTGAACCAAGCAGATGCCCGCCTTCGAAGGCAGGCTCAAGGACTTCGAGGCGGCCGCTACCCAGGTCATGGGTATCAGCACCGACAGCATCTACTGCCACGACGCGTGGGCCAAGTCGCTCGGCGGGGTCAGCTACCCGCTCCTGGCCGACGTGCACCGCGAGGTCGTGAAGAACTACGGGGTCTGGTGGCCGGAGCTGAACGCCAACTACCGGGCCACCTACGTCGTGGATAAGCACGGGAAGGTGCGGTTCGCCGAGCGTTACGGGAAGGGGGAGATCCCCGATCCGAACAAGATTCTGGCCGAGGTGAAGAAGCTCTAAGCCGGCGCTGGGAGAAGCCGCGGGGCGCGATGGGGGGCCGGGGACGTCAGTCCTCGGCCCTTTGTTTCGGGCGGGTCGTGAGCGCGACGCCGAGGAGGACGGCCACGCCGCCGACCACCTGGGCCGCCCCGATCCTCTCGCCGAGCAGGACCGCGGCCAAGAGGACGCCCACCACCGGCTGGAAGTTCATGAAGATGGCGGCGCGGCTCGGGCCGATGGCCCGCACCCCCTCGTACCACCAGATGTGGGCCAGCGCCCCGAGGATGGCCTGGTACAGGACGACGCCCCACGCCGTGATCGAGCCGAAGCGCGGCGCGGGGAAGAGATGGGCGGTCAGGAGCGAGAGCGGGAGCAGCATGGCTGTTCCCAGGACGTAGGAGAGCGTCGTCGCGAGCGCCGGCGAGTGAAGCGTCAGCACCTGCTTGCCATAGATCGTGTAGGCGCTCCACCCGGTCAGCGAGAAGAGGATGACGAAGTCGCCGGCGTGAAGGTTCCCGAGGCGGAGCGTGGCCCACTGCCCGCGCGTGACAACCAGCAGCACGCCGGCCGCGGAGCAGGCGACGCCGAGCCACTGGATCCCCCGGAGCCGCTCGCCAAGGTAGAGCCGGGCGCCCACCGCGACCATGACGGGGGTGGACGCCTGGAGGATCACCGCGTTGGAGGCGGTGGTGAGAGAGATGGCGAGGTAGGTGAGGGCCGTGGAAATCACGATCCCGCAAAACCCGAGGACCGCGAAGGCGCCCAGATCTTCCAGCGTCAGGGACCTGAGCGCCCCCGAGCCGCGCCGCAGCAGGAGGATCACCAGGAACGCCCCGCCCAGCGCGCATCGAAAGAGCGCCAAGAAGAACGGCGGCAAGTCCGGCAGCGCGAGCTTCGTCATGGCCGGATAGCTTCCCCAGAGCGACACCACGAGGAGCAGCGCCAGGTAGGCGCGCGTTTGACTGAGCGCGGGCACCTCCCTATCATAGCGCGGGAGTCATGGCCGACCACATCCTCGAGTCTCGCTTCTGGCTTCCCCGGCCTCGCGCGGACGTCTTCCGCTTTTTCGCCGATCCGGCGAACCTGACCGCGATCACGCCGAGCCGGCTCCGCTTCACGCTGCTCACCTCCCCGCCGAATCCGCTCGAGGCGGGCGCCGTCTTTGACTGTCGGATCCGCTGGCTGGGGATTTGGCTCCGCTGGCGGACAATGATCCGCGAGTACGACCCTCCCTACCGCTTCGTCGACGTCCAGCTGCGCGGTCCCTACGCGCGCTGGGAGCACCGCCACGTCTTCAGGGAGGAAAACGGGGGAACGTGGGTCGAAGACCGGGTTACCTACCGCCTCCCGCTGGGCCCCCTCGGGCGCGCGCTCCACGCCCTCGTGGTCGGCCGGCAGCTCCGCGCGATCTTCGCCCACCGGCGGCGACGCCTGGAGGAGCTCTTCGGTGCCTCCAGCTGACCGGCTCGGCGCCCACATGTCCATCGCCGGCGGCCTCTCCTTGGCACTGGAGCGGGGCAGGGCCGTCGGGTGCTCCGTCGTCCAGCTCTTCGTCAAGAACCAGCTCCAGTGGACGGCCAAGCCGCTCACCAACGAGGACGTGCGGCTCTTCCGCCGGGCCCGGCGCACCACGGGGATCCGGACGGTCTTCGCCCACGCGACGTACCTCATCAACCTCGCCACCCCGGCTGAGGCCGAGTGGCGGCGTGCCGTGGACGCCTTCGCGGACGAACTGGAGCGCGCCGAGACCCTCGGGCTGTCCTTCGTCGTCATCCACCCGGGGTCGCACAAGGGGAGCGGCATCGAGGCGGGAATCCGCCGCGTCGTCGCCGCGCTCGACGAGCTGACGGTACGAACCAGAGGCTACGACGTCAGGATCGTGCTGGAGGACACGGCGGGCGCCGGGAACACCCTGGGGGCGAGGTTCGAGGAGCTCGGGGCCATCTTCGACCGTGTGAAGGAGCCGAAACGGCTCGGGGTCTGTCTGGACACCTGCCACCTCTTCGCCGCCGGCTACGACATCAGGACGCCGGGGGGATATGCCAGGACGATGGAGGCCTGCACGCGGACCGTGGGGACGGGGGCGGTCCTCGCGTGCCACCTGAACGACGCCAAGGCGCCGCTCGGCTCGGGACTCGATCGCCACGAGCACATCGGGAGGGGCCACATCGGGGTGGGCGCGTTCCGCCGGCTCCTCCGCGACCGCCGATTCAGGAGGATCCCCATGGTCCTCGAGACGCCGAAAGACGACGACTGGGACGTGAGAAACCTGAGAACGCTCCGCCGGCTCGAGGGCAAGAGGCGCTGATGTGATGCGGGGGGGGCGTTCAGCGGGAGCGGATCACGCCGATGCGCGGGCAGAGTCCCCGGACCGGGCAGATCGAACACCGGGGCGACACCGGCTGGCAGACGTTCTGCCCGAAGGCCACGAGGAGGTCGTTCAGCTCGACCCAGTAACGTCGCGGCAGCTTCTTCCGGAGGGCGAACTCGGTCTGCTCCGGCGTCTTGGTCCTCACGAAGCCGAGGCGGTTACTGATCCGGTGGACGTGGGTGTCCACGCAGATCCCCGGCTTCCCGAACCCCACGGTGACGACCAGGTTCGCGGTTTTCCGGCCCACCCCCTTGAAAGCCAGCAGCGCCTCTAGGCTTCCGGGCACCGCGCCGCCGTACCGCGCGAGGAGATCGCGGCAGACGCCGCGGATGACCCGCGCCTTGGTGCGGTAGAAGCCCACCGGGAAGATCGCCCGCTCGATCCGGCGCGGCGTGAGCCGCAGCATCGTCTCGGGCGTCCCCGCCAGAGCGAAGAGGCGCTCGGACGCCGGGCCGGTCGTCTCGTCCTTCGTCCGGAGCGAGAGCAGGCAGGCGATCAGGATCCTGAACGGGTCGCGGCGCGTTCGATCGGCCACATCCGCCAGGGCGGTCGGGTTCCACTCGGGCGCCCGGGCCCTGAGGCGACGGAGGACGCGGCCCATGGCCCGGACGTCCATGGGCGCCCTCACCGCCCGAGTCAGCCACGCGGGTTCAGGCTTCAGGACTTCCCCTTGATGGAGTCGAGCAGCTCGCGCGCGCGCTTGGTGTGCTTGACGGTCCAGTCGGCGAGAAAGCGCGGCTCCTTGTCGTCGAGGACCCGCTGAAGCTCCTTTCGAGCCTCCTCGTACTGGCCCCGCTTGATCAAAAGGCGCGCGAGGTCCACACGCACCGCCGTGTAATGAGGATCGATCTTGAGCCCCTTTCGCAAGTCCGCCTCGGCTTTGTCCAGGTCGCCCCAGGGCAGGGCCAGCTCGATGTTGCCCGCGAGCCCGAGCGCGCCGGGGTCGTCCGGGGCGAGCGTGAGGATGGTGTCCACCTCTTGGCGCAGGGTGGGGAGGAGAAGGAGCGAGCGGAGCACCCCCTTCGTCGTCCCCCAGCGGCCGATGTTCACCGCGTACCAGAAGTGGGCTTCCGGGTTCTTCGGCCCCAGCTCAGTGGCCCGCTCGCCGAGCTGCCGGCCGCGGTCGTAGGCGGCCAGCTTCTCCTCGTCGTCCTTGGCCCGCACGTCCCCCCACATGAAGCAGATCCGCGAGAGGAGAATCATCCCTTCCACCTGGGAATCGGTCTTGAGGAACTTCTCCATCAGGTCGCGGGCCCGGTCGAGCCGCGTCACGTCTTCGTGGTAGTTCTGGATGAGGCCCCGCGCTTCTTCGATGGGCGACTCGGCGAGGGCCGACAACGGCGCCAGGACGAGAACGAGCGCAACCATCGCCGAGCGCATCAGGGGCCACTCTACCGTCGGGGATCCCCGCTGTCAACGGCGCGCGGCTTGACTTCTGCCCGGCCTTGCCCGATGGTGAGGTGGTTCTTGGGAACTGACGAAGATGCCCGCGGCACTGGAAGGGCTCAGGGTGCTGGACCTCGCCACGTTCGTGGCGGCGCCGGTCTCTGCGACGCTCCTGGGAGAGTTCGGCGCCGAGGTCATCAAGGTCGAGCAGCCCGGGATGGGGGACGACCTCCGCCGCCTGGGGCGGCGGATGGACGGCGTGTCGCTCTGGTGGCTC
>OBEQ010705738.1_pt1 | contig 21174 bp, 22 predicted proteins | sample 1670901 | NCBI WGS metagenome assembly OBEQ01 (sample SAMEA104232315, study PRJEB22302) | groundwater metagenome | biome: forest; feature: aquifer; material: groundwater | place: USA | collected 2011-08-07 | depth 5.4 m
TTGGCGGGATGAAAACCCCGACGCCGACAATACGACGGCGGCGTTGTCGTTGTTGCGGCTGTTCCTTCCGCGAGTTTCACGGTGTCCGCCTGGGCTGTTCCCCGCGCCCAGGGGCCTTATGGCAAATCTTCGGTCGCGCGAAAAAAAGCTTGTCATCGACGGCAATCTTTGGTATATTGTGGGACACCATGCAGATTTACGAAACGGTCCTCATCCTTAAGCCGGTCCTCGCCGATCCCGAAGTCGTGGAGTTCGTCGAGAAGACCAAGCTGACCATTTCCGGCGAAGCCGGCGAGCTGGTTACCCACGAGATCTGGGGCCGGCGCAAGCTGACCCACATCATCGGCAAGGCGCGCGAAGGCATCTACGTCTACCTGAAGTACAAGGGCACGCCGGCTCTTCTCAAGAAGATGGCTCACAATTTCGGCGTTTCCGACACCGTCCTGCGCGAGATGACCGTCTTGGTTCGCGATCGCAAGATGCGCGAGAAGAAACCCAAGAAGATCAAGCCCGCCGTCGCTCCGGCCGCGGTCCAGGCGTAAAATGTCCGCGGAGCTGCGCCTGCCCGAACAGAACACCGTGCTTCTGACGGGGAGGCTCACGCGCGATCCCGAGCTCAAGTACACCGCCAGCGGAACGGCGATGTGCCGTTTCGGCCTTGCCGTCAATCGCCGCTACAAGGACCCAAGGACGGGCGAGGAGAAGGACGATACGACTTTTTTGAACTGCGTGATCTGGCGCGAGGCGGGCGAGCGCGTCGGCAAGGTCGTCAAGAAAGGCACCCCCGTGCACGTCGAGGGCCGCCTGCGCAGCTATGATTATCAGGACAAGGAAGGCGCTAAGCGCTCCGGCATCGAAGTCGAGGCGCGCCGCGTTCAGATTCTTGAGAAAGCCTCGTCGGCCGGCTCGTCCGGCGTCGGGGAGCCGGAGCCGTCGGCCGGCGCAGAGATTGAGGAGGTACCGTTCTGATGTCCGCCGAGCCCACTGCCGCTTCCGAGGCCGCTCCCGCCGCCTCGTCCGCTCCTTCCGCCGCCGGCGCGCGCCGTCCCAGCAGCAGCGCCCCCGGTGGGCGCCGCGCGCCCTATCCCGTGCGCCGCAAGGTCTGCCGCTTCTGCGCCGAGAAGGTCCGCGACATCGACTTCAAGCAGATCCAGATCCTGCGCACGTTCACGACCGACACGGGCAAGATCCTGTCGGCCCGCATCACGGGCAACTGCGCGTCGCATCAGCGCCAGCTCACCCGCTGCATCAAGCGCGCCCGCAACTTAGCGCTTCTGCCATACGTGTCAAAATAAAGAATAGGAAGCAGGAGTCTATCGTCATGAAAGTCATTCTCCGCAGCACCGTCGACAATCTCGGCCGCCCCGGCGACGTCAAGGACGTCAAGACCGGCTACGCCCGCAACTTTCTCCTGCCGCGCAAGCTGGCGGAGATGGCCACTGAGTCCTCTCTCAAGTATTGGGAGAAGGGCAAGGAAAAGCGCGCGGCCCTCGTCGCCGCCGACGTCAAGATCGCCAAGGAGCTGTTAGAAAAGCTCGTCGGCGTCAATCTGTCTTTCTCCGCGCCGGCTTCCGAGGAAGGTAAGCTGTTCGGCTCGATCGGCAAGGCCGATCTGCTGAAGAGCCTGAAGGCGGCGGGCTTCGAGGTTCCGAAGAACGCGATCCACCTCGAGACCGCGATCAAGACCACGGGTGAGCACGAAGTGTCGCTCCGGCTTCAGCCTGAAGTCGTCGCCAAGGTCAAAGTCACCGTTACAGCTCGCGAGTAACCCGAGGCGCATGGCGCAAAATCCGTCCACGCCGCCGCAGGCCCTTGAGGCAGAAATGGCCGTCCTTGGCTCGATGCTCATCGAGAAAGAGGCGGCCGAGAAGGCATTCGATCTCCTGCATGAGACCGACTTCTACCTCGACGCGCACAAGCGGATTTTCCGCGCGCTTCATGCCTTATTCAGCGCCGGCCAGGCGATCGACGTCGTCACCGTTTCCGAAGAACTGCGCAAGAAATCGGAGCTCGACGGCGTCGGCGGCGGCGCCTTCCTCGCCGAGCTGATCCACAAGGTCACCACCGCCGCGCATGTCGAATACTACGGCAAGCTCGTCAAGGAAAAGGCGATTCTGCGCGAGCTCATCGCGGCCGCCACGGGTGTCGTGACCGCCTGCTACACGCAGGAGAAGGACCCGAAAGCGATTCTCGACGAAGCCCAGAGCTCGATTTTGAAGGTCAGCGAACGCCAGACCTTGCAGGGCGTCATCGAGATGAAGGGCCTCGTCCAGGAAGTCGTCGATCAGATCGAACGCGCGCATCACAACAAGCAGGAAGTCACCGGCATCCCGACGGGCCTGCGCGCCTTCGACAAGATGACGACCGGCTTCCAGAAATCCGACCTGATTCTGATCGCCGCGCGCCCCTCGCAGGGTAAGACGGCGCTCGCCTTGAACATGGCGGCGCACGCGGTCCTTGAGAAAAATTTGCCGGTGCTGTTCTTCTCGCTTGAGATGAACCGACATGCGATCATGCAGCGCTTTATCGCCTCCGAGGCGAAGGTCAACCTCAAGGACATTCGCACCGGCTACTTCAAGCGCGATCGTTGGCAGGATCTGACCGGCGCCGCCGCGCGTTTCGCCGAGGCGCCGCTGTTCATCAACGACTATCCCGGCACGACGGTGTTCAGCGTCCGCGCGACCTCGCGCCAGCTGATGACGCGCCTGCGCCAGGAGAAGAAGGAGCTCGGCATGGTCGTCATCGACTACCTCCAGCTCCTGCGCGGCGGCGGCGGCCGCAACGAGAACCGCCAGCAGGAAGTCTCCGAGATATCCCGCGGTTTGAAGCAGCTCGCCCGCGAGCTCAACGTCCCCGTGATCGCGCTGTCGCAGCTGTCGCGCGCTTCCGAGGACAAGACCCGCCTGGACAACCGCCCCAAGCTCTCCGACCTGCGCGAGTCCGGCTCGCTCGAGCAGGACGCCGACGTCGTGGCGATGATCCACCGTGAGGGCTATTACAAGACCAACGATCCGACTTTGGAAAACAAAGCGGAAATAATTATCGCCAAGCAGCGCCAGGGCCCCACGGGCTCGGTGCCCGTCACCTTCCTGCGCAGCATCACGCGCTTCGTCGACGAGACGAACACGGAAGAGCCCGTCGCCTTCGAGGAAACGCAGACTCAGTTCTCATGACCGAGCATAGCGCAGGAAATGGTCGCGTCCATCGCTGTTGGAGGCGACCATGAGGCGCTTTTTCCGCCCGACCTGGGCCGAGATCGATATAAGCGCGCTCGTCGGCAACCTCCGCCTCCTCCGCAAACGCGTCGGCTCTCGTGTGAAGATCATGTTCGTCGTGAAGGCCAACGCCTACGGCCACGACGCCGTACTTTGTTCGCTCGCGGCTCAGAAGGCCCGCGCGGCCGACTGGCTCGGCGTATCATCGGTTGAGGAAGGGTTGGTCCTTCGCTCCGCCGGCATCACCTTGCCCATACTCGTCCTCGGCTCCCTTTATCCTTTCGAAAGCGTGCTCGCCGCCGCGGCGCATGACCTGACCCCGATCGTGGCTTCTCTTGAATCCGCCAAGCGCGTGGCCGAGGCGGCCTTGCGCCTGCACCGCAATATAAACATTCATGTCAAGGTGGACACCGGAATGGGCCGGATCGGCCTGCGGCCGGAGGCCGCGCTCTCGCTCATGCGCGAGCTCGCTTCCATGAAAGTTATTCGGGTCCAAGGGCTGTATACTCACATGGCCAAGGCCGAAGACGACCGAGTTTATACCGCGCGCCAGCTTCTGGACTTCACGCGCGTGGTCTCGACTTTGACCCGCGAGGGTCTGCGCCCGCCGCTCGTGCACGCCGCGAACTCCGCGGCGGCGCTGCGTCATCCCGGTTCGCGCTTCGACCTCATCCGCCCCGGTCTCGCCGCCTACGGTCTCTACGAGGGCTTCGTCCCCGTGCTGACGTTGAAGAGCAAGGTCGTGTATATTAAGACGGCGCCGAAAGGCGCCGCCGTCAGCTACGGCGCGACCTGGCGGGCCAAGCGCATGTCACGGATCGCGACCTTGCCGGCCGGCTACGGCGACGGCTATCCGCGCGCCTTGTCGAACAGGGCCTCCGTCCTCGTCGGCGGCAAGCGCTGCCCCGTCGTCGGCCGCGTCACGATGGACCAGACCATGATCGACGTGACCGACGCGCCCCGCGTCCGCGTCGGCGACGACGCCGTGCTCATCGGCCGTCAAGACGACGCGGTGGTGTCGGCCGCCGAGCTGGCCCGTTTATGCGGCACCATTTCTTATGAAACGGTGACTGCGCTTTCAAACCGCGTGCCGCGTGTGGCGGTGAACGAATGATTCTGGCCTCGGTCGGCGGTTTCGGCAGGCTCATCCTCGACGCCGCGGAGGAAACCGGCCAGTTTTCCTTCCTCGTGCGCTCGACGTTCGGCTGGATGACGCGCTGCCGCATCGAGTGGCGCCAGACCTTGATCCAGATGGTCCGCGTCGGCGTCGAGTCTTTGCCCGTCACCGCGATGACCGCCTTCTTCACGGGCATGGTGCTGGCGCTGCAGACCGGCGCGTCCTCGAAGCACTTCTTCAACGAGCCGCTGTTCGTCGGCACCGTCGTCTCCTTTGCGCTCGTCATGGAACTCGCGCCCGTGATGACCGCGATCGTCGTTGCCGGCCGGGCGGGTGCGGCGATCGCCGCCGAGCTCGGCACCATGAAGGTGACCGAGCAGATCGACGCGCTCTACACTCTCGGCACCGATCCCGTCCGCTACCTCGTGATCCCGCGCTTCATCGCCTTCATGCTCGTGCTTCCCCTGCTCACCGTCGCCTCCGACTTCAGCGGCATCTGGGGGGGCTACCTCGTAGCCCACGCAAAATATCAGATTCCCGCGACCGTCTATTGGCATGACATCGTCAATAACATGGAAATCCGTCATTTCGTACATGGCTTCCTGAAAACCTTCGTGTTCGCGGCCGTCGTCTCCCTCGTTTCCTGCTTCAAGGGCATCACGACCCGGGGCGGCGCCGAGGGCGTGGGCAAGTCCACGACCGCCGCCGTCGTGATCAGCATGGTGCTCATTCTGGTGCTCGATTATTTTGCGACCGCGGTGCTCAATGCCTTCGGTATCACATGATTGACGCCGAGGGAGTGGTCAAGAGCTTCGGACCCCGCACCATCCTGCGGGGCATCGACCTGCGCGTGGAAACCGGCGAGACCTTGGTCATCATCGGCGGCTCCGGCTGCGGTAAGTCCACTTTTCTCAAGTGCGTCATCGGTCTCCACCATCCCGATGAGGGCAAGATCATCGTTGACGGCATCGAGGTCGCCAAGCTCAAGACCGAAGTCGAGATCGCGAACTATCGCCGCCGCTTCGGCTACCTCTTCCAGGAAGGAGCCCTGTTCGATTCGATGACCGTTTGGGAAAACATCACCTTCGGCCTGCGCTATCTGACCGACATCCCAACGGGCAAGTACCGCAAGATCGCCTCGGACTGCCTTGCCCTGGTCGGCCTCAAGGATATCGAGGACTTCAAGCCCGCGGAGCTGTCCGGCGGCATGAAGAAGCGCGTGGCCCTCGCCCGCGCCATCGCGGCCCAGCCTTCTTACATTTTGTATGATGAGCCCACGACGGGCCTGGATCCGATCATGACGGACGTGATCGCCGATCTGCTTCTGGATCTGCAAAAGCAGCTGAAGGTCACCGCCATCATGGTCACGCACGACATGAAGGCGGCTTACAAGGTCGCCAGCCGCATCGCGATGTTTCACGAGGGGAAGGTGCTTCAGGTCGCTCATCCGGAAATCATCAAGATCAGCACGAATCCCCATGTGCGCCAGTTCGTAGACGGCAAGAGTGAAGGTCCGATCAAGATGAAGCTCAAGGAATTCGATGCGGAAGGCGCATCGAATCACGTGGCCAAGACCAGTTGATGACCCTCGAAACCAAGGTCGGCGCGTTCGTGCTGGGGGGGCTCACCCTCCTGGCCACCGCCATTTTTTTGCTCGGCGACGTCTCCTTCGAGAAGCGCTACACTTTGTACGGCCAGTTCTCCGACGTCGCCAATCTCTCCAAGGACGCTCCGGTCAAGCTCTCCGGCGTCGAGGTCGGCCAGGTCCGCTCGATCGAGCTCGTGGACGGCGGCGCGCGCGTTATTATGTCCATCCGTCGTGGAGTCGATATCTACAACGACGCCGTGTTCCAGATCGGTTCCACCGGCATCATCGGCTCGAAGTACCTGCAGGTGGACCAGGGAACGCGCGTCAAAGGCGTGATCCCGGCCAACTCGACCGTCCGCGGCGAGGACCCCATCTCCATCGAGAAATCGCTGACCAAGGCGCTCGGCAAGCTCGAGAAGCTCCTCGACGGCTTCACCAAGGAAGGCCCGCGCGGCACGCTCGCCGACAACATGACCGAGACCGTGGCCAACGTCCGCGAGATGACGGCCAACCTCAACGACCTCATCGAGACCACCAAGCCGCAGTTGGAGCGGGCGATGGGGCGCACCGACGCCATCACCGAGAAGCTCGACGCCCTGCTCGCCAAGTCGAACCTGATGATGGCGAGCCTGGCCACCGACAAGGGCGCGGTCGGGGCGCTTCTCCACGACGAGAAGGTCAAGGCGGACGTCAAGGAGACGATCGCCTCGGTCAAGGAGGCCGCGAACACGGCCAAGGACGTGTTCGGCCGTATCACGCAGTTCAAGGTGTACTGGAACTACGATTGGCGCTACGAACACGCGGTGCGCACGTCGCGGGTGGACATCGGCCTCAAGATCGTCCCTCGAGAAGGGCGATATTATTATGTCGGCGGCTCGAATCTCGCCAATATCAACGATGAGGCTCGCGGCGCGAGGGTGGACTACGCCCAGCCCAACCGCATCGACGCTTTGCTCGGCTGGGAGCGCGGCTGGTACGATGTCGGCATCGGCGTGATCCGCTCCGGAGGGGGCGCGCGCGTGACCATGACGCCTTTTCACAAGGACCCGATCTTGGGACGCATCTCCGTCATGGCCCAGGGCCACGATTTCGGCCGCAACCGCACGATCGCGGGCCGCAAGTTCACCAAGGCCGCCTTCGACTTCGCCGCGCTGGCGAAGATTCAGAAATATGTGAGCATCGGCGCGCGCGTCGAGGACGTCCAGGAAGTCGCGCGCTACCAGACCTGGCTGAAAGTCGCCTTCGAGGACAGCGACATCGCCTACCTGTTCGGCATGGCGACCTTCGGCGCGGCGGGAAGCAAAGGCCGTTCCAAGAAGTAGCCGGTCCGCGTTTCTAAAAACCCCACGGCCTCTTCTTCTTCAGCAAAGCCTCCAGCGCGTCGCGAAACACCCCGTCGAGCCTCCCGTTCGGATAAAAGTTCCATGAGAGGGAACTTTTTCGCCCGCTCAATCGTAAGATAGGGACGCTCCGAAAATGGCAAAATACACCCGATGTCGCGCTTAAAGACGGTTTACCGTTGCCAGGCCTGCGGCCACTCGGCGATGAAGCCGATGGGGCAGTGCCCCGGCTGCTCCGAGTGGAACACCATGGCCGAGGAGGTCATCGAGGCCCGGCTGGGCAGCCTCGTCGAGTCGGTCGCGGAGGCGCGCGGCCAACTGACCTCGTTCTCCTCGGCGGTCACCGCGCTTAAGGACGCGTGCGAAATGCCGGAAAAGCGCACGCCTGTCGGCATCGCCGAGCTCGACCGGCTGTTCGGCGGCGGCGTCGTCCCCGGCCAAGTGATTCTGCTCGCGGGGCCTCCCGGCATCGGCAAGTCCACGCTCATGCTGCAGGCCGCGGCGAAGCTCGCCGAGAAGGGGCCGTTCTTGTACGCTTCCGGCGAGGAAAGCCTGCGCCAGATCTCGAGCCGCGCAAAACGGTTGGGACTCTCATCGGAACAGCTTTACCTGGTTTCCGAGTCCTCGCTCTCTAAAATTCTCGCCGCCATGGAACAGGTCAAGCCCTGGGCGATGGTCCTCGACTCGATCCAGACGGTCACTCACCCGCAGCTCCTGTCGAGCCCCGGCTCCGTCGGCCAGGTGCGGGAGTGCGCGGCCGAGCTCGTGCGCGCCGCGAAGGCGAAGGACACCGTCGTGTTCCTGCTCGGCCATGTGACCAAGGACGGCTCGCTCGCGGGACCGAAGGTGCTGGAGCATATCGTCGACACCGTTTTGTATTTTGACACGGAAAATCACGATTTGCTGAGAGTGCTCCGCGCCCAAAAAAATCGTTTCGGTCCGACGGACGAATTGGGTCTTTTCGAGATGGGGGAAACGGGGCTCAAAGAGGTCAAGGACGCCACTGCCTTCTTCGCGGCCGAGTTGGGCCGCTCCGCCGCGCCGGGGCGGGCGGTCTCGGTCGCGCTTGAGGGCTCGCGCCCGGTGCTTGTCGAGGCTCAGGCCTTGGTCGTTCCGACCAAATACCCGCTACCGCGCCGCATGTCCACCGGCCTCGATCTGAACCGCGTCCTTGTTTTGCTTGCGGCGATGGAGCGCCACATCGGCCTGCGCCTGGAAGATCGGGACTGCTTCGTCAGCCTCGCCGGCGGCCTGCGCCTGAAAGACCCGGCGCTCGATCTCGCCGCCTGCCTCGCCGTCGCCGGCTCATGGCGCGAGAAGTCGGTGCCGTCCGATTTGGTCCTCATCGGCGAGGTCAGCCTTCTCGGAGAGATCGGACGGGTGCCTCAGCTCGAGCTGCGCGTGCGCGAGGCGGCGAAGGCGGGCTTTAAGCGCGCCCTTGTTCCCGCGCGCGCGGCCAAGGACCTCAAAATAATCGGCCTGACCGTCACCGGCGTCGCGGACCTGCGCGAGGCGGCGCAAGCCGCTTTCGGGACCGAGCCATAAGCGAGGGAATGCCGCTTCCACTCTTCTTGTAAAGCGGCCGTCGAGTAACCCCTCTCGATTTCGTAGAATAGGGTTCATTCCATCATAACCTCCGTCGGAGGAATATCATGTATACCTGGCTGTTCCGCCTTGGCGTTATACTGACCTGTCCTGTCATCGTTTATTTCGGCAAGATCTCTCCCGATAGGACCGGCATCGGCATCGGCGTCGGCGTCGGCCTGCTGATCGTCGCCGTCGAGTACCTGATCGCCGAGTTGAACCTGCTGACCATCATGGCCGGCGTGCTCGGCACCGCGGTCGGCATCATCGTCGCGCGTCTGCTCGACTACATGGTGATCCAGATCGGCAACGAGGACCTGTATAAGCCGTGGGAGAAGTTCACCTTGCTGCGGTTCTTCGCGCTGGGCATCCTCGGCCTCGTCATCGCGATCCGCAAGTTTCCCGAGCTCGACGACTTGGACAAAGATCTATTGAAAATGGGAAAGAAGCGCGGTTCAGATCTAAAGATCCTCGACTGCAACGTGATCATCGACGGCCGCGTCGCCGAGGTCGTGGAAACGCACTTTTTGTCCGGCACGCTCGTGGTGCCCCGCTTCGTGCTGACCGAACTGCACCGCCTTGCCGACGCCGAGGACCCGATGAAGCGCGCCCGCGGCCGCCGCGGCCTCGACGTGCTCGCGCGTCTGCAGGAAGGGCACATCGTGCCCGTGCGCATTCTGGACAAGGACATTCCTGAGATCGCGGAAATCGAAGGCAAGGTGGTCAAGCTCGCCCGTGAGATGGGCGCCAAGATCGTCACCACCGACTTCAACGTCAACAAGGTCGCCACCCTCGAGGGCGTGGCCGTCCTCAATGTCAACGACCTGTCCTCCGCGCTCAAGACCGTGGTCCTGCCCGGCGAGACGATGAGCGTGTTCGTCATGAAGGACGGCAAGGAGCGCGAACAAGGAGTGGGCTTCCTGGACGACGGAACGATGGTGGTCGTCGAAGACGGCCGCCGCTCCATCGGCAAGCGCTTGGAGGCGATAGTGACTTCCATTCACCAGACCTCCAACGGCCGCATGATCTTCGCCAAGGCGCGTCCGGAAGCGCGCCTAGAGCGCCAGCCCGCGTGATGCGCGCCGCCGCGATCGTCGTCTCGGGCGGCGCGGGTTCCCGCATGGGACGCCCGAAGCAGTTTCTGCCGCTTGCGGACTCGACGGTAGCGGAATTGTCGTTGAAGTGCTTCGTGGATATGGCCGAGGTGGAGAGCGTCGTCCTCGTGTTGAGCGAGGACGCCTACAAGGAGCACGGCGCGCGCCTCTCCGGCGGCAAGGTCATGGTCGTTCTCGCGGGCCCGACGCGCATGGGCTCGGTGCGCAACGGCTTCGCGGCCCTTCCCAAGGGCGTGGAGGTCGTGGCCGTGCATGATGGGGCGCGGGCGCTGATAACAGCCGAGATCGTGCGCGCGACGCTCGCCGAGGCCGCGAAATCAGGCGCGGCGGTGGCCGCGGTCCCCGTCAAGGACACCCTCAAGATCGTCGAGAAGAAGGAGGGGATCGTTTCCGAGACCCCCGATCGCTCGCGCTTCTGGGCGGCGCAGACGCCGCAGACGTACCGCTATGCCGTGTTGAAAGAAGCGCTCGAAAAGTTTCGGGACGACGCGAACGCCACCGACGAAAGCCAGCTCGTGGAGCGCTGCGGTCATAAGGTCGCGGTGGTCGAGTCGAGCTACGAGAATTTCAAGATCACCACCCCGGAGGACCTCACGATGGCGTCGGCGATCATGGAGGTCCGGTCAGGAGGTCGTCGTGAGAGCCGGACGGGATTCGGCTACGACATCCATAAGCTCGTCGCGGGCCGCGAGCTGTGGCTCGCGGGCGTGAAGCTTAAACATGACAAGGGTCTGCTGGGTCATTCGGACGGCGACGCGGTGCTGCACGCGTGCTGCGACGCGGTGTTGGGAGCCCTCGGTTTGGGGGAGATCGGCATTGCGTTCCCGCCCACCGACCCAAAATTTAAAGGGCTGGCCTCCAAGGACATCGTCGCTCACACCTTGGCAAAAACCGCCGCCTTCGGCGGCGAGATCATACATCTCGACGCGACCCTCATCGCCGAGGAGCCCAAGCTCAAGCATCATTATGAAGAGCTCAAGGCCTCGCTCGCCGCCCTGTTCAAGCTTCCCGAGTCGCGCGTGAGCCTCAAGGCGAAGAGCAACGAGGGTCTCGACGCGATCGGCCGCGGCGAGGCCATCGCCTGCCACGCCGTCGCCACCGTCCTGGCGCGCTAGCTCTGCCTTACTTCCTGATCGCCGTCTCCAACATCCTCGGCGGCTCGACCTACGCGGTCACGACCGCGGCCCTGAAAGGCTTCCCCGAAAAGGACCTAATTCTCCTGCGCATGGCTTTGTGCGCGTCCTTATTCGTTCCGCTTGCTTGGCGGGGCCGCCGGCGTCTGGCGGCGGTGAAGCGCGGCGATTGGGCACGCATAGTTGCCGTCGGTCTTTTTGGCTTCGCCTTGCCGTTGGCGCTCGGCACCTACGGCGTCAAAATGTCGTCGGCCACCAGCGCGTCGCTTCTCGTTGGAGTGGAGCCCGTGACCATCGTCCTGCTCTCCGCCGTATTTCTTGGCGAATCCATGACGGGTTTGAAGATCGCGTCGCTCATCTTGGGCTTGAGCGGTGCGTTGCTCATCGTCTTCCAAGGATTCCCGACTACGTCGGGAATCCTTGATAGCCGCCTCAAGGGCGACATGATCCTGGCCGCGCACGGCGGCTGCTGGGCGCTGTACAGCGTGCTGGGTAAGTCCGCCCTCAAGCGCGTGGACCCGCTCGATTTCACGGCGGCGACCTCGATCATCGGCTTTTTCGGCGCGGCGGTTTGGGCCATACCGGGTGCCAGTCCCGCAGCCTGGCCGGCGACGCCTCCCGCCGCGTGGCTCGCGATGTCCTACCTCGCCGTCGCCGGCGGCTTTCTCGCGGTCATTCTTTGGAACGTCGCGCTTAAGAAGGTTGAGGCCTCGAAGGTGGCCAACTTCATTTTTCTGCAGCCCGTCGTGGGCGTCCTTCTCGGAGTCGGCCTGCAGGGCGACCCGCTCAGCGGCTGGAGCATGGCCGGCGGCGCGCTGGTTCTCGGCGGCATGTGCGCCGCCAGCCGTTCCTAGCGCGTCAGGGCCCGTAGAAGTCTTTCGGCGGGATGTGGGCCGGCGGTCGCGTCTTCAGCAGCCTATGGAGCAGCTCGCGGAACGCCTTCGGTTGCGGCGGCTTCTGGAAGAAGCCGCGGACGTTCGGCTCGCACGTGAGCGTGGCGGTCATCTTCTCGTCCATGACACGGGCCGTTGCGATGATGACGGGGATGTCTCCCGAGCCGCTGGCCTGGAGCTCGCGCAGGATCTCGTAGCCACCCATGCCGGGGAGCATGAGGTCGAGCACGATCAGATGCGGCGACAGCTCTTTCACCTTCTTCAGCGTCTCTGCGCCGCTCTGCGCCTCCGCCAGTTGGAAGCCCTCCTTGCCGACAAAATGTTTCAACAGGTCGCGCTGGCCCTCGTCATCGTCGACGACCAGGACGAGCTTCTCCTTGGGTTCGGCTAGTCCGTCCGATTGTTCTTCCACGGTCTGGCGCGGCCTCCCGAGGGAGTATAGCCCCCGTTTGGTGAAAACGAAAGGCCCATGCGGGTGGGGCGTGCCCGGAACGCCGCGATTATCTAGAATAGGCCCGTGGCCCTGCGTCTCTATAACAGCCTGACCCGCGCCAAGGACGACTTCGCGCCGGCCGCGCCCCCGAAGGTTTCCCTTTATACCTGCGGTCCCACCGTGTACAACCATCAGCATGTGGGCAACTACCGCACCTATGTCTTCGAGGACATTCTGGTGCGCACGCTCAGGCTGCTCGGCTTCAAGACTAACCGCGTGATGAACATCACCGATGTCGGCCACCTGACGAGCCAGGGCGACGAGGGCGAGGATAAAATGGAGGTCGGCGCCGCGCGCGAGGGAAAGAGCGCGTGGGACGTCGCCAGGTTTTACACCGAGGCATTTCTGGCCGACTGCAAGACGCTTAATTTATTGCCGGCGGATATTCTGTGCAAGGCGACCGACCACATCCCCGAACAGATCGCCTTGATTCAGAAGCTCGAGGCCAAGGGGTTTGTCTACAAGACCGCCGACGGCCTTTACTTTGACACGACGAAGCTGCCCGACTACGGCAAGCTGATGACAAAAGAGCATTTGGAAGGTTTGAAGTCGGGCGCGCGCGTCGAGGCCAACCCCGAGAAGAAGCACATGACGGATTTCGCGTTGTGGAAATTTTCAGCGGCCGGCGCCAAGCGCCAAATGGAGTGGGACTCTCCGTGGGGGAAAGGATTCCCCGGCTGGCACATCGAGTGTTCGGCGATGGCCATGCATTTTCTTGGTCATACGCTCGACATTCATTGCGGCGGCATCGACCATGTCCCGGTCCATCATACCAACGAGATCGCTCAGTCCGAGGGCGCGACCGGCAAGCCGTTCGCCAAAGTGTGGATGCACGCCGAATTCCTGCTGATGAACAACGCGAAGATGGCCAAGTCATCCGGTGGATTCATAAAGCTCGCTGATCTGAAAGAAAACGGCTTCTCGCCGCTCGATTATAAGTACCACTGCCTGACGGCGCATTACCGCAAGCAAATGGATTTCACCTGGGAGTCGCTCGAGGGCTCCAAGACCGCGCGGCGGCGATTGAAAGACGCCGTGGCGGCCGTCGCCGGGGCCGAGCCAAAGCCCGGCTGCGCCGAGTTCTCCGCCCGTTTTAAAGACGCGCTCGCCGACGATCTGAACGCTCCGTCGGCGCTCGCCGTGGTCTGGGATGCGCTGAAGTCGGATCTTCCGGACGGCGCTAAATTAAGCTTTCTTCGTGAGGCCGAATCCGTGCTGGCCTTGGGTCTGTTTGATCAGGCAGCGATTGAAGCCCTGCCGCCGAAAGTCCTTGCGTTGGTGGAACGGCGGATGCAGGCGAAGGCTAAGAAAGATTTCGCGGAATCCGACCGCATCCGCAAAGAGATCGACGCGCTCGGCTACAATATCATCGATAGTAAAGACGGCGCCAAGGCGGTGAAAAAGTGAAAAAATCTAGACGCCGTCCCGACCGCAGCAATCACCCCGACCGCGGTGAGCGCCCGCAGCATCCTCCCAAGGCGAAGCCCTTCAACAAAGATCGTCATTTCGACAAGAAGCGCCACCACGACAAGCTTCGGCACGATCGGCTGCGCGGCGACGCGGCCCGCGGGGAACCGGCGGTGGAAGGCGAGGAAAAGCCGGCCAATGCCGAGACTAGATGGCTGGGCGGCTTTGAGGCCGTGGCAAAAGCGCTGACCAAAACCCCTTATGATTGCCGCGAGCTGTGGATCGAGCACGAGTTGACGCATCCGAACATCGGAAATCTGATCAAGCAGGCGAAGGATCTCGACGTTCAGCTCCGGTACGTGTCGCGCCCCGAACTCGACCGCGCGGTCAAGGGCGGCAAGCACGGCGGCGTCGCGATCCGCGCCTCGTTCGATCCCGCGGCGACTTTCTCCGAGTGGGTGCAGGGTCTCGACGACGCCCGCAAGAAGGGGCTCGTTATCGTCGTTCTCGACCAGATACAGGATCCGCACAACCTCGGGGCGATCACCCGCTCCGCGCTGCAGCTCCACGCGCGCTGCGTCGTGATTCCCGAACGCCGTTCGGCGCCCGTGACCTCGGCTGTCATCCAGGCCTCGGCCGGCGCCGCGCTCAAGATTCCGGTCCATCGCGTCGTCAACATCGCGCAGACTCTGGATTTATGCAAGAAACATGGTTTCTGGGTGTACGGCGCGGACGCGGCGGGCAAGGACGCCTGGGACTGCGTGATCAACACTCCGTGCGCGCTCGTCATCGGTTCGGAAGGCTACGGCATGCGGCCGCTCGTGCGCGCCTCCTGCGACGAGCTGATGCGGGTGCCTCAGTCGGAGCACGGCGTGGGCAGCCTCAACGCCTCGTGCGCGGCCACCGCTTTGCTCTACGAGATCGCCCGCCAAAACCGTAAAAGTCAAAGCTGATGAACCGTGAAAGCGGTGAAGATCACGATCATCACCGCACCGGCGACGCCGTCGAACGCCCGCTGTTCGGCGCGATCGCGCTGACCGGCGCGATCTTTTTCGTCGAGCTCGCGGGAGGCTGGTGGACCGGCAGCCTGGCGCTGATCGCCGACGCCGCGCACATGGCCGTCGACCTGCTGGGCCTGAGTCTGACCTTGGCCGCAGCACTGGTGGCCCGCCTCCCCGCCGATCCCAAGCGCACATACGGCTATCGCCGCGTCGAGGTCCTGGCCGCTCTCGGCAACGCGATCGCGTTGATGGTCGCCACCGGATTCCTCCTGCGCGAGGCGTGGGCGCGCTTCGCGTTTCCGACCGCGATCGCGGCCGGGCCAATGATCGTGGTCGCGTCCATCGGCCTCCTCTGCAATCTGGCCTCCGCCGCGATGCTGTGGAAGGCGAGCCGGACGAACATCAATATGCGAGGAGCCCTGATGCATGTCCTCTCCGACGGGGCCGGCTCCGTCGGCGCGCTGATCGCGGGCGTCGTCATCCTCAAGACGCGCTGGTATCAGGCCGACGCGGTCGTCACCGTTCTGATCTGCGTGGGCATCGTACTCACCGCATTTTGGCTGCTGCGCGACTCGGTGCACATACTGCTTGAGGGCGCGCCGGCCCATCTCAACCTCGACGACATCCGCGCCGCGCTCACGGGCATTCCGGACGTGAAGGGCGTGCATGACCTCCATCTGTGGTCGCTGACGCAGGGCCAGGAGGCCATGAGCGGCCACCTCGTCCTGGGGAAGGGCCGCGATCACGCCGAGGCCCTGAAAGCCGGCAAAGCGGTCTTGGTCGAGCGCTTTGGGATCACGCACGTGACCTTGCAGATCGAAAGCGATGACGTTTAGGGCTCCGCGATGAAGTTAAAATCCGTCCTGATTCTGCTGAACGGAGAATTGCGCGACCCGAGGTCGGCTCGCGCCGCAGCGCGACGCGCCGGCGCGGTGATCTGCGCCGATGGGGGCGCGCGTCACGCCGTCGCCCTTCGTTTTCCGCCCGACTTCATCGTGGGCGACATGGATTCCTTGCCGAAAGCCCGGCCTAAGGCTTGGAAAAAGACCGTGTACTGGTGCGATTTTGATCCGGAACGCTCCGACTTGGATAAGGCGTTCGAGTTCGCCCGTTCGCTCGGCGCGCGTGAAGTCCGCATCGCCGGCGTCCTCGGCGGGGGGCTCGATCATGAACTGGTGAACTTGGCCGCGCTCGAGGAAAACTCCGTTGGGCTCGGGCTGACCGTGATCGACGGCGGAACCGCGCGTCTGCTCGGCCGGGGACGGCACCGGCTGCCGTTGAAAAAAGGGGCGCGCTTCTCTTTGCTGGCCGCGCCGCGCGCGCGACTCAGCCTCGCCGGGGCCCGTTTCGGCCTGAAGAACGAGATTCTGCGCCGCGGCAGCCGCGGCTTAGGGAATCGGGCCGAAGGCCCGGTGCTGTTGACCGTGAGTGAAGGTCGTGTCTGGGTGATTGACGCCGCGCGCTTCCGGGGTTAAACTGCACCCGATGCGCCGCCTCCTGCTGGTCCTGGCCTTCTCCGGCGTCTTCGCGGTCTCCGCTGCCGCGCGCGCGGGCGGAGGCGAGAGCTACTCTGGTTCCTCCAGCGGCTCCTCATCTTACAGCTACGGCGGCGCAAGCGGCTCCACCGACTCGGGCGACCTGCTGTTCACCTTTCTCTACTTCTATCTGCGTTTCGTCGCGGAGAAGCCCCTGTTCGGCGTGCCGTTCACTTTTTTTCTGATCTACATGATGTGGATGATCAACCGGGAGATTCGCGCCGTACCGTCGTCGCCGTCGGCGTTCATGGGGCCCGCGGCCGGGGCCGGGCAAATCTCGACGCGCAAGGCTTCGGAACTCTCGCGCCTGCGGGCCCGCGACCCGGCTTTCGATGAGCGCGATTTCCTGCGCCGAACGGGAGCGGCGTTCCTTAAGATACAGGAAGCCTGGACCGCGGGAGACATGTCGACCGCGCACGCCTTCATCTCCGACGGCGTGCGCGAGCGTTTCGCGCGCCAACTCGCCGCCCTGAAGGCGCGCGGCCTGCGCAACTTGATGGAGAGCGTCGAGATTCGCGACATCGAGCTGCTCGCCTGCCGAAGCGGCAAGCATTTCGACGAGCTTTGCGTGGGAGTCGCGGCTGCGGCCGCCGATCGCATGGTGAACGCCGAGGGCGCCGCTGTTTCGGGGAATTCAGGCCGCCAGTCATTTGAGGAAGTCTGGACTTTTTTACGCCGTCCCGGCGCGAAGACGCTCAAGCGTCCAGGCCTCATCGAGGGAAGCTGCCCCAGCTGCGGCGCTTCGCTGCCGATCGCCGACGCGGCGCAGTGCGGGGCATGCAAGACCTGGGTGAACTCGGGCGAGTACGACTGGGTGCTGACCGAGATCACGCAAAGCTGCGAGTGGGTCATGCGCGAGCCTTCGCGGGACGTGGACGGCTGGGCCGAGGCGTCCGCGGACGACCCCGCGCTGAGCCTGCCCGCGCTCGAGGACCGCGCCTCGGTGATTTTCTGGCGCTGGCTTGAGGCGCGCCGTGTCGGCGATCCGGCGCCGCTGCGCGCGGTGGCCGATGAGAATTTCTGCGCCGGGTTCGCGTCGGCCGGCGACTGGGCCGAGGCGTTTGAAAACGCCGCGGTCGGCGCCGTGGAAGTCGTCGCTTTCGAGAACGCCGGCGCCTGGCGGCGCGCTCATATCGCCGTGAAATGGTCCGCGGCCGGCGAGCTCCGGCAGCATTTCTTCGTGGTGAGCCGCGCGGCCGGGGTCAAGACCGACGTCCGTCAGGGCCTGCGCACAGCGCGCTGCCCGGACTGCGGCGCCCCTCCGGCGGAGCGTTCGCAGGCGGCCTGCGCCTACTGCTCCGCCCCGCTCAACGACGGCAAGAAGGACTGGATCCTGACCGAGATCGTGCCGTTCGGCGAATGGAAACGGCCGGGCGGCGTCTCCGCTGCGACTGCCCGAATTCAAAGCGCGAGCGCCGGCCTCGACTGGGGCGCGGGCATGAGTCCCGCCGACGCCTACGCAGTCCTGGCCCGCGCCATGCTCGCCGACGGCGAGGAAAGCCTCGCGGAGAAGGCCTTCCTCGAGGCCTACGCCAAGAGCCGCGGCCTGCCGCCGGCCAAAGCCGCCTCGATCTCGACCGCCGCGCGCGCGGGCCTGCTTGATGCTCCAAAGGCCGAGAACGGCGCTCAGGCCGAAACCTTGCTGCGCGGCATGATCCGCATGAGCTTGGCCGACGGAGTGGTGACCGAGGACGAGCGAGCAGCACTTCATTCCTTCGCCGCGCGCTTCGGTCTGGGGCCAGACGACGTCACTTTGATGATCGTCGAGGAACAAACCGCGCTAAAGGGTTGACAGCGTTCGGCGCGGAGGCTATAGTAACGATTCTGGAGGTTACACCCCATCATGGCCATCATCGATCGAGTCAAGTACGACGGTCCCGGCAACGTCCTCGTCTGGCGCTATCCTCCGGACGACCTGAGCTGGGGCACGCAGGTCATCGTCAACCAGGCCCAAGAGGCCATCTTCTTCAAGGGCGGGGCGGCTCTCGACGTCCTCGGCCCCGGCACCCACACCTTGCGCACGGCGAACATTCCGTTCCTGCGCACCTTGATCAAGGTCCCTTTCGGCGGCGAGACGCCGTTCGCGGCCGAGATCTACTATGTGAACAAGGCGGTCAACATGGATGTGAAGTGGGGCACCAACAGCCCGATACCCGTCCTCGACCCCAAGTTCAACGTCTTCCTGCCCGTGCGGGCGTTCGGCCAGTTCGCGATCCAGGTCGTCGACTCTAAAATGTTCGTGACCTTGCTCTCGGCCACGAATCCCCAGTTCACCACCGACCAGCTGTCCAACTACTTCCGCGGCGTCCTGCTCACCAAGGCCAAGGACTACATCGCCGAGACGATCGTGAAGCAGAAGATCAACGTGCTCGAGATCGCGGCGCACTTGGAGGAGATGTCGGGCGCGCTCCAGGCCAAGCTCGCGCAGGACTTCGCGACCTACGGCGTGAAGCTCGTGAACTTCTACCTGAATTCCGTCGACGTCCCTGAAGACGACGAGACCGTCGTCCGCCTGAAGAAGGCGCTCGCCGACCGGGCCGAGGTGGACATCCTCGGCGACAAGTACCAGCAGAAGCGCACGCTCGATGTCATGGAGAAGGCCGCCGGCAACGAGGGGGGTGCTGCGGGCGCGGGCATGACCGCGGGCATGGGCCTCGGCGCGGGCCTGGGCATGGGCCAGATGATGGCGGGCGCCATGCAGGGACAGAATCTCGGCGGAGCGGCCGCGGGAAGCCCGGTGGGCGCGAAGTTTTGCGCCGCGTGCGGCAAAGGCCTCGCCGCGGGCGTGAAGTTCTGCGCGGAGTGCGGCGGGAAGGTCGGCTAGGGCTTGACCGGCGGAAGAACGAAAGGGGCGCCCTTGTAGGGCACGACGGTTTCAACGAGGCCCGACGGACCGACGGCAACGTGTAATGTATGCGCGAACTTCTTCTTCGGGTAGCCCGGGGGAAGCGGATACAGCGGCGAGCCTCCGCCGCCCGAGATGATGTAGCGCACGCCGCGATGGTCCGCGGCCCAGAACGCATGGATGTGGCCCATGTACACGGCCTTGACCCCGCCGTTCGACACGAGGTCTTCGAATTCCGTTGAGCCGTCTTTGAAATAATTGGTGAAGAAGTCCCGGATGGCGCCTTTCTGCTCGTCCTGCTCTTCCTTGTTCGGAGACCAGACCTCGAGTTCCCCGACTTCCTTCAGCGGCGTGATCGACTTGATGTAGTCGGGCGGCACATGCGTGAAGATCACCTTCGGGCCGGGCGCTTCAAGCGTCGCCTTCAGCCAGGCGAGCTGCGCTCCGGTCACTTTGCGGTCCGAGGAATCGAGGCTCACGAAGCGCCAGCCCCCGTGGTCGAAGTAATAGTCGCGCGCGCCGAACACCGCATCATAAAGATTTTTGTCGGCCTGGCCGTTCGGTCGCGAGCGGTCGTGGTTGCCGACGCAGCGCAGCAGGGGCCGAACCGCCTCGTGCTCGACGAGAGCGACGTGTTCGCGGTAGTCCTCGGCCTTGCCCTCGCTGACGAAGTCGCCGAGCTGGAAGGCGAAGTCCACGTTCGCGGCTTGCAGCGCCCGCCACTGATTGACGAACGCGGCCTTCTCGGGGCTGAAGATGCGTTCCCACCAGAAGCGGCCGTGCTCGGCGTCCCCGATCACGCCGAACGCGAAGGGTTGAGCGGCCGGGCGCGGCGTGAGCCGCGCGACCATCGCGTCGTTGCCGACCCGGCCTCGCGCCTGGGCCAGGTCGGGGGGCACGGGCGTGGGGTCTTTGGAGAGGATTTCGACGCCGGCCGGTGCGGAGGGCGCATTGGGAAACGCCAAGTTGGCCCGGGCCGATCCGTCGAACAGCGGCTCGGGCGCGGACGCGTGGGCCGCGAGGCCGAGAAGAACGGCGAGAGCGAGCAATCTCATCGCCTGAAAAGCTTACCAAGTCTTGCCGCCCCTTGACATCGAACACCAGTTCGACTATGCTTATCGGGCATGGAAAAGAACGGACTCACCCCGCGTCAGCAGCAAATCCTCGAGCTTCTCGGCCGCTTCACCACGGATCACGGCTACCCGCCCACCGTGCGCGAGCTGTGCCGCCTCGCCGGCGTCAGCTCGCCGGATACGATCCAGTACCATCTCGACAAGTTGCGCGAGAAGGGGCTCCTGGAAGAGGCCAAGGGCCGCTCGCGCGCGGCACAGGTCACGAGCATGGAGCGCGTGGCCATGATCCCGCTCCTCGGCCTCGTGCCCGCCGGTCCGACCGCCGGCGCGTACGCCGAGCCGATGGGACATGTTCCCGTCGTCGCCGACCGCGGCGATCCGACCTCGCTCTTCGCCTTGAAGATCAAGGGCGACTCCATGCAGTCCACTCTTCACGACGGCGACACCGTCGTCGTCCACTGGCAGGAAACCGCCTCGAGCAACGACGTCGTCGTCGTGCGCTACGACGACGGCGAGGCCACCGTCAAGCGCCTCAAGGTCAAGCCTGCGGGCCTCATCCTCATCCCCGACAATCCCCGTTACGAGCCTTTCCCGATCGGCGAGGGCCGCATCGCGGGCAAGGTCATCTCCCTGATCCGCAAGCTATAATAAACTTATGCGCGGATTTGTCCCCACGCCAGAGAAGTTGGTCGACCGCCGAGGCTGACGAGCGGCGGCTATCAGGATTTCCATGTAAGCCGCCGTCTCGTCAAGCCAATGTTAGCGCGAAAACAGGTGCCCTCTCCGCCGTTCGGCCAACATCGAGGCCCGATTGCTCCAGTTCTCATTTCGAAAA
>OBEQ010996740.1_pt1 | contig 21173 bp, 17 predicted proteins | sample 1670901 | NCBI WGS metagenome assembly OBEQ01 (sample SAMEA104232315, study PRJEB22302) | groundwater metagenome | biome: forest; feature: aquifer; material: groundwater | place: USA | collected 2011-08-07 | depth 5.4 m
ATTTATCTCCTGTGAGACCGTCAAGCCCACAGAAGTATTCTGGCAACATTATCACTGAATCTAAAGGCGTAGCCTTGAGCGTCTCACTGGTCAAACCAGTGGCTTACCTATCAGAGAGTTAACGTTTGTCATGCGCGCGAAAACTGGCATCTAGCGGCTGTTATATTAATCAATGACATGATTTTCCCTGAAGAAACTGAAAACGAGATAGATAGCGCAAGATAAAGATGAGGATCTCAGGTATCTTTATCAAAAATATCTTCATCAATTTTTTCGAAATCTTTCAAAATTTCCTCAAATTTTTTGCTTTCTTTTATGTGCCAGCAAATTTATCTAAATCGTGACATAGTTCAATCACAATATTTTTCTTCAAAAAATATTGCTAAAATAATTGACGTATCGATAACCATAAATAATTATTTCCATAAATCATCATCAGAAGAAAATTTCTTTTTAGTATTAATAGGTGCTTGTTTACCTAATCCTATCCAACTTGAAAAATCCGTAGGTGTAAAAGAATGTATAGCCGGATTGCTTCTGATTTCGTCTTAATATGACGAAGCCGCATAAATTTTTGTAAATCTTTTTCAAATATAGATGTCATGTGAATATTTAATTGACTCATGGCATCTCACCTCTTTATATGTACTATATATATACATGAGTATGTCTCTACAACTTACTTTACAACCTGATTTCTCACCCTAACACTAAGATTATAGAAAATTTCAAACTATCCACAGTTTCTGTGGATAAGTCTGTGTGTAAGCTATCAAGAACCGGTGTGAAAGGCTTAAAAGCATGAGTTTTTACAAAAAGCTCATAAAATAGACACAAGTAAATATTTACTATAAATCAATAGCTTAGTTAAACTAAAAAAGCTGCTGAGGGATTGATCAACATCAACGCCCCAAACACTGCTTAACGAATGCATTTTGTGCACAATTATGCAGATACAGGTTTCATATAGGTTTCACCAGGGTTTTATTACTTTAGCTAATACGCCTAATTTCTTCTTTATAGAAGAGTTTTAAGGATTGCAGCAATAGATTAGCCCGCCCTTGCCGTGCCAATGGCGAGCTCAAATCATTGGTCCAGGCGCCGGTTTTCAGATTTACCAAGATAGGCATTATTTGATTATTCTCTTGCGGATACAGTGCCAAGATCCAATCGCCATCAATCACAGCATATTGTTTACTGTGAATAATCATTTGCCCCATATCATCTTTTATTACTAAACGTGTCGTCACTGGATCAATCTTGAATAAATGCACTCCTTCCAACATGACTTGCCGCGTTTCCGGATAAACCGTGCGCAACGCTTCTGGCGAATAATCACTTTCAAGAAAGATAGGTTGATGTGTAGATAAATGAGTTTGTTTGCCAGTAATCAACTGTGCTAAGGATTCACTATCATTACGTTGCTTAGATAAATTCGCTAAGTGTAATAAATCTAAAATAGTCGCTTTAATATCCAGCAATGACACTACGTCAGAAATTGTTTTTGCTTGCGAAGGGGAAGCGGCACCATATAATTTAAATGCCAATAAAGAACGATATTGTGATAAACCCAACACATCGGTGCCGTGCCCGGCAGATTGATTCACTTCTTCTGTATCTATCATCGGCGGATAAAAGCGCGGCACCGCCACATTTTTATCTTTACTGACAAACATTGCTTTTTCAGTAATGCGATCACCAGATAATTCCAAGGCTTCGCCATGATCAGATAACACCACCACAATGGCATGTTTCAATAACCCGCTTTGTTGTAATAATTGAAAAAACGCTTGTATTTGCTGATCAACGCGTTGAATGCTTTGTTCATAACGTTGTATATAAGTGATCTTTTCATCTGTCGCGCTATCTGCCCACATATAAGGATAATGCGGCAAACAAAAATGCGTCGCTAAAAATAAGGGTTTGACGCGCGAGGTTTGCAGTGCGGGTTGCAATAAATCTAAAAAACTATTAGGATCATATGTCACAAACGCGGGTCGATTCGCATAACTATATGGAAACAACCATTTGCCTAATCGCGTATTCACGATTAAATTTGAAAAAGGAAAATCGTTAAAACTTCCTAATAAAAAATCATTCAAACCAATCGGCGGTGTGACTAATCGATTAAATCCTACCTGCTGATCAATATTGCTAAAACGCGTTTCATCGGTTGCATACAACGTGTCATAACCATTCCGTCTTAATATTGCTGGCAATGTATTTTTAAAGTTAACATTGGTTTGCGATGCTAAATTAAAGCGTATTTTTATGGTGCGCGGATAATCACCAGTCAAAATTCCCATCCAGGAAGGATAAGTGCGCGCGAGTGGCGTGATGGCATCATTAAAAACAGTGGCTTGTTTAAGAAATGAATCTAAAAAAGGTGTCGGATTTTTTCTTCCAAAAAAACTTAAAAAATCGGGGCGTAATGAATCAATACCAATCAAAATAATATTAGGACGTTCTGCTGTTGCTGCGTCAATAGGTGTTGTTTGTGTTGAAGGATTTGTCATGATGATGGTGAATACTATTGTTATAGCAAGTATTATTGTGCGCCTGCTTGTCATCCCTGCCACCGCCAGCAACAAAACCACACCACAACCTACTAACAATCCAAAAAAAACAATTTTTGCAATCAATGGCGTTACTAAAAAAAACATAGCCAAGCCAGCAAATTTTGAATGTGGAAAATAGACTGCGTTGGCGGCCAACACAGTGGCCAATCCCATCAGCCAACAACTTATTCCCAAAGTGACTTCTTGGTTTGAAGTGAAACGTAATAAGTGCGCAACAAGTAATGTCACCGCCCATATCAGCACGCAATACAGCGCATGCAAAAATAATTGCGCAGCAATAAAACCAATCACACCGGGTAAAATAGTTGCGGGAATCGTTAATTGATTAGTGACAAATTCAAAATCACCTAAATAGGCTTTATTACTTTGAATAAAAAAACTGATTTCTAATAAAAGAAAAAACCCAGTGAGCAATATTAAATAAAAAAACAATCCTGATGAGGGTTTAAATAATTGTTTATTCGTCATGACTAGGTATGCTCACAGCAGAAGACGGCATCATTCTCGCCAGTTCTTCCATGGCAAAATCATCAACCGCGATGACCTCATGGCGCGCTTCCGCTGCTTGCCTCAATAAATTAAATTCTGTTTCAGTAATTATTTTTTTGGTAAGTGCCGCTTGCATTTTTTCTGGATAAGAATATCCCGCAAGTGGTTCATCGTGTTCGGCTAATTTTATTTTTTTCTCGATAGGATCAGCATCTAATGTTTTAATTAAGGCATCTTGCACTTTCGCCAACATATTATGATCTGTTGCTGTTAAAAATGCTCCGGCGGCTAAACGTTGCCGCGTCGCTGTCGGCGCTATTAAAAGCTGTGCAATCGCATGATTCAATTTATCTTTGGATTTAGCGAAATGCATCCCGACTGGAAAAATCAATGGGCGTAAAATATAAGCCGCCCAACGCGCTGGAAAATTTTTTAAAAGTTCATCAAAACGTTCTTGAATTTCAAATAAATAATATTCACAAATATAGCGAATAATCGGAAAATCATCAGCCTCTTTGCCTTGATCGTAATAATGTTTTATAACGGCAGACATCAAATAAAGATAACTGAGAATATCACCCAAACGCGCAGAAATACTTTCTTTACGTTTTAAATTACCGCCTAAAATTAACATGGCCGCATCAGCAGTCATGGCGAGCGCTGAACTAAACCGCGTCATGTGTTGAAAATAACGTTTGGTTTTACCGCGCGGTGCACGCACCAGATAACTGCTCGTTAATCCCAAAACTAAACTTCGCACCGTATTACTCACACCAAAAGCCATATGTCCCATGACTGCTTTATCAAAAGCAATGAGTGCGGCTTGTTCATCAGGTAAATTCGCTGCTTCTAATTCTGCTAACACAAAAGGATGACAACGAATCACGCCTTGGCCGAAAATAATCATATTACGCGTTAAAATATTTGCGCCTTCAACAGTAATTGCAATCGGTGCATATTCATAACTGCGACCTAAATAATTTTTTGGTCCTAAACAAATCCCTTTGCCGCCGTGAATATCCATGCCATCACAAGATGCTTTACGACCTAATTCAGTGACATGATATTTCACAATTGCCGATGCAACGGCTGGTTTTTCACCGCGATCAATACTGGAAACTGCAAAAATACGTGCTGCATCACCGGTATAAGTGGCTGCCGCAATGCGAGCAAGCGGTTCTTCTACGCCTTCAAATTTTCCAATTGGCACGTGAAATTGGCGACGAATTTGCGCGTACGCCCCTGCCGTATAAGCCAATACTTTCATGCCACCGACGGCGCTTGCAGGTAAAGTAATCGCGCGTCCCGCCGCCAAACATTCCATTAACATGCGCCAGCCGCATCCAGCTTGGGCCACGCCACCAATAATCCAATCAAGTGGAATAAATATGTCTTTACCTGAAGTCGGTCCATTTTGAAAAGGAGAATTAAGCGGAAAATGACGACGACCAATAACTACACCAGGGGTTGCACGCGGAATCAATGCGCAAGTAATTCCGACATCTTCTTTTTTTCCAATTAAATGATCGGGATCATATAATTTAAAAGCGAGACCAATAACGGTCGCAACCGGTGCCAAGGTAATATAGCGTTTTTCCCAGGTTAAACGCATGCCTAACGTTTTTTTACCGTCGTGCTCACCCCAACAAATAATGCCATGATCACTCATCGCGCCTGCATCTGATCCCGCTTCGGGTGAGGTCAATGCAAAACAAGGCACTTCTTCGCCGCGCGCTAATTTGGGTAAATAATAATTTTTTTGTTCTTCGGTGCCGTAATGCAATAATAATTCTGCGGGACCTAATGAGTTGGGTACCGCAACCGTGGTTGATAATGTTGCGCTAATACCACTTAATTTAATTAAAATTTGCGAATGCGCAAAAGCAGAAAATGCTTTGCCGCCATATTGTGTTGGAATAATTAAACCGAAAAATCCTTGGGTTTTAATAAATTCCCAAATGGCGGGCGGTAAATCTGCGCGATGATGGGTAATATCCCAATCATCCACCATGCTACACAATGTTTCGAGCGGGCCGTCCATAAATGCTTGTTCTTCAGAGGTTAATGTGGCGACAGGAAAAGCCAGTAAAGTTTGCCAATCTGGATTACCGCGAAATAAATTTCCCTCCCAAGTGACGCTGCCTGCCGTAATCGCTTCGCGTTCCGTGCGCGACATGGAAGGCATGACGGCACGATAAAATTTTAATATGCGCGCGCTCAAAAAACGGCGACGCCAGGAGGCGATATTTAAAAAAAGTAATGTGGCGAATAATAAAATACCGAATAAAAATAATGGAAACGTGAGGCCGTGCAAAATGATAGTGATGATAAAAAAGAGAGTAAAACTTATCGTCGCCACCATGAGCGATGCGCGTTGATAAAAAAGAATGGTAAATAATGCGATAAAGGTAATGCAAATTAACATAATAAATAATTCCTCAATAAATATTTCCTCAGTTTTTTAGAGCATTTGTCATCCTTCGCAGCATTGTCGCAGCGAAGGATGACAATGCTTACTCTCTCACCGCATAAATGCCCGGCAAATTACGCCAATATTCTTTGTAATCCAAACCGAAACCAAATAAATATTGGTCTGGTGCATGCAAGCCGACAAAATCCGGTTCACAATTCACACCTGTTTCGCGTTTGCGATCTTTACTTATCATCACTGCAGAATAAATTTCTTTTGCATGCACTTGTTTGCAGTAATCAATAATCGCAGCTAATGTCAAACCGCCATCCATAATGTCATCAACAATTAACACGTGACGATTTTTCAAATTTTTACGCGGCTCCACCAACCAATGTAAATCACCACCCCGATTGGTACCGCGATAACGTGTCGCGTGAATATAATCAATTTCTAGCGGAAAATTAAAACGTGTGACTAAATGTCCTAATGGAATCAGCGCACCTGTCATCACACATAAAATAATGGGATTGTGATGTTGTAATTTTTCAGTAATGCCATGCGCCATACGATCAAGCGCACGATTAATCGCTGCAAGATCATAAATACATTCTGCGTTTTTTAATACCGTTTGCATCATTTCTAGTTCTGATAGTTGCATTATATTTTTTCCTTACCCTGTCCCTGCAATTTGCCCCACTTTTCTATGTCAATTAAATGTGCTGACGCTGGCACCTGATCTAACACATTAATCACTCCCGAACGATGATTACACACCAAGGTAAAATCACACCCTGCTTCGCGCGCTGCCAGCACCCGATCTGCGTAATGGCTAGATATATTAGCACCTTCCATGTGCAAATCGTCACTCATAATCACGCCATTAAAGCCTAATTTTTTTCGCAAAATGGTTTGTAACCAATACGGAGAAAAGCTAATCGCTTGTTGATCAATTTGTGGGAATCTTAAATGCGCAGCCATCATCGCAGTAATACCTTGTTTAATAAGCGCTGCAAATGGGATTAAATCTGTTTTTTCGAGATCAGCAAGCGTGCGCTCATCATTTGGCAACGTCACGTGTGAATCTTGTTTAATAGAGCCATGTCCGGGAAAATGCTTGCCTGTTGCCGCCATTCCCGCTAGGCGCATGCCAGCAATAAAAGCATTCGCCAAAATGATCACAATCGCTGGATTAGCATGAAATGCACGGTCGCCAATGGCTTCGCTAATAGCATTTCGCAAATCTAAAACCGGCGCCAAACTGATATCAACACCCACGGTTAATAATTCTGTTGCCATGAGGTGACCGTGTTTGCGGGCCAACTGCAGCGCTTGTTGCGGATGACTATCATAGAGTTCACCGAAATAAGCCATCGGCGGTAACCGTGTAAATTCATTGCGAAAACGCTGCACGCGACCGCCTTCTTGATCCACCATAATGAGTAACGGTTGTGTCCGTGTCGCACGTATTTGCTGGCATAAGCGTTTTAATTGTTCGCGTGTTTCATAATTGCACGTAAATAAAATAACGCCACCCACTAATGGATGCGACAAAACATCTGCATCTTCTGGCGTTAATTCCAATCCTGCAATGTCAATCATTAAACTACCGATTTTCTTTGTCATATCTGCCCGTTATACTAGAAATGTTTATTTAACAGTGTCCCTCGTTTACATAAGGTAGAGACACTGTTAAATAAACATCCTTTTATAATATTAATGAATAAAGAACAGATATGATGATGACTCCTCCAGCAGAACTCAAGACAATACGCGATTTTATACGTTATGCCGTCACTCGATTTAATGAGGCGATGTTGTATTTTGGACATGGCACCGATAATGCTTGGGATGAAGCGATTGCATTGATATTGCATACGTTGCATTTACCACATCAAATTGATCCGATGATATTAGATGCACATTTAATTCAATCAGAGCGCGAACTTTTATTTAATTTAATTGAACAACGTGTCACAAAACGTATTCCTGTTCCTTATCTTACGCATGAGGCGTGGTTTGCGGGACTCTCTTTTTATGTCGATGAGCGTGTATTAATTCCACGTTCACCATTAGCTGAGTTAATTGAAAATCAATGTCACCCCTGGGTGGAATCTGATGCCGTTCATGACATTCTTGATTTATGTACGGGTAGCGGTTGTATTGCTATTGCTGGTGCAAAAGCATTTCCAGCAGCACATGTCGATGCGAGTGATATTTCTGCAGAGGCACTCGCGGTTGCGCATATTAACGTGTTACGTCATCAAGTAGAAGATCAAGTGACATTATATGAATCCGATTTATTTGCCGCGTTACCTAAAAAACAATACGACTTGATTATCAGCAATCCGCCTTATGTGAATGCAGAAGAGATGTCGACGTTGCCACCAGAATATTTGCATGAACCAGAAGCAGCATTGGCCGCAGGTCAACAGGGGTTAGATAGTGTGATACAAATTTTGCAGCATGCAGCGGATTATTTAAAACCAATGGGCGTCTTAATTGTAGAAGTGGGTAATAGCGAAGCCACGCTTGCTGAACATTTTCCTGATGTTCCTTTTACCTGGTTGTCGTTTAAACGCGGTGGCGATGGTGGCGGCGTATTTATGTTGACGGCTGAGCAATTGGGATTGAAATCCTAATTAATCAAAACAAGAAATAATTTTTATTCTCAACGCATGAATCGGCTCAGGCATCATATCGTTAAATAAAGCATAAATTTTTTGATGTGCTTCAATCCGCGTTAACTGCTTAAAACAAGCGGCTTGAATAATAATTGCAAAATGGCGACCGCCACCTTGATGCCCTGCATGCCCAATATGTTGATCACTTTCGTCAATCACTTCCAAATACGAAGGTGAAAAAGCTTGTTGTAAACGAAGTTTAATTATCATCGCGCGATCTTGCATAAAATTATTTTGTTCCATCTACTTTATTATGTGAAATGTATTTCATTAAATACAATGCTTGTAAAATACTAAATAAAAATAATGCGCTAGTGATGCCATAAAATTTAAAATTGACCCAAGCATCATCACTCCAATAATAAGCAACATATAAATTTACGCTACCGGTTACTATAAAAAATAACGCCCACATGATATTCACTCGATGCCAAATAACAGCAGGAATTGTGCCACCGCTTTTATCTTGCATCGCCCCTTCCATTAAGCGCTGCATCAGCGATTTTTTGGTGAATAATTGACTGCCAACAATGATCACCCCAAAAATCCAAAAAACAATCGTGGGTTTCCATTTCACAAAAATAGGATCATGAAAATATAATGTCATCCCACCAAACAAAGTGAACACGGCAAGCGTCACCAATTGTTTACGGTCCCACTTTTTTTTCCAAAAACGCGTGATAATCACTTGTATCACTGTCGTAATAATACCCACTGTTGTTGCTATATAAATATCGTAAAATTTAAAGGCGATAAAAAATAAAAAAACCGGTAATATTTCATATAAAAAATGCATATTTATCCTACCTACTTCTCTGCTTAAATTAACGTTATCATTAATGTATATCCGATGGTGGCCCTACGTTGTTTTGTTCCGCAAAAATTCTGGCAACATCGACACGATCAAATATATATTCTTTATTACAAAACTCACAAGTTACTACAATCTTCTGATGTTTTTTTAATTCATCTTCTGCTTCGGGTTGACCTAATAATACAATAGCGTTTTCACTACGTTTAAGTGTACATGTACAACGAAATACAACAGACACATCAGGGAATAATCGAATTTCTTCTTGCGGATAGAGTTGTTGTAATAAAGCATAATTGTTTATATGCAATAATTGTGCTGGTTGCAAAACAGAAGTTAGTTGCACCATGCGTTGCCAATGTAATTGCGTTGTTTCTTTTTCCAGAGACGTCACCTCCCGTTCTGAAGAGGGAATCACTTGCAATAACAAGCCCGCCGCCGACGTATCATTGACCGCCAACCACAATTTCGTTGCCAATTGTTCTGAATGTTGAAAATAACCTTCTATTGATTCAGCGAGTGACTCGCCATGCCACGCCACCACACCTTGATAGCGCACCTCATTTTTACCTGATTCCAGCATAATCACCAACGTGCCTTCTTGAAAAGCAGCAATCAAATCTTGATTTGAAAAATCAGGCGGCCCTTCCCATTTTATTAATCCACGCAGATGAAATTGATCATTACATTGTGCTAATAACAATTTCAAATGGCCTTTTCCTTGAAATTGCATCGTGACACGACCTTTAAATTTAATCATAGAACTTAATAAACCCGCTACACAGAGTGCCTCACCTAATAAACGACGTAATAATGGCGGATAAGCATGTTGATCATGAATAGCTTGAAAACTTTTTTCTAAGCGAATGAATTCACCACGAATAGGCGTGCTTTCGAAAAGAAAACGCTGCAACGTGTCTTTATTTGGATCACTATTTGAATTTTTTTCTAAATGTGACATGACAACTTCTACCATGATTACGCAATTTGTTATGCTAGCGTTGTTATCCCAAACCTTGTAAAGGTGGGATGACATAGAAATTAGCAAATGATGAGATTGTAACAGAAATTTATAAAATGTTTACCTGAGAAAAACACTAGGCCAGCATGACAAAGAAACCACCGATTACTGACAAAGACTTGACTATTTTCCAACGCGCAATGACAGGCATCAAACCCCTCAAACAACGCAATCCTCGTATCGCTGCCTCACAAAAACCCATTCCGCCTAAATTAAAGTCACGCCATCCCGCTCACTCCACCACCACGGATACATTTTATTTTTCTTCCTCCGAAGCGCATGAACCAGTGCGCGGTGAGGATTTTATTTCCTTCAAGAAAAATGGTGTGCCTGATAAAACCCTTCGCAAATTACGCAAAGGCCAATATACTTTAGAAGCGACCTTGGATTTACATGGAATGACGATTGAAAATGCGAAGGAAGCCATTAATGATTTTTTACACACTTGTTTGCATAACAACCTCCGTGTCGTATTAATTATTCATGGAAAAGGATCACTCGCCCACATGCCCATTTTAAAAAATAAGTTAAACGTCTGGTTACGCCATTTATCTGTTGTACTCGCTTTTTGTACGGCCATACCTGCGGATGGCGGTAGTGGTGCTGTCTATGCGATCTTAAAAAGTAGAGGGAAACGACCATGAATAAAAAACACATTATCATTGGTATTGCTGGCGCTTCTGCTTCTGGAAAAAGTTTATTAGCTAATACGATTGTCAGTGAATTAGGTTCCGATCAAGTCGTAGTTATTTCAGAAGATGCTTATTACAAAGATCATAGCAATATTCCTTTAGAAGAAAGAGCAAAAATTAATTATGATCACCCCGACTCTATCGATCACGATTTGCTTTATCAACATTTATTACTCTTACAACAAGGTGAAAATATAGAAATTCCTATTTATAATCACGCCTTACATGCACGTGAGAAAGAAACGCGCCTGATCGGTCAACATACCATTATTGTTTTGGAAGGTATTTTATTATTTGTTGAAAAACCATTGCGCGAGCTCATGGATATTCGCATTTTTATGGAAACCGCTCCGGATATTTGTTTAATTCGACGCCTGAAACGCGATATTAATGAAAGACACCGTTCATTAGATTCCATATTGAAACAATACGAAAAAATCGTACGTCCTATGTATTTGCAGTTCATTGAACCCTCTAAGCGTTATGCTGATTTAATTGTGCCGCGCGGAGGTGGCAATCGCATCGCGATTGATATGATTAAAGCAAAAATACGAGAGCTACTAACTATTTTATAATTGAATAAAGCTTGCAACCAGTGTAGCAATATATTATATCTCTATAGCGCTACACGTCGTGCCAGGAGGGAACGACAAAATGAAATTAAGAAATAAAATTCTCATCGCCATCAGTTTGGCCTGGCTCCTTTTCTTAGGATTAACCTACGTTGGTTCAAAAGTTTTTTTGGTACAAAGTTTTTTAAGCTTAGAAAAAAATCGTGCCAATGATGATTTAGGACGTGTCGATCAAGCGTTAGATCAAGTTAGTTATGCACTTTATACTTTTACGTCAGACTGGACGCATTGGAATGATTTATATGACTATTTTAAAGGACAAAAACCAGAATTTGTGCCTGACAACTTGAACATGACGGCCTATGTGAATTCACATATTAATCTGCTCACTTTTTTTAATAAACAAGGCAAAATCATTGCTGGTTCTGCGATTGATACGGATAATCAAAAATTAATTGCCTACCCCCAAGGATTAGAAAAATATATTTATCCCGGTAGTTTATTACTCGATAGATTAAAAGATGTGAATAAAGATATACGCGGTTATATTTTAGTAGAGTCAGGTATTATGCTGGTTGCTGCAGCGGCGGCGACCGATGGCGATAAATTATTGCCACCTGCGGGTTCCACTGTCTTTGGACGCAATCTCGATCCTGAGTTAGTCAATAAAATTGCAGAAACCACCAAAGTCAAAGTGAAATTACTTTTACCCAGCCAAATTGAACCATCTATTACATTGAAAAAATATTTTGACGCTATTAGCACAGATAAAACCGGGCATTTTAGTATTCCTATTAGTCATGAATTATTGGAAGGTTATACCGTTATTCGTGATGTCTATAACAAACCCATCGGCATGTTTCAGATTACAACCCCACGTATTATTTATTTAAGCGGTATCAAAGCAATCAATTATTACTTAATTAGCTTTGTTGTTCTTGCCATTATTTTCTCCATATTCATGTTGTGGTTGTTACGCGTATTAATTGTTAAACGTCTGGAAAGATTAGACAACCAAGTCGCAGAAATTAGTGCAGAAAATGCTATCCAAAAACGAGTGGATACCTCAGGCAAGGATGAACTCTCCTCTGTCTCCAGTGAAATCAATCATATGTTGGAGATCATTCAAGCGTCACATGAGCAACTTGAACATCGCGTACAAGAACGTACCCAAGAGTTGCAAAAAACCAACGTGCAATTACAACAAGAAATTACTGAACGCCGCTCTGTTGAACGTGAATTAATTATTCATAAAGAACATTTAGTACGATTAGCGCATTACGATAATTTAACCACCCTACCCAATCGCGTTTTCTTTAATGAAATTTTAAATAAAGCCATTAACAATGCAAAACGTCATAATAAAGTATTGGCTGTTTTATTTATCGACTTGGATCGATTTAAAAATATTAATGATGCACTTGGTCACCCCACCGGCGATTTGGTGTTAAAAGAAATCGGTACACGCTTAGCTGCTATTTTAAGAACCGGCGATATTCTGGCGCGTTTAGGTGGCGATGAATTCATTATTTTATTAAATGATATTGGTCATCCAAAATTTGCAGGTCCCGTCGCAGAAAAAATGTTGCTAGCTTGTGCGCAACCAGTAAAGATTGAGTCGCATGAATTTTTTATCACTGCCAGTATTGGTATTTGCGTTTATCCTGAAGATGGCCAGTCATTAGAAGATTTGCAAAAAAATGCCGATATGGCGATGTATAAAGCAAAACGTTCGGGTGGCGGCGTATTCCAATATTACACTAAGGAAATGAATGAAGCGGCGCATGCCCACATTAAATTAGAAGCAGAATTACGTAAAGCCATTCAAAATAAAGAATTTGTTTTACATTATCAACCGCAATTAAATTTAAAAACCGGTGTCATTAATCGCGTTGAAGCGTTAATTCGTTGGGAACATCCAGAATTAGGCATGATTAGCCCGGCAAATTTTATTCCGCTCGCGGAAGAAACGGGTTTGATTTTACCGATTGGTGAATGGGCGCTGTATGAAGCTTGTCAAACCAATAAACAATGGCAACAACAAGGCTATGATCCCATTACAATTGCAGTAAATATTTCTCCAAAACAATTTCGACATCAAGATGTCGCGCAAATTGTGGCTGATGTGTTAGCAAAAACACAATTAAGTGCTGATTGTTTAGAGGTTGAAATTACTGAAACGGCTGTCATGGATAATGTTGACGTTGCCATTATGCGTTTAAATAATATTAGCGCGATGGGCGTACGCATTTCTGTCGATGATTTTGGAACAGGATATACTTCCATTAGTTATCTCAAACAATTCCCTGTCAGTGTTTTAAAAATCGATCAACACTTTATTAAAGGGATTCCACATAATCAAAATGATTTAGCAATCACCAGCGCTGTCATTGCTTTAGGCCATAATCTTGGTTTGGAAATTGTTGCAGAAGGAGTGGAAACAGCAGAACAAATGCAATATTTAGCTGAACATAAGTGTGATTTAGTGCAGGGTTATTTTTTAAGTCGCCCACTCCCTGCAAGTAAAATTATATTGCAATTTACAAAACGCGGCGAACCTAAAAATTCAATGATACAAACTGATTGATCCCAATGGACATAAAAACACTGATTAACATAAAGGAGTAAATGAATGAAAAAAGTATGCTTGTTTTTATCTGTTTGTTTAATGGCACAACCCATTGCGTATGCCACTACAACCAATGCGACAACAACCAATAACAGTAACACCAATCAAGCACAAGCAGAATTGCCCGATATTAATGGTACTAATACGATTGGCAATACCAATGTGCCTGCTGAAAAAAAGTTTAAATTCATGGATGGTGTCAGCGGTACATTTGCATTAACAACAGATTATGTTTTCCGTGGTATCAGTCAAACTGAAAACTTACCCGCTGTACAAGGAGGATTAACCTATACGCTACCTGTTGGTCTTTATTTTAATACCTGGGGTTCTAATGTGAAATTTACTGACAGTGAAGCAAATATTGAAATTGATACGGTGGGTGGCATACGCAATAGCATTGGCGATGATTTTTCTTATGATATTAATTACGCTCGCTATAATTATCCACGCGCTCCCGAGTTGGAATATAACGAATTAAATACAGTATTCAAATACTTCTTCATTCAAGCCGGTATTAGTTATTCAGCGAATGTTTATAATTCACATGACGAGGGCACTTATTATAATGGTGGAATTAATTATGATATACCCGCCCAGTATTTATTTAATTTTGAAGGGGTGAACATTACTGCATTAATAGGGCATTATTCTTTTCCCTCTGCAACGCCTGCTAAAAGTTACAATGATTACAATATAGGAGTTAGTAAAGCATTAAATGACGTTTATATTGTGATGGCGCAATGGACAGGTACCAATCACAAGAATCCACCTTATGATCGTAATCAAATCAATGGCACGATTACGGCTAATTTCTAAAGGTGTTTTATGGAGCATGATGAAGAACTGATTGCAAAACTATGGCTGGAAGAACATGCCAGCCCTACTATTATCTCAAGCAGTTCTTCTAAAAATGCGCATCGCAAAATAAAATGTAAACTAAATAAAAAACAACTACAAACCATTCAACTATTCTGTAAAAAAAATCGTGTGACTTGGGATGTTTTTATCCATACCGCGTGGGGTATTTTACTGAATCGTTTAAGTACGACAGAAATCACCATTTTTGGTACTGGCCCCACTTCCGCCACCCGTATTCAATGTGTTAAAAGTATTATTCAACCACAAACCACCGTTGCGCGCGCATTAAAACAAATGCAAGCGCAACGTAAGAAAAAAAATAGCGCAACAGCCTCTTCTCTTGGGCAAGCGGTTCGTTATCTTTTATTTTTGCATAACAAAAAAGGGATAGCGGCGCTCAGTAAAAAATGGCAAACATATCCGTTGTGGTTAATTGTTGATAAAAATCTGTCTTCCACTTTAAATCTTTTTTATTCCCCCGCTTCTTTTACAAAAAAAAATAGTGAACGTATTATCGAACATTTAAAATTAATCATGCAGGAAATGTGTCAACATAAATCGCAAAAAGTAAGTGAATTAACTATTTTAACTGCGCAAGAAAAGAAAAAAATAATATCGCAGTGGGCGCGACCCGTTTATGATTTTACTATCCCACTATTAAAAGCAACCAGTCATGAATTATTTTCTGCTCAAGCCAAAAAAACACCTGATGCAACTGCTATTACTTATGATGACAAAACCATTACATACCTAATATTAGAAAAAGCAGCGCATCAATTAGCAACTATTTTATTGCAAAAAAATGTGAAAGTGGGCGATCGCATTCATATTTTGATGGAAAGAACCCCTACTCTTATCATGGCTATGTTAGCTGTTTTTAAAGTGGGTGCTATTTTTATTCCGATTAATTTAAAATATCCTTCTGAACGAATTGAATTTATTATAAATGATACTCAATCTATTTATATTTTATCGAATGATGTTGCCCATCTTGCAGAAAAACATCATGCAAAAGTAATAATTATTCCTGCTGAATGGGAAGCATTAGCAGAGGCATTGTCATCATCATCTTCTTCTACGGTTGCTGCTAACAAATCCACCTTGCCCGTTGTTAATCCAGAAGATATTGCTTATATCATTTACACCTCAGGCACCACTGGCACCCCTAAAGGTGTGATGATACGTCATAAAAGTTTGACTAATTTAACGGCTTGGTATCAAGGTTGTTTTAATATCACCGCACAAGATCGCGCTTCCCAATTTGCTTCACAAGGATTTGATCCATTTTTTTGTGAAACCATTCCTTTTCTTGCGACTGGCGCCAGTGTGCACATCGTCGATGATCAAACCAAATTATCACCCGCATTATTTATGACGTGGTTAGAAAAAAATAAAATCACCATTTGCGATTTACCCACTGCGTATGCGCATTTATTATTTAGCATGTCATGGCCGCAAAAAATGCATTTAAAAATTGCCAAAGTGGGTGGCGAAAACATGGGGCATTATCCTCACGATCAATTACCGTTTGATGTATGGAATATTTACGGCCCCACAGAAGCAACGGTTGAAGCAACTTTTAATAAAATACATGACGCGCATAAAATTTGCGTCAAACATCACACACCGCCCATAGGTAAACCCATGGCAAATAGCGAAGCTTATGTGGTTGATAAACAATTGCAATTACTGCCCTTTGGCGTAGCAGGTGAATTATTACTAGGCGGTGATAATATTTCAGTGGGTTATTTTAATCGCGACGAGCTCACTCAAGAAAAATTTATTCCACATATTCTCGATAAAAAAAATAAAAATAAATTATATCGCACTGGTGATTTAGTGCGTTGGTTAGCGGATGGTAATTTAGAATTTGTTGGACGCAGAGATCATCAAATTAAAATTCGTGGTTACCGCATTGAATTAGGTGACATTGAAACCGCCATTAGACATCATCCAGATGTGCATGAGGTCACCGTATTAGTGAAAGAAAATATCAATGGTGAGAAATCATTGGTGGCTTATGTGGTCCCTAATTTAGATCGCGGTCGTTTTTTATATCAAGAAAGATGTTTGTTATCTCTCAATGAAAATACTATTTTTGAAACTATTACCGAAGATATTTCTAAACACGGCGTCGCATTAACGGGTATCACAGAAGCACTTGAACCCGGTCAAGCGGTGCAATTACATTTGAAATTGCCAGGGCTTGCTGAAGGAAAAACATTTCCTGGGCGTGTCATTTGGTATCAAGATAATCGTTGCGGCATCATTTTTGAATTAGGCGAAGAGCATCGATCAATGTTGCATAAAAGTATTGATTACTACTTAGCCACTCATAATGTCATGGAACTGGTATTAAGTTCTGCAGCAAAACGTAATCTCAAAAAAGCGTTACGTAAAAAACTACCCGATTACATGATCCCTTCTACTTTTGTCACCTTAATGCAAATGCCACTGACTTTTAGCGGAAAAGTCGATACTAAAGCATTACCGCCACCACAAGAATTTGAACGTATCTTACAAAAAAACTATGTTGCCCCCATCTCCGCCACTGAAAAAAGATTAGCGGCGATATGGTGTGATTTGTTAAAACAACCGAAAGTCAGTATGTCTGACAATTTTTTTGATTTAGGTGGAAATTCCATTACCGCTGCCGCTTTAGCTATCAACATTTTACGTGAATTTAATATTTCACTCCCGACCAAATTATTATTTGATTTACCGTATATTTCTATCTTGGCAGAATACATTGACACCAAAGGAGAAAAATACACAACCCAATCACTCGTCCAAGAAGAAATAGAGCGCGATGCAAAATTACATGAAAATATTTTACCGACTAAAAAACTCAGTCCACATTTAAAAAATGTGCAAAATATATTATTAACGGGTGCCGGTGGTTTTCTTGGTATTTATTTATTAAGAGAATTATTAACGACTACCAATGCAAAAGTTTATTGTTTAATTCGTCGTGGTGAATTTGATACTGCTGCAAAACGTTTACTTTCAACCATTCAAAAATTTAAATTAGAGGATGATATTTCATTATCTAATCGACGGATTATTGCCATTCCTGGCGATATTAGTTTTGATCATTTCGGTTTACCACTCGAACAATATAATAATTTACTAGAAAAAATTGACTTAATTTATCATTGCGGCGCGCAAGTCAATATTATGGCCGCCTATCACAAACTACGTGGCAGTAATGTGCAAGGCACATTAGAAATTATTAAATTTGCTACACGCAAAGTCGATAAACCGATTCACTATGTGTCAACATTGTCTGCCGCTTGTCGCAAAGACCGTGATGGACGGTTAGCTGAAGATTTTCCTGATGATCAATACGATACTTTATTTGGTGGTTATGCGATTAGCAAATGGATTTCCGAACGCTTGCTCACAGAAATAAAAAATCGTGGCTTGCCGATTACCATTTATCGTTCAGGTTATATTTCCGGTCAATCAAATAATGGTATGACGAATACCAACGATGCGCTTTTATTATTAATAAAAGGTTGCATTCAATTAGGTTATGCGCCAGAGATGAATGAAAAAATCACTATTTTGCCAGTCGATTTTGTCAGTAAAGCGATTGTGGGTATTTCACTCAATTATCCTGATAAAGCAGCGATATATCATTTAGATCATCCCGTAGGGATTGAATGGCGTGATTTAATCGCGTGGGTCAATGAATATGGCTATAAAGTTAACATGATGCCTTTAAAAGAATGGCAAACAAAATTAGTTGATATTGCTAACACGAATGCGTTATTTCCATTTTTACCACATTATCTTGCAATGAAAGATGAACCATTCGTAGAAGTTGCCACCGAGAAAACGATGAATGTTCTGAATAAGCTTAAATTAACTTGCCCGGAAATAAGCAAAAATTTATTATCTATTTACTTTGACTACTTAAATCAAATACAATTTTTACCGCAAGTTTAAAATAATCATACTTTACGCAGGACCTATGTTACCACTACACCGCCCTTTTTTTATCAGCGCCGCCCCACTGTTATTAGTATTATTTATTGATGGCATGGGCTTAGGTATTGTTTTTCCTATTTTAAACGGTTTAATTTTTGCCCCTAACAGTACTTTTTTACCTGCTAATTCGTCAGAGATTATGCACAACTTAATTTATGGTCTCATTGTTGCAATTTTTATGTTGTGTTGGTTTTTTGGTGCCGCCATTTTAGGTGATTTATCAGATAATATTGGCCGCAAAAAATCATTACAAATTTGTTTGGCGGGCGCGGGTGTGAGTTATTTATTGTCTGCCATCTCTGTCGGACTAGATAGCATCACGCTGTTATTATTAGGCCGCGTCGTCGCAGGCCTGACCTCTGGCAGTCAACCGATTGCGCAAGCAGCAATTATCGACTTAAGCACACCCAAACATAAAGCACGCAACATTGGGTTTATTTTATTAGCATTATCATTGGGTTTTATAGTCGGCCCCTTGCTTGGCGGTATCTTATCCGATAACAACATTGTCTCTTGGTTTAGTTTTGCAACACCTTTTTATTTCGCTGCTACTATTTCTTTTATTAATTTCGGGTTATTAACCCGTTTATTTCAAGAAACATTTATCACGCCCTCTTCCAAAAAATTTGTATTAAACCCTTATCATGCTATTCATATTTTTATTTCTGCCTTTAAAAATGAACGCGTAAAAAAATTATCCATTGTTTTTTTCATGTATATTTTTAGTTGGAGCAGTTTTTATTCTTTCATCGGTATTTTTTTATTAAAAATATATGACTTTACTCCCACCCAAGTGAGTTTATATATGGCGGTCATGGGAATAGGATTTAGTATAGGCACGGGTTATTTAGTTAATTTGCTTGCTCGATTTTTTTCTTTGCTTGTTATTTTTGTTTATTCCATGGTGTTATCCGCTATTTTCATCGCCTCGGTATTAATCATTCCTTCTGTTTTATTTTGTTGGTTAATGGCGGTTCCCATTACTGCTGGAGTTTCACTCGCTTATACGGCGCTGCTCACATTGTTTTCCAATCAAGTAGATGGCGCAAGCCAAGGCTGGGTGATGGGGATTACGGGGTCTATCATGGCGTTGGTGTGGGCATTAAACGGGATCATTGTTGGCATAGCGGCCGCATGGAGCGCACTATTACCGCTGGTTATAGCAGCGCTCGGGTTATTTATCACTGCCATTGCATCTTATTGGTTACGCAACATTCGGTAAAAATATTAATTATGGTGACGGTTATATTTTCGTTTTATTATTTTGCGACTATGTGTACCTGTGTGCGTTGATAACAATTGTTTACCGACAATTTTTTTGCCGCAGCAACCGCATTTAAACGGGCATGCCAGCATGTCTTCATTTTTATTGTAATCAAACGTAATTTCTTCACCTTTTTCAATATTGCGCGCACTCACAAATGCTTGTGAACGTTTACTGACTTTGGCATTCGGATGGCAATTGTGATTGACGTGACCTGCAATGATATTCTCTACATGTTTGCGTTTGCCAACTTGCACAGACGTACGCGTAGGATGATCAATCGTACTTCCTTTTAAGCGAAATAAAACTTCACCTTTTTTGAAATTATCTGTCGCAAAAACACCTTCACCATGAATACCATGTTTGATAATGAGATGTGGAGAAAGACGACGATACTGCATAAAAACCTCCTTTTATATTTATCATCCTGAGCGAAGCGAGGGATCCCCGATATGCCCGTATTTAAGCAGGAGATCCTTCGCTTACGCTCAGGATGAGACAAGCCGCTTACTGTTTGTTTAATAATGCTTGAAACGCATCTTCATCTAACACCGTCACACCTAACTCATTGGCTTTTGTTAATTTTGAACCGGCATCCACACCAGCGACTACATAATGAGTTTTGCTAGACACACTCCCTGCTACTTTTGCTCCTAATTTTTCTAATGTTTCCTTGGCTTGATCTCGACTCATATGGCTCAATGTCCCTGTTAAAACAAACGTTTTTCCTTGCAGTGGGGTGTGACGAATAACCTTCACCTCTTCCCAATATACACCTTTTTTTAGCAGCCGATTGATGACTTTTTTATTATGTGGTTCTTCAAAAAAATGAATAATATGCATAGCAACAACAGGGCCAATATCAGCGACAGATTGCAAATCCTCAAGCGTTGCCGCCTCTAAATCAGGTAATGTTTTGAAGTGCATGGCCAGTTGTTTGGCGGTGGCTTCTCCCACTTCACGTATACCCAATGCATATAAAAAACGTTCAAATGTGGTGGTCTTACTTTTTTCAATTTGTGCTAATAAATTTTCTGCTGATTTTTTCCCCATGCGTTCTAAATTTTCTAATTGCGATAAGGTTAATTCATAAATATCTGCAATCGATAAAATTAATTGCGCATCAACTAATTGATCCGCTAATTTATCGCCCAAGCCTTCAATATCCATC
>OBEQ012678894.1_pt1 | contig 21170 bp, 18 predicted proteins | sample 1670901 | NCBI WGS metagenome assembly OBEQ01 (sample SAMEA104232315, study PRJEB22302) | groundwater metagenome | biome: forest; feature: aquifer; material: groundwater | place: USA | collected 2011-08-07 | depth 5.4 m
CGGGACGGCAGCTTCCCGGCCAACCCCGGCCTGCGCCTCGCGCGCCGGCTGATGCTCGACATCAACGCCGCCGGCCTGTCCATCGGCACCGAGTTCCTCGACACCACCCTCGGCCAATCCTACGACGACCTTGTCTCCTGGGCCGCGATTGGCGCGCGCACCACCGAGAGCCAGATCCACCGGGAACTCGCCTCGGGGCTGTCCATGCCGGTCGGATTCAAAAACCGCACCGACGGCGACCTGCAGGTGGCGGTCGACGCCATTGTATCGGCGCGGCACCCGCATTGTTTCCCCTCGCTCACTCGCGAGGGCGCGCCCGCCGTGCTCGCGACCACGGGCAATTCCGAGTGCCATCTCGTGTTGCGCGGCGGCAGCCGCACCGGCCCCAATTTCGATCGCGAGTCGATCCACCAGGCCACCACTCTGCTCCGAAAATCCGCCGCGCTGCCGGTCGTCCTCGTGGACTGCAGCCACGGGAACAGCGGCAAAAAGCACGACCAGCAGACCCGCGTGGCCGCCGACCTCGCCGCGCAGGTGGCCAGCGGTGAATCAGCCATCATCGGCTTCATGCTCGAAAGCCAGCTGGTCGGCGGCAGCCAGCCGCACGATCCAAAGGGAAAACTGACCTATGGCCAGAGCATCACCGATGCGTGCCTGGCTTTCGATGAGACCGTGCCGGTGCTCGAACAGCTGGCGGACGCCGCCGCGGCCCGGCGGCTTGGAGGCGGGGCCATCAGCCCCGCTGCGCGCGACCATTGAAGCTGACGACCCGCGGGGCTGATGGTCCCGCCTCCAGCTGAACTCCATGCGTGTCCTCATCGCCTTCGACAAGTTCAAGGATGTCATTCTGCTGGGTGTCGGCGGGAGCGCCACCAACGATCTCGGGCTCGGCGCGCTGGCCGCGCTGGGTTTCAAGTTTCTCGAAGCCGCGGGCACTGCCATCGCCGCGCCCACTCCGGCAACATGGGAGCGTATCTCACGTATCGATTGTTCCGGTGCCGTCAGACTGCCGCCGGTCTTCATCGCCTGCGATGTGACCAACCCGTTGCTCGGCCCGCACGGCGCCACCGCGACATTCGGCCCGCAGAAAGGACTCAAAGCGGGGGACCTGCCGCGGCTCGAGGCGCAGGCAGCGCGGATGGCAGCGATGTTATGCGATGCCTGCGGGCAGCCGCATTCCCTGGCGAACCCACCCGGCGCCGGGGCGGCAGGAGGCATCGCCTTCGGGCTGATGGTGGCGGGCGGGGCGAAACTCATCCCCGGCTTCGCGCTTGTCCCCGACTGCTTCCCCAGCGCGTCGGGCGTAAAGTCCGACCTGCAACGCTCCGGCCAGAGTAACCTAATAGGTTACTCTGGACCGGCTCTCCGTGTTACCGGGACCGGTCCGGGGTGTCGATGGCACCAGTCCATGTCACTGTAATTTGCGAGACTCAGCATGTGCCGATTCTCCTCGCCAACCTGTCCGGGCATTTTCAGATATCACGGCACATGTCCTGCCGGTCACTTGTGAAAATTCCCCTCGGAGCCGCCGCCGTCAGTGTTTTCGCGCTGGCGCTCGGCTGCGCGAGCAAGCCGGTCAAGGTGGCCGCGGCGAAACCGGCGCCGGCCGTCCAGCCCGCCCCGGTTCCCCCGCCGGAAATCCTGCCGCGCGTCATGCTCGGCATCGACGTGCTCGAGGCGGACAAGTTCGCCGCCATCGCGGGGAAAAAGATCGGCCTGCTCACCCACGCGGCCGGCGTGAACCGTCGCGGGGAAAGTACCATCAACGTCCTCCGGCGCGCGCCCAACGCGAAGCTCGTCGCCCTCTTCGCGTCCGAGCACGGCCTCTGGGGACTCGAAAAGGCCAGCGCCAACATCGACGACACCGTGGACCCCCGCACGGGGCTGCGGGTCTTCTCGCTGCACGGCAAGACCAAGAAGCCGACCCGCGCCATGCTCAAGGATCTCGATGCCCTCGTCATCGATCTGCAGGATAATGGTTCGCGCTCCTACACCTTTACCAGCGCCATGCTCTGTGCCCTGGCCGGCTGCTTCGAGGCCGGCGTCGAGGTGATTGTGCTCGATCGCCCGAATCCGCTCGGCGGCCTCAAGGTGGACGGTCCGCCGCTCGACGCCGATTTGAAGAGTTATGTCGGCGCGTTCCGCGTGCCCTACGTGCACGGGCTCACCATCGGAGAACTCGCCCGGATGGCCAAGGAATCGGCCAGTCCGATGTATATCCCCGATATCATCAACGTGCCCGACAAGGTGCGGGCCAAGGGCCGGCTCACGGTCATCCCCATGCGCGGCTGGACGCGCAATCTGCGCTGGCCCGAAACCGAACTGACCTGGATCCCCACTTCCCCCATGATGCCATCCTACGAAGCCACCGTGGGCTACGCCATGGTTGGTCTGGGCACGCAGAACAACGATTGGAGTTCGGGCATCGGCAGGGAGTTCCCCTTCCGCGGCATCGCCTATCCGCGGAAAACCCCCGACGAAATCATCCAGGCGCTGGACGCCTACCGGATTCCCGGCATCAAGCTGGTCAAGCAGCAGGGCCTGGGCAGTGACGGCAAGCTCCGCACCGGCGTCTATGTCCAAGTCGTCGACTGGGAGGCGTGGCGGCCGACCGAGCTGTCCTTCTACATGCAAAAACAGGCGGCCCTCTGGTCGCGACTGAATCCCTTTGCCGTGCTCACGGCGTCCGAGCAACGCACCTTCAAGATTCATGTCGGCTCGAACGCCTGGTATGCCGATCTCAGCCGGCAGGGTGGCCGGATCGACGTGGCACTCCACGTCAAGAACTGGACGGAACGCGCGAAGGTTTATCAGGAGCAATCCCGGAAATTCTGGCTCTACCCGTGGGGCGAGACGGCCCCCACCCCGCCGGCCGCCGCAAAGAAATAGCGGCCATCCGAAAACCAAGTCCGGGGCCTTCGCTCTGCTGGTCGTAGGGGCGCAGACTTGCTGCGCCCGATCGGCGGCGAGTATCCTTGGGCGCAGCAAGACTGCGCCCCTACGCGTGCGATCCGGTTTTCCGGTGAGCCTCTAACCTGCATATTTCACACTCCAACTGCTTTTGTTCGTGTGTTCGCGGATGCCCGCAGCGGGATAGCATCGAGAATTGCTGGGATATTTCAGCTTTTGCTTGCAGGTAATACCCCATCCGGTATTACCCTGCGGTCATGCTTATCACCAGCAAAGGCCAGGTTACCATCCCGCAGCGGATTCGCAACCGTTACGGCCTCAAGCCGGGCACGGCCGTCGAGTTCGTCACCGAGCGCAACAAGGTCCAGCTCCGGCCGAAGAAGCGCGCAAAAAATCCGGTGGATGATTGGCTCCGGCAGGCCACGGGTGCCGCTCAGCGCAAAGCCACCACCGCTCAGCTCATGCAGCTCACCCGCGGTGCCGATTGATGAGCCGAATGCTCGATACCAATGTCCTGTTGGACATCCTGACCGCCGACGCCCGCTGGCTCGCCTGGTCCACCGCCCAGTTTCGAGCAGCCGCCGCGGAAGGCCCGATTCCGCTCAACCCCATTCTTTATGCCGAACTGGCAGCCGGCTTTGACTCGCGTGCCGACCTCGACCATTGGTTGCGCCCGACACTCTTCAAGCGCCTGCCACTGCCTTACGAAGCCGGCTACCGCGCCAGCCGGGCCTTTCTAGAATACCGTCGGCATGGGGGAAGTCAGACCTCTCCGCTGCCCGATTTCTACATTGGCGCCCACGCCGAGCACGCCGGCCTCACCCTGGTGACCCGCGATGTCGCCCGTTACCGCACCTACTTTCCCAAGTTGAAGCTCCTCACGCCTGAGGAATGATACTCGGCCAACCCGGATATTTCATGTTCACAGTGAAATATCCCGGCTGGGCGTGCCCTCGCCCGCTTCGGTTCAGTCGGTCCTGGCGACCCCATCCGACTATTGTCAACTAATAGTATACTTAAACCCCATGCCAAATCCTGGGAGTGGCTCAAGGTTTAAGTATACTATTAGTTGACATACTCTCGCCTGCCGCTCGCCGGCTCAAACTGCCTCCGCAGTCGATCACGGAGCGCCGGCGACAGCGCCGTTCTTCGCCACCCACGCGTTGTATTCGGCGCGGGGCATGAACTTGAGCGAGGCCGAGTTGATGCAATACCGCTGACCGGTCGGACGCGGGCCATCATCGAAGACATGCCCGAGGTGGGCGCCGTCGACGTTGCAGTGCACCTCCACGCGCGTCATGCCATGGCTGCTGTCCGTCGTCTCGCCCACCAGGGCCTTCTCGATCGGTTTGGCGAAGCTCGGCCAGCCGGTGCCGGAATCGAACTTGTCGCGGCTGTCGAACAGCGGTGTGTCACTGCAGACGGAAAAATAGATGCCATCGGCATGGTTGTCCCAATATTCGTTGTGGAAGGGCGGCTCGGTGCCCTGCTGGCGGGCCACCTCATACTGCCGCGGCGTGAGCATTTTCCTCCATTCGGCGTCGGGGCGCTGCACGCGCGCCTTGCTCATGTCGATGACGACGTTCGACGGCAGGCCGCAGACGGAGATTTCGCCGGGCTGGCAGTCGAGGGCGTCCTTGGCGGGGAGGGTCTGGGCGGATTTCATTTTGGTCTCAGCGGCGGTCAGCCCGCCGGCGGCGAAGACGACCGCGGCGAGCCAGGCAAGTTTGAACAAGGGACTCTGCTTCATGGGAGAGGGAGTATTCAGATATCGCGATTTGGCAAAGGGCGTGGATGTCGTGGCCCGGCCGTATGAGCCGCCTCCCCTGCCCTTTATTCCGTGCGCACGCGCACCGAGCCGTCGTGGAACTCGTTCACCAGCGGCTGGCCCGGCTTGAGACCCCGGGCACGCGCCACCGGCCGGCCCTCGCCGTCGCGCACGATCGCGTAGCCCCGCTTGAGCACAGAGGCCGGGCTGGCCGATTCCAGCCGTTTCCACAGCGAGAGCAATCGGTGCGACTCGGCCTGCACGCGCTTCTCCGGCGAGACGGCGGCCAGCCGGGCGCGCTGCCCGGCCAATGCCTCCCGCTGCAATTGCACCGCCGAGCGCAGGGCTGAACCGAGCCGATTGCCCAGATCGTCCAGCCGCAAATGGTTGTGCTCGATGGCCGCGGCGGGGGACAGCAATCGGAGCCGGCTGCGTGCATGGTCGAGCCGCTCCCCGGTTTGCGTCAGGGCGGTGTCCGCCAGGGCGGTCATCATATCCCCGGCCCGTTCCAGCCGCTCGATGCAGGCCACGTATTGGCTGGAGATCAGTTCGGCCGCGCCGCTCGGCGTCTCGGCCCGCACGTCGGCGGCGAAATCGCAAAGCGTGAAATCAATCTCGTGCCCCACCGCCGAAATTACCGGCACGCCACATGCGGCCACCGCGCGGACGAGCGACTCCTCGTTGAACGCCCACAAGTCCTCGATGCTGCCGCCACCCCGGCCGATCACGAGCAGGTCAAAGATTCCCAGCGTTTCCGCCGTCCGCAGGGCCGCAACCATCTCGATGGCGGCGCCCACGCCTTGGACGTTGACCGGCAGCACCACGAGACGGCCGGTCCAGCCGCGGCGCGCGAGGATCCGGATAAAATCCTGGACCGCCGCGCCGCTCGGCGACGTGATGAATCCGACCGTGCGCGGCAGCAACGGCAGCGGCTTCTTCCGCTCCGGCGCAAACAAGCCCTCGGCCGCGAGCTGCTGCTTCAATTTTTCCAGCTCCTGCTGGAGCCGCCCGACGCCGTGCTCAATGAGCGCGCGCGTGATGAGCTGATACTGGCCGCGCGCCTCGTAGACGCTGACCTCGCCGTAGGCCAGCACCTGCAAGCCGTCGCGCAGCGCCACCGTCTGCCGCGCCGCGTCGCCCCGGAAAAGCACGCAGCTGAGCTGCGCGCCCGCATCCTTGAGCGAAAAATAGAGATGCCCGCTGGCTTGCGCCCGAAGATTGGAAACCTCGCCGCGCACCCAGCCCGGGCGGAGGCCGCTTTCCAGCAGCTCCTTCACCTCACGGGTGAACTCGGTGACGGTCCGGATGCGGCCGGCGTCGTCGAGGGTCAGCTCAGGTTCTTTTTTTGCCATAGTGCCGACGCACAAAGTGGATGATGAGCGACACCGCCAGGATGGCACTGAAGCCAAGGACCGCCACGCGCGCCTTGCCGTGCAAAATAGCATCGCCAAAAATGACGAGCCCGACGCTCATGGGCATGGCCACCGCCCATGAAACCCACATGTAGGTGAAAAAGCGGACGCGGGCGAGCCCGAGCAAATAGCTTTGCAGGAAGAACGGCGGTCCGGGCGTGATGCGCACGATCAGGGTGAGTTCGCGGTGGTCGGCCTCGTCCAGCTCCGGCACCTGGTATTTGGTCCGGGCGATCAACTGTTCCAACCAAGGGCGCAACCCGACCGCGGCGAGCCAGTAGGTCAGCGCCATGTTGAGCGCCAGGGCGAGACCGCAGCAGGCGAGCACCAGCGGCAGGCCCAATTGGCTGGTAAACGCCGTGCCGGCGGTGAGCGTGAATGCGATCATCGGACAGCCCAGCGCCGGCAGCACGGTCATCGCGGAGAAAAAGGCGAGCGGCCCCGCGTCGCGTAACACCGTCACGGCCGCCTCGACCGACAGCCGCACATTGAAATCATGGATTTTCAACCACCCCAGTCCGGCGGCGACGACCGCCAGCAGGACGACCACCAACGCGACGAGTTTCAGAGGAGAGGGCCGGTTTTCCACGCGCCCACCATGCCGCGCCGGCTTCGCCCCCGTCAAGGGCGGAGGCGCAACGCCCAACCAAATGAGGCTCGCGCTCTCGCCCAGCCGGGGCTGCAATGCGACCGTCGCGCATGAGTTCCGTCCGCCCCCAGCCCGTCGGCCTGCTTGTCCGAGTTCTCTGCCTTACCAGCCTGCTGAGTCTGGCCATCATCACTCTGGCCGATCGCGGAACGTCACGGATGTATGCAGAGCCCTGGAGTTTTTTTTATTGGGTTACCGTGCTTGTTCCTGGGCTTCTTCTGGTCCTTCGTGCCGGCGTTTTGTCCTCCAGATTTCGGTTGCCCACACGCCCCTGGCTGGGACTGGTCGTTGCGGCTGCAATCGTGTTGCTTGCCGCGGCGCTCACCAGTCCCTACCGCACACCCTGCCTGCAGTGGACCGCCCTGCCGTTGGCCGGACTGGCTGCCTTCCTTCTGATGCATGACTGGCTGCAAGCCGCCCCAACCAATCATGAACGCTTTGCCACCCTCGCTGCGATTGCCGCCGGCCTTCTGATGGCAACTTGCCTCGGTTACTGGCTGCTCGATGTGGTCCAGTTGACCCATGCAGATTTTTTCTCCGTCACATTGTTTCAAATTCGCAATCCGCATCCGCTCGGACACTCCAATTACACTGCCGGTTTGGCGCTGTTAAGTCTGCCGTGGCTCGTCCTGGCTGGATTCCGCCAAGGCGGTCTTTTCCGTCTATGCGGAATTACCGGAGCCGGTCTCGCCTTGCTTGGGCTGTTTACGAGTGGCAGCCGCGGTGGCCTGCTTGGCTTGGCCGCGTGGGGCGTGGTTGCACTGGCCGGCGCCCGGCCCGGCTGGAAACGCTTTCTTTTGCTGGCGGCTATTGTCGGCGTGGCGACCGCCGCGCTCGCCATCGCCAATCCGCGCGTGCGCGGCTTGCTCGGCCCGCCCGATCCCGCGGGGGAGCCCAACATAAGCACGGTGCAACGTACCGCCATGCTCGAAGCCGGACTTTGCATGGGCACCGACCGGCCCTTGTTTGGCTGGGGCTTGAACACGACTCCCCTCGTCTATCCACGTTACCGCGCGAGACTCGACGGCGGCGCGGAGAATGTCCTGCAACTGCACAGCACGCCTCTCGAACTCTGGGCCGGTCTGGGTACGCCCGGCCTCCTGCTGCTCGGAGGATTCGTTTTTCTTGCCGCGCGCGGCTGGTCGCGGGCGCCGGTGGCGGCCGCGACCCTGGCGGGTTACGGGGTGTTTGCGCTCACGGATTATCAATTGGATGTGCCGATGTTTGTCTTTGCGCTCGCCGCCCTCGCGGCACAACTGGCCGCCCCGGCGCCAGCTCCTGCAAATCCACGGGTGCAATTGGGGCTGGCCGGTGGCATCCTCGGTGTTTTGGCACTGATCGTCGCGTTCGGTCGGAGCGACCGTGCGCCTGAACTGAACAGCGAGGCTCTCGCTCTGGCCCGTGATCCTGCGCAAAGTTCACGAGCCATCGCGATTCTGCGCGAATCGCTCGCGCTCAACCCGGATCAGGAAATCGCCCATTTCAATCTCGGCTGGCTTCTCCTGGTGCCCGAACCGGTCTCGGCAGAGAAGCATTTCCGCACGGCTGCCCAACTGGTGCCCGATAAGGGCGGGGTTTACTTCGGTCTGGGGCTCGCACGCCTGAATCAGGGTCGGTCAGTCGACGTCGCCCATGCCTTCGCCCTCGAATGCCTGAACGACCTGCGCTTCCTCGCCTCGCCCTGGTGGAAAGAACCAGCCATCGCCGCGCAGCGCGAGGCCACCGCCGCAGCCTTCACGAAACTCGCGAGAAAAGCCGGCTCGGCGCTGCCGCCCGGCACTTGGGCCGCCCAGCAAGCCCGGCTCATCCTGGGCCTCGCGCCGCAACTCGGTCATACTTCACCCGGCCCCGAGACAGCCTACCGCCGCGAGCGGATTGGCTACCCTGTGCTGATGCGCAACCACAACCTGCCACCGCCACAGGACCTGTTCGATGTGCGCGAAGATCCACGCTTCGCCGCCAGCGTGCCCTTTGCGCTGCCGCCCAAAGGCTGGTTGCCCTCGCCCCTCCTGCTCAAGCTGCTCGACGCACCCGCTTCCGACTCCCCATAAGCCCGAACAATTCAGTCGGATTTAACCAAGGAAAACCTGGCACAATCCGCTGCTATTCCTTTCGTGTATTTCGTGTGTTTCGTGGTGACCTCTGATTGCATGGATCCGGATAAAGCCTGAATATCCCAGATGAAATTAACCACAGAGCCACAACGGACACAAAGAAAGGCCCTGGCTGCTTTCTCATCAGCCACGGGGATTCACCACCCAGGTGAAGCGGAGTATTGCGCAGATTTTCCTCTGTGTCCTCCGTGCCTTTGTGGTTCCAACGGCGTTTTCTAGGATAATCCCCATGCCCGGCGTCAAACCCGACATCCTGCGCGAAACCACGCTCCCCGCCGCTTTGCTCACCGGGGACACGCTCGTGGCGTTCTCCGGACTTACGCTCGGCTACTGGCTGCGTTACCGGTCGGCCCTCGGTGCGCTCGGCCTCGACGTGCCCGATGCCCGATTCCGCAATTATTTGCCGCTGCTGCTTCTGGGCGTGGTGTTTCTCATCGGGGCCTTCGCTCAACAGGGGCTCTATGACGGCCGAATGCTGCTGCGAAAACAACACAGCCTGAATTTGCTCACCCGCGGGACGGTCTTCTGGGTCGTGGTCTATCTGGCGTTTTCGCTTGTCACCAAATTCGATCCACCGATCTCCCGCTTGTTTGTCGTCATCGCGGCGGTGGTCACGCTGCTGCTGCTCTGGCTATGGCGGGAGATTTTTTACCGGCTGCTCGTCCATCCGGCTCTGCTCCCCCGCCTCCAGCGCCGCGTGGCGTTGCTGGGTTGGCATCCATCCGCGCTCGGCCTCGTGCAGGAGGTCCAGAAAAGCCGCGCCCATCCCTATGCCATCGTAGGCGGGATTGATGACGTCCCGGGCTTCACCGGCAGCCCGCTGACCCGGCTCGGCTCCACGCGGGAACTCGCCATCGTGCTGCAGCGCGAGCGCATCGATGTGCTCATCGCGGCGCATCTTGATATCCCCGCCGACCAGTTGCGCGCGATCACCGCGATCTGCGAGCAGGCCTACGTGGAATGGAAGGTCGTGCCCGCCGCCTTCCCGATCTTCCTCACCGGACTTCGGCTTCAGACCGTCGGCAGCATTCCCGTGATCGGCGTCGAAGATCTGGCCATCTCCCGGCTTTTTAATCGCGCCGCCAAGCGGCTGCTCGATCTCGCGGGCGCGCTCGTCGGGTTGGCCATATCTGCACCGGTCATTGCCTTCCTCGCCGCCTGGATCAAGGCCGAGTCACCCGGCGGCCCGGTCTTTTTTCGCCAAACCCGCGTCGGCACCGGCCACCGGCCCTTTGCCCTCTACAAGCTCCGCAGCATGCAGCCCGGCGCCGACGCCAGCGACGCCGCGCACCAAAGCACACGGATCGGCGATTCCCGCCTGTTGCGCATTGGCGCCTTCATGCGCCGATGGAACCTGGACGAACTGCCACAATATTGGAACGTCCTTCGCGGCGAGATGAGCCTCGTCGGCCCGCGCCCGGAACGCCCGCACCATGTCGAGCAACTCTCCGCGGTCATTCCACACTACTTGCCGCGCCACCTGGTGAACCCCGGCATGACCGGCTGGGCGCAAGTCAACGGCCTGCGCGGCGACACCGACCTCGCCGAACGCATCCGCTACGATATCTATTACATCGAGAACTGGTCGCTCTGGCTCGACTGCCAGATCATCGCCCTGACCTTCCTGCGCTGGCGCAGTCCCGGCTGAGCGGCGGGCCGCGGACCAAAGACGAGGGACCAGAGACCAACGACTTCGAACCGCGGACAACAGAATCGCTGCGAACTGTAGGGTTTGATTCCAAATTCCTTTTTTGCGCCTTTTGAGCCTTTTGTGGCCAATCCTTCCACGGCATTTAGACTGAGAACGTCCTAACACTCTAGCGCCCCGTCAGCCAGCGCACGCCCCGGGACAGCGGACCCGACCGGCGCTCCACCTGCAGGGACGGCGGCAGCCCGCCCTGCAGGCGCGGATCCGCCAGCACCACGCGCACCGATTCCAGATCAGGATGCGGCACGAGCAGGCGCGGCTGACCGGCGAAAACCCCCACATCGCCCGTGCGCTGAAATTCCTGCAGCAAGCGGACCGGAGCCTCCCGGTCGCGGGCCCGAGGCAGGACCACGCCCCGCATGACCTCGACCGAGAGACCCAGCCACCCGATGAACAGGAACGCGCTCCAGGTCGCGGCCAACACGCGGACCCGCCGGGTGGCGGCGAGGGTCAGCACACACCAGAGATTGGCGAGCGGCAGCAACACCATGAAGTCCGCATAGCGGGACGGCACGCCCGCGGCGAACTCCGCTCCACCTCCCCGCGTCCAGGCCGCGGCCAGGGCGATGAGCAGCGCCCAAGCGGCCAGCATCAGGACGAAATCCTCGCCCGCCGCCGGCTTGCGCCGGCCCACCAGGCGGCCGCCCAACGCCACCGCCACGGGCACGTTCAGCACGAGCGCGGCCCATGGCTGGGCCGTGTGCGGCCAGGCCAGCAGCCGGCCCAAAGCCGACACAAACCGCCCCACCGAGCCGGCCTGCAACGCCGCATGTTCCGGCACACGCAGGTGGAGCAGCCACGCCGCCAGCACGAGGACCGCCAAAGGCAACAGGCCGCTCCAGCACGACCCACCCTCGCGCCGCCGCAGCAACCAGCCGCCCGCCAGGACCACCGGCACCAGAAATCCCGGCCCCATCGCCAGCAGCGCGGCTCCCGCCAGCAGCCACCCGAAAAGCGCGCGCGTCGTGAAACCCGATGACGCCGCCAGCAGGCCGAACGATCCCACCGAGAACAAAACCGCAAAATACACCTGCGACTGAAATCCCCACAGGGCATTGTGCCAACCCGCCAGCGGCAGGCTCAGCAGTCCGACCGCAGAGCCAAGCAGCCAGCGGACGCGCGCGCTCGACCCGACCGCCAACTGCGCGGCGAGCAGCGCGGCACCCGCCGCGTGCAGCAGGGCCCCGAGCGCCAACTGCACCAGAGGGTCCCATTGCCCGTTGAGCGAAAACAGCAGCCGGTTCAGCCCCTGCGTCCAGGCGATGCGATGTTCGTTGTGCGCCCTGAAGAGGTCGGTCACCGAGGCGGTGCCGTCGCGCATGGCGGGATAAAGCCCGCGGCCCTCGGCATCCCACTGGTCGTGGAAGGGCACGTCGGTGCCCGCGACCGCCACCAGCCAGAGCTGCGCCGCGGCCACGAGGCAGAAAACCCCGACGGGCATGAGCCGGCCGACAGCCCGGGTGGAGACCTCCCCACTCATACCGGCCGCACCCGGCGGTGACCGCGCCGCCGCGCGCGCCAGAGCGCAACGCGTTTCCAGAGGCCGAAGGCCGTGCGCCATTTCCAGCGCGCGAAAGCCGAGCCGCCGAAATGTTTCAGAAAGACATCGCGATTGGCATCGAAGATCGCCGCCGCCATCCGGTCATAGTCCCGCGCCACGCTCAGACCCTTGAGATGCGTGATCGTCACGCGACCGTCGTAAACATTCTGGTAGCCGGCCCTCGCCATCCGGATGCAGAGGTCGAGATCGTCGCCATACATGAAGAATGCTTCGTCGAACAACCCCACCTGCTCGAACACGGCGCGCCGCCCCAGCATGAAAGCCCCGTTGATCGCCCCGACTTCGTAGGTGCCGTCCACCGGCAGATGCGTAAGGTTGTAGCCCGCGAACAGCGCCGTGCCCGGGAACGCCGCCGCCAGCCCGCTCGCGCGGCAGAACCCGTCCCACAGCGACGGGATGCTGCGCCGACACGCCGCGTCCATCGTGCCGTCGGCCTGCACCAGCCGCGGCGAGATCAATCCCAGGCCGGGCTCGGCCAGCGCACGCCGCACGCAGTGCTCGAGCGCGGCGGCGTTGCTCACCGTGTCGGGATTGAGAAACAGCACGCACTCGCCCGTGGTGGCGCGATAGCCCGCGTTGTTGGCCCGGCCGAAACCCAGGTTCACGCCCGGCTCGATGAACCGCACCGTCGGAAACGCCTCCGCGATCCACGCCGCCACGCCGTCGCCCGGCGAATTGTTCACCACGCCCACCTCGACCGGCCGGCCGAGCAGCTCGCGCGGCAGCGAGCCGAGACACGCCGTCAGTTCGTCGCGCGAACGGTAGGCGACGATGATGACCGAGAGGATGGGCGCCATGGAGAAGCGAGGAAAAGAGGAAGAAACGGAGGCTCCGGCTGCCTTTAAGGCTCAACCCCGGTGCTTCCGGAATGGCGGGTGATTTATTTCGGTTCCCTTGGGCCGTAGCCATTCATTTCCACAAGATGCTGCTCGGCCTCGTTGATGCTGACCCGGACAGCCTCCGGGCCGGTGAGTCGCAGGCTCGCGGGAAACACCCGCCGAAAGTCCAGTCCATGGGAACGAACGGCATGAAATCCTCCAGTTCGGGAACTCGTCCGACATATATCACGGCCCAAATGTTCACCGCTTGCCCGCCCACAATCAAAGGCAATTCCTGGCTGGAGAGGATCTGGGAAAACGCGGACGAACCGATGCTAGACATACTGCTCATGCCGAACCACCCATCCACCGTGTTGGGCCGGCCTGACGGCTGCATTGCGTTCCTGCATCTCCCGCGGAGCCACCAAGCCGAGCGCCATCAACGCGGCATCATGCGCGCGACAAGCAACCTTCCACTGATGGAACCGCTCAACATCCTCACGCGTCTCCAACCCCATGGGCATGGCCGGAGGAGGAGCCTTCGGGTCCCGCCGAAGCTCTTCCTCAAATTGGCGCTGGATGGTGATGAAATCCACGAATTCAAGCTGCCTCGCTGGCGGCCGTTTGCAATCGCTGATTACCGAACCAGTTCGCCGCTCGACCGGTAGGCAACAATGATAATGGAGAGAATGGGCGCGGCACCGGACACTCACTCCAGCCTTGTCGCTTCCCCGGCCGACCGCAACGCTGCGCTGACGTTCATGCCCGCGCCGCTGATCAGTGTCGTTCTCGTTTGCCGCAACCCCGGTCCGCGCGTGCGCGACGCCTTGGCCAGCATCTGGGCGCAGCAGGAGGCGGACCTGGAAGCCGTCGTCATCGACGGAGCCTCCACCGACGGCACCCGCGAATGGCTGGAATCCCGGCGAAACCGGCTCGGGACGCTGGTCTCGGAGCCTGACACCGGTGTCTATGAGGCCATGAACAAGGGCATCACCGCCGCCCGAGGCGACTGGGTGCTGTTTCTCGGCGCCGACGACCGGCTGGCCACACCGGATGTCTTCGCCCAGGTCGCCGACCCGGTGCGCCGGACCGCGGCCGGCATTGTCGCCGCCACCGCGCGTTTCAACGACGGCCGCCTCTACGCGCCGCAACCGGGCGCGGCGATCCGCCGCAATTTCCTGCACCACCAGGCCACCTTCTATCGCCGCCTGTCTTTCAACCAACACGGCCGCTTCGATCCGCAATTGCGCATTCAGGCCGACTACGATCTCAACCTGCGGTGGGTGCGCGCCGGCGCCGGAGTCACCACCCTGCCCCACCTCGTCGCCCATTGCGGCACCGGCGGCCTGAGCGACGGCGGCACGTGGCGCAACTACCGCGAGGAAATCACCGTGCGCCACCGCCACTTCCCCCCCCGGCAATGTTGGCTGTGGGATCTCGGCTCCGTCGCGCGCTATCTCCGCAAAAAAATCCGGCGCAGCGTGGCAAGCCACCGGCCTGAATAGCGCCCGAGTCCGAAACGTCCGGAAACAAACCGGTCGCCCACCCGCAGCCAGTCGCTGCCGAACACGAGTCGCATGGGCAGAGCCCGCCAGAAGGCGCGGTCGAAGCGCACGCCCCGGCCCGGCGCCCCCAAGCGAAGATCCGTGGCCGCGGCTCGCAAGGCCCGCCAATAGGCCCCGTAGAGCGCGTTGCGCAGCGCCACCGGCATCACCCCGTAATCAAGCTGGCCGGATTGCCACCACCAGTCGCCGAGGATGGCGCGAAAGCGCGCGAAGTGAAAAACCACCAAGGGTTGTCCATCCACCCATACCGCGCCGGACGGATAATCGAAACGATGATTCATCCAGTTCCACGGCGCGAGATTCACGCCGGGATGGAGGCACTCCACGACTCCGCCAAACCGTTGTGCCCACGCCTCAAGATATTTCTGGTCGGCATAACGATCGGGTTCCAAGCGGTCGAAACACCACTCCAGACAGCGCTCGCGCCACCAGTCGAGGCAGGCGAGTCCGTCCCGGTCACGCCGCCAGCCCAGCACGCCCACGTTGTAGCGACCATGCTGCTCGTAATGTTTCAGGTGATCAGGAAACCGGTGCGCACAGAGGAGAACGCTGCCCTGGTCCAGTTCGTCCCAGATCGGTTGCGGACTGGAGAAGAAGAAAAGATCGGCATCGAGATAGACCAACCGGTCGATCTCGGGTCGCGTCTGCAGCAAGTGCTGCGGCCAGCAGGGCGAGAGCGTGAAATAGTATTCCACGCGGGTGCGCGTGGGTTTCACGGCGGCCAGCGCCGGGATCGCCGCCTCCAACTCCGCCAGCGGCACGATCCGCAGCGTAGACAGTTTCAACTCGCGCAAGGCGTGGGCCGTCTCGTCATCGAGGGCGAGCACCCACAACACCGCCGCCGGATCGTGCGCCGCCAGCGACCGGGCGAGCGCCACACCCTGCGGCAGGAAGCCATGGTCAAAATACGTGCAGTAGTGGTTCATGGTCCGGCCCAAACCGGCGCCACAGCCAGCCCGGAAAATTCCGCGCCATGGCCCAACGCAAGCGACCCGCACTGGCGGCCGTCATGTCCCGAAACAAGGGGCCGGGAAAATGCCCGGCTCCCTCCTCCGCCAGCGCCAGCGCGGCCCCATGCTGCCCCGTGATCGTGGCAAACACCCAGCCCAGCAGATACGCCCGCCGGTCCAGCGTTTCCGGACGCACCGAAAAATCGCGAAGAAAACGGACATTCGCCCAAGCCGACGCCCGCGGCGCCAACCGATGCACCCAGGGCAACGCCCCGGCGCCCAGGTGCCGCCTGAACATCTCCGGACGACCGCGCGGAGTGCCGCACACGCCGAGCTCCGCCAACCAGAAGGGTTCGCGCTCCATGGCCGACAACACCGCCGCCAGCTTGTCCTCGCCTTCGTAGGCGTCGATCAGGCCCGGCTCGAACTCCAGCGCCAGCAGCCGGGCGCGATCTTCGGCCGGCAGACTCTGGAAAATCCCGAGGTCGATTCCCTGCGTGTCGCACTTCAACCAGTCGACGCGCCCGATCCCCTGCTCCGCGAGCGCCATCATCAGCGTGGTCGCCGCACAGGACCGCGTCTGCTCGACGGTGAAATGCTCCGCAAAGGCCCACGCGCCGAGTGAGGCGGCATTGGGACGCAGCGTGCTGGAGCACTGGGGTGAACGAGTGAGGTGCAGATCCTGGCGGCCCACCGGTGTCGCCGCTGGAACCACCAGCGTGGGGCAGAAAATCCAGCGCTTGAACTGGCTTTGCGCCGCGCTGAGCGGAGGCGCCTCGCGGGCGTCAGGTTCGAATCCCACCCCGATGGCGTGCCGCGCAATGCGCTTCCACGCGGGATGAACCCCACCGGCGGCACCGACGTCGACCAGCACAGGCGGCTGGGCGACAAACTCCGGCTCGGCGAAGATGCGGTCCAGCAGGCTCATCGCGTTTCCTCCGGTCGCGCCGCGTCGGGCGCCGGGGGTTTCCGGGCCAGGACGATGTTGTCCAAAAAAAGATCAGGGTTGGCCGGCAGCACCCACGCCAAGGCGCCCCCGATCACATTGAGCGGAGCCAGCAGAACCAGTTGGACGAGCAGGTTCAGTGACCGGTGGCGGCTGCGGAGGATCTTGTAGAGATAGCCGGTGCCGAGCTGCACCAGCGTCCGGCCATCCGCGCAGGTCTTGCGCTGGGCCACGACTTCAAAGCCGGCCTGCGCCAAAAGGTGCGCGAGCCCAAAGGACGAGTAGCGGCCGAAATCGTAAGGTTGCGAATGCTCGTCCCAAGCAAAGGGAGTGGTCAGGAGCAGGCGGCCACCGGGGCGCAACACCCGCCGGATCTCCCCGAGAAAATCCGCCGGGGTGAAGATGTGTTCCAACACCTGCGAGCAGATCACGGCGTCGAAGGCCGCGTCGGGCACCGGAAAACTCCCGCCCGAATAGTAGAGGTCGGTCGCGCCGAGTTCGCGCAGCTCTGCGGTGTCGAGTTCCAAGCCGACGTAGTCCGCCGCCGGCACGAGGTGGCGGTAGGGCTTGCGGCCGCAGCCGACATCAAGCACCCGGCCGCGCAGGCCGGGTAAAAATTCCGCCAGCCCACGATAAAGACCCCGCCGCGCAAAGTAATACGGATTCACCACCAGCCCCCATCCGTTCGGCGTGAACTGCTGCCGCCACCACCAGCGGCGGAACCGGCCTTGGGCGGGGGCACTCATGGGTCGAGGCGGGCAAAATGAAACGTGCGAAACTCCACGCCGGCCGGAGTGGCCACCGCGTCGGGCTGCTCCTGCACCAACCGGTAGCGCCCGGCAAACACCGCGAGAAATTCCCCGCGATTGAAGAACCAGCACGGGTAACTGGCCGGATAGATGGTCCGAGGCACCTGTTGCACCATCAGGCGGGACTTCCCCTCGATCACAAATCCCGTGCGCTCGATGATCACCCGCGCCGGCCGGGTTTGGAGGAGTTCGGCCAGCGTCTCGTAGGGCGCGGCCAGGTAGCAAAGCACACTGGCCAGGAGCAGCACATCGGGCATGCCGGCATCACAGGCCTCCCGGCTGGAGGAGTAAAACCTCAATTCCTCCGTCTGGAATTCACGCCGGCCGGCCTCGACCAGCGCGGGTTGCTCCACCACCGCCCAGCGCAGGGGCGCGCAATGGCGCAACCGCTCGCGATTCTGGAAGTAGAGACTGCCCAGCGATCCGCCGAAATCCAGCACCGTCAGTCCGCCGCCTCGCGCCTGGGCCGCTTCGCGGAGAAAGCCGAGTGCCGACCACGCCGGGGCCGGCTGCTGAAACACCACGCCATCGCGCTCATAAACCGCGTGCCCGTCGCGCACCTGTCGTGCTGCCGCTATCACCTTCGCCGTGATGGCCGCCGCATCGTAGCCCGAGCAGGCGGCCCGCGCCGCCGTCCAGTCGGGATAGTCCCCTGCCCAGCGGACGCGAAAGAACCGCTGCTCGATCCGCGACAGCAGGCCGCCGGACAGAATTTTTCGGACGACCCGCTTCAACCGGCCCGCCAAGGTGCGGGTGCCTGCTCCCGCCGCCACCTGCCAGAGCCGGCGACACTCCGGATGTTCCTCCGGGTCAGGCCAGACGGCGGGCAACGGTGGCGCAGGTTGCAAGGGCGGATTGGCCCAGCCGAACGCATCGCTCGCGTGAGTCGCCCCGGCATCAAACCCGATGTGCTCGACCATACTCCACGGCGGACGCAGGCAAAGCCCGCCCTGCTGCAGATGATGATAGAGCCAGCGCACCGCCCAGATGTTTTTGCGCGCCTCGTCGCCCGCCATGCGCGGCAAGTCGGCCCCGTAGGCATCAGCCGCGATGCCCTTGGCCCCGACCGCGGCCATCTTCGCGGCCGCCGGCTGATCCATGCCGCGCCAAGAGCGCGCATACCCGCCCCACACCCAGCAATCGGCCCGGGCGTCAAAATAGAGCCGCTCATCCACGTCCGCCGGGGTGACCCGCGGATGGTTCCACGCCGACACGCTCATCACGCGCTCGTCCGTGGCGTAATGCCGCAGCGCGGCGCACAGCCAATCGTAGGTGCCGGGCACGCAGATCAGGTCATCCTCCCACACGATGAACGCCTCGTGCCGGGCCGCCACTTCCGAGACCCCGGCCAGCACATTGCGGCCGAGGCCGAGATTTTCCTCACGTTCTATTCTGCGCACCTCGCACCAGTCGATCGCGCGCAGCAGCGCACGCACTTCGCCGACCGCGGAGGCATCGGCCTCGCCCTTCGCGCCGTCGGCATAGGCATAGATCAACGGCACCCGGTTTTCGCGCAGGCAAGCGAGCACGCGCGCCAAATGGTGCGGCCGGGCGTAGGCGAAAAGGACCACGGGGATCGGGTTCATGCGCGGATCAGGTAACGCCAGCCGAGCACCGGGACAAGCAGCGCGCGGGTTTGCATCCAACCGGTGGCCCGCACGTCCCGCACGCAAAACGAGGAGAGCCACGCCGCCGAGGCCTGCGCGACGACGGTGGCCCACGCCGCGCCCACGCCGCCCCAACGCGGAATGAACACCAGGTTCAGCCCGATGTTGATCAGGGCGCCGGCCAGCGTGGCGAGGAGATAGAATTTCTGGAGCCTTTCATTGACCAGCCACTGGCCGCGGGCCACGCCCAAAAACACAAAGATGCTCGACCAGATATGCACGACCACAATCGGAGCCGACGCGGCAAACGGCGCCCCGTAGGCCAGCCGCACCAGCCACGGCGCGGCCAGCGCCATGGGAATGGAAAGCGCGTAGGCCATCCCGGCATTGATATCGTAGTAACGCCGCAAGTGCCGCTGGTAAGCGGCTTCCCCCTGGCTCCGGGCCCGCACTAGCGCCGGCAACAGGCTCGAGCCCAGCGCCACCGGCAGAAAATACCAGATCTCTGTCAGCCGTGTCGCCGCCGAGTAGATGCCCACCTCCACCGGCCCAACCATCTGGCGGAGCATCACCTCGTCGATCTTCATGTAGATGATGATGGCCAGGCCCGCCAGCATCAGCGGGGCGGCCTCGCGGGCCAACCTGCGCATGGAATCCCACCGGGCCGCGAACCAGTTGAGATGTAAACCCGCGCGACGCGCGGCGAAATGCAGCCCGATGCCAGCCAGCAGGGCCTCCAGCACATTGGCCGCCGCAAAGGTCGTCAGCGGCGCCTCCAGCCAGACCAGCGTGATCCGCATCCCCGCGCTGACCGCCAGGGCCGCGGTCTGCGCCAGCACCGCCGGGCGCGCCTGCAAGCGGGCCTGTAACCAGAGTTCCGGCAGGACCAGCGCGGGCTGCCAGAGCAGACAACTGAGAATCAGGAAAACAGTCCGCTCCAACCCGGTGAGCACGGGACCCACCAGCACATAGAGCAGCAGCCCGAGTGCCGCAGCCAACCCGGCCAGCAGGCGCAAGGCCAGCGCATCGGCCAGCAACCGGGCCGTCTGCCCGGGATTCTGGATCAGGTCGCGCTTGACCACCGCATCCAGGCCAAAGTTGGTGATACAGCCGAACAACGTGACCACCGCCATACAGTAGCTCAGCGAGCCGAGCGGCCCCGGGCCAAGCTGCCGGGCCACGAAAAACCCGACCACCACCCCAAAAGCAAACCGGAAGCCCCGTTCAGCCAGCAGCCAGCCAAAGTTCCGTGCAGCCTGTTGAAAAGGAGGCTTTGCCAAGAGGGCCACCAGTGGTTGCATTGAAATCTGAAGATGCCGACCACCTCCGGGCCAGTCAAGGTTGCCTCCGCCGCGCCCGCCTTGGCGCTGATTTTCATCACCACCGCAACGTGGGTACTCCGGGGCTATGTGTGGCCTACCCTGAGCAACGTGGAAGTCGATGTGCTCCGGGCGCTGCTCGACCCGAGCCTTTTCCTCCGGGATTTCTCCGTGCAGGCGAGCCTGGGGTTCACGCCGCGGTATTACTACAATGCCCTCATCCTCGCGCCGGCCCGCGCCGGGCTGCCGTTGGAATGGGTGTTTGCCCTCTGGCAACTGGTCGCCCTCGCCACGCTGCTCAGCGGCGTGCGCGCGTTGGCCCGGGCGCTGGGGCTCGGCGAGGTCGCGGGCGCGATCCTGATCGTCTGGCTGCTGACGGTCAGCGTCGGCACCGTGGGTGCGGTTTATTTCTACACCCATGCGCCCGTGCCGGCGGTGTGGGCCGGTGCTCTCGTGGCCTGGGGTGCCGCGTGGGCCTGGCGTGGGCGCTGGACTGCGACCTACGCTTGTTTTGGGGCGGCGGCGCTGCTGCAAATCCTGGTGGGATTTTATGCCGGGGTGCTGGCACTCCCGGCCTTGCTCACGACCCAGCGGTGGGCCAGTTGGCGCGCCTTGGTTCCCTGGTGGCTGGGGCTGGCGCTGGTGTATGGGCCCATGCAACTGGCGGGCGGCACGGGCACCGGGGTGATGGATGATGCCAGCTTTGTCGCGCTCTACGCCCAACTGCGGCATCCTCATCACCTGGTGCCTTCCACATGGAGTTGGGCGGGCTGGGTGCAGGTCATTGCCTTTTATGCCGGAGCCTGGTGGCTTCTGCGGCGCACCTCGGCCGGTCGACCGGGCGCCGAGCAAACGCTGCTGGTCGTGACCCTCGGTCTGATGGCGGGAGCGATCGGCCTGAACTATCTCTTGATCGAAGTTCACCCGTTGGCCTTCATCGCCAAGCTGCAGCCCGCCCGGATCACCCCGCTTGGACAGGGCATTGTGCTGGTGCTGCTGGCCACGCGCGTGCAGGGGCAGGTCGCGCGCCGGGA
>OBEQ012446260.1_pt1 | contig 21169 bp, 19 predicted proteins | sample 1670901 | NCBI WGS metagenome assembly OBEQ01 (sample SAMEA104232315, study PRJEB22302) | groundwater metagenome | biome: forest; feature: aquifer; material: groundwater | place: USA | collected 2011-08-07 | depth 5.4 m
AAAAGCGGATGAACATTTAAAAGCTCCTGCGCACCCTGCAATCCCCATGACACATGAATAGGCTGCGTGACTGCTCCGTGGCTTTTATGCGCCCACGCTGGACTACTCATCAAAAATAAAAGTAGAAAAATACTACACGTTTTTTTCATCTGCTCTCCTCAATGATGATGTTTTTGATTCGTTACATTACCCATTTCTTGATTTTCTTTTGAATCAACCACAGGCTGTAAAGTCATGCCACACTTTGGACACTTACCAGGCGATGTTTGGCGAACTTCAGGGTGCATCGGGCAAGAGTAAATCGTTTGTTTTGTTTCCGAAGGAGACGCGCCTCCCATTTCGCCATGATTCATTCCTTCCATCCCTTTGTGATTCATTATTCCGGCCATATTTGTTTCTTCGTTGGATGTCCCTTTATTAATTGATTCAGCAACAGTTCCAGGAGGATTGGAATACCAACTTGCCTTTGTTTCCTCAACACTTTTGATATCGTCGCGAACTTTAAGAATGGTAAACATACCGCCCATCCCAACCGATCCAAAAGGGCCGTCACCTCCCATCATCGGTAGAGTGTTCTCGGGACCAGGCATTCCCATTTCAACCATTTCATCCATACCTTTCTCACCCATGGGCATATAGTTCGGAAGTAATTTCTGAATCTTTGGACCCAAATCACTGTGCTTGACGCCAATCATGTTCGGGATGTCATGGCCCATCGGATTCATGGGATGATGACGGCGATGACAATGAAGCGCCCAATCTCCAGGTCTTGCAATAAATTCAAAGTCGCGGGTCTGGCCAGGAGCCACTAAAACAGTTGTTTCTGGCCATTGCGCTGTTTCAGGAATATCACCACCATCTGTCGCGACTACTTTAAAGGAATGTCCATGCAAGTGAATAGGGTGATCATCCTGGCCTACATTTCCAATTCGGATGCGAACACGTTCGCCGGTTTTGGCCACTAAAGGTTCTGTGCCGGGAAATGCGCGGCCGTTAAAAGTGAAAATATTAAAGTCCGTCATCACGTTGGGATTTGGCGTTGCGCTTCCTGGATCAACAAACATTTCATTCAAAAAAATGGCATAATCCCAGTCAATTTTGTGGTCAGGTTTTTTGGGATGAATAATGAAAAAACCCATTGTGCCTAATCCCATTTGAATCATTTCGTCCCCGTGTGAGTGATACATTTGGGTGCCGTGCTGTTGCAGGGTAAATTCATAGGCAAACGTATCACCAGGCAGAATCCCTTTTTGAGTCAGGCCTTGAATACCGTCCATTCCGCTTGGAAGAATCACACCGTGCCAATGAACCGCGGTTGGTTCCGGCAATTTGTTTGTGACAAGAATCCGGACGCCATCGCCTTCAACTGCTTCAATCGTCGGTCCGGGTGTCTGGCCATTGTAACACCATGCATTGATAATCATGCCGGACGCGATTTCATGCTTACATTCTTCTGCAATTAGATGAAAAACTTTGACACCGTTTTCCATTTTCCAAGGAAGCGTAGTTCCGTTGGGTGTAATGACTGGTGTATAAGGAAGGTCTTGTGCATTTGCTTCTTTTTCCCACAAATTGTTTAGAGATTTTAACGTAGGTCCAATATGAGTTATTAGTATTGCACCTACTAAAAACAATAGAGCAACGCTCAATACCGTCATAATATTTTTTATCTTCATTAACTTTTGCCTCCGTGATGATGCATGTATTGCATGCCCTGCATTTCGTTCGTTGATTGCTGCACAGGCTTAGAATTTTCTTTAGCTGGTTTCTTAAATTCTGGAAATTTTCCGCCCGTTGCCCGTTCAAGATTGGTCCAGGCAATCCAGTAGTCTTTTAAAGCTTCAATGTAATCCCGCTGTGCCAAGATTTCGTTTTGTTTTGCAAGAAGAAGATCATAGACACCCATCAACATAAAATTGTATTGCTGCTGGGTTAAGTTCACGATTTGTTCGCGAACCGGAATAATTTTGTTTTGGTAGCGCTCCACTGCAAAACGTGCAGCCGCTAATCTATTAAGAGCTTCTCTCACTTCTGATTGAACCTGCACTTCAAAAGCGTTAGCCGCATACTCGCTTTGTCTAAGCTGTGCTTTGGTTCGAGCACGGCTTGCTTGTTGCCAATCAAAGATGGGAACACCCACACTCCAAGTTGGTCCCGTAACACGCTCACCATTGGTTTCCTTTTCCGTATTAAAGCCAACTTCACCTTCGCGAATAATTCCAAGCCTGGCCGCTAATAAGCCGCGCCTGAAAACTTCTACCTGTTTTCGTACTGCTGCAAGATCAAGACGCTGTGACAACGCTTTCTGTTCAAGGCCTTCTAAAGGTGGGTCAGATTCGGGAAGTTTGGGAAGTTCAGACTCAATTTGCCAATTTGTTGCTTCCTTTCCGGACAAACTCAGAAGACGATTGAGTGGTTCTCTGGCTGCTAAGACTGCGGCTTGGCTTCGGTTGAAATCAAGCTGCGCTTCTTCATAGGCTGCTTGCTGATTTGAAAAATCAAGCGCCTTGATATTTCCTGCTTTCACTTGGCGATCAGCTAGCTCGACAGCCGCTTCAGAAGCTTCAAGTACGGTTTGTTGAAAATTTCTGACTTGCTCAGTCGCTTGTGCTTCATAAAAAGCGCTTTTCACTTCCGCTACAAGACTTAATACCGCATCTGCAACCCAAAGTTTGGTCTGTTCAAACTCTGCTTTCGCAACTCTCCTCTTCAAAGGCATTAAGAGAATGTCCATTACATCCTGACTGATAGAAAATTCGGTATTAGTTCCTTCGCTGCTAGACCGCGCAAAACCTTCAAAACGTGGATTTTTGACAAGAGTTGCCTGAAGGAGATCAGCTTTTGTAATTCCCAGTTCTTCAAATTCAGCTTGAAGTTGTTGATTATTAACAAGAGCAATTTTGACTGCTCGATCCAACGTAAGCGGTTCTTCAAGCAAAGGAAGAATCGTCTGTTTAATTTCTTCTAGCGACTTTTTGCTTGGCTTTTCTATTTGGACGTCTAGCCGGTTCTGAACATTTTTACTTACTTCCTTAAATCCTGGGTTTCTTCCAAAAGAAACACACCCGGTTAAGCCAAGGCTTAGAAAAAGGATCAAACCAATTAAATATTTTTTAAGTGTCATAATTTCCCTTGTAATTTATGTTTGGAACTAAAAGGAAAAACTTAGAAGAGTTAAGCTTTCTCGAATCAAGACAGAAAAAGACTTAACTCAGGATTGACGAGAGAAAAGAATCAAATCCGAAGGACAGAGATTTGAAGATAAAGAGGAATAGACAAACTATGGCCGGGTGGACCAGTATCATCAATTCTTTTTGGATGAGAAAAATGATCGGTTGTGCTTACAGCTTTATCTGTAAAAAGGAAATTCAAATGTTTGACGCTAAATGATGCAATGGAAGCACACGTACTAACAGTTGAATTGACTAAATTCCCAATGATTTGAGGATGTTTGCAATCACTGTGGTCGCGCGACTGTCTGTGCTCGCTTTTTTCGCAATGATGATGCTCATAATTAGAATGACTGTGAGAAAATGGCGCGAAGGAAGGCATTTCAACACAGCAACAAAAAGCAGTTACAATAGGTGTCAAAAAAATAAAAACCAGTATTAAAATTGATGCTTTTTGTAGCTTACTCATAGCCGTTATAATACTCTCTCCCAATATTAAAACTCAACAGATTCCTTATAAATTTGAAAAATACTGAAAGAATCATTCGTTATTGCTAACAAAAGTGCTCACAATCTAATTTCTGCTAATAAAATACCGTAATTATAAGGAGTAACTGGGGTGATGCTGTAGACCCTTTTCGAACCGCGTGCGGTTCGCTGGATAGCGATCTTACGCACGTACTTTTAAAACAACTGTGGAAGAAAAAATAGTTAAGAAGAAGCGCTGTAAAGAGCTGAAATATAAGGTGGATATTTAGCCCAAAAACAACCCTTAACTATGGTATAATTTACCCATGAATCACAAGCCCCTCAGTGAAACAAATCCTTATTTACGAGATAAAAGCACCTACGAGAAATCACTGTTTGTCAACGTGTCCAGTTCAATAACTATCGAACTCGGCACGATGCCTGAAAGTATTAAGAAAGCGCTTAAAGAGAAAAACAAAACGATTATTTACCTTAGCCCTGAGATTGAGAAAGACCTTTCCCAATAATTTCACGAAAAGTTCCCCAAAAGTCATAGATTGTCTGAACTTTCCAGAATGGATGAAACTTTTTTCTGCCAGGGCTTCGGAAGTAAATTGAAATAACTTGTAATATTGCGGCCCATTCCCTGTTTTTTCAAGAACCGAATAAGATCAATGGCGGTATCATAATCTTTTGTCTTTTTATCCTTCTTAATTCTCCGACCTGAAATGATCAGTTTGTGAAATGCATAAGCAACTGGATCGGGAACTTTGATCCGCATCCCTTCATATTGGACAATCAATGGATCCTCGGTGAGCATGTTCAAAAAGCGAAGCGGCTGAGCAGTGACATTAAGACCTTTGATCTTAATTGGTCCACTTGATCCCCTTCCCACTTCGGGAACCAGAAACTCAATGGTTAAGCCTTTCGATTCATATTTGATCAATCCACTTCTGTGAAAGAATTTTACAAAATCAAGTTCTTCAAATACCTTTCCAATATCGAGATCCAAATCAGGAGCAACTTTGCGTGGATTAGGAACAAGGAAATCGATATCTGAAGTACGAATTATGGGGCGATAATCAGGCGACTTGAAGTAAAGACCATAAAAATAAGACGCCCAAGAACCGACCAGGATGATGTGATCTAAACAGCCTGCGTCATGCAGCTTTTTTAGAACATTCTTCAGCAACCCGAAATTCTCTTGCACGTAAGGCTCTCTCTAAAAAATGAATTTGAAGTTTAAGAACGCGAATCTGATTTTTATAACTTGCTCTCTTAGCTTTAGCTTTCTCATAAGAATGAATCACCTTTTCTGAAGGCTTTTCACTCAGTAATTCAAAAACATTCTTCTTGGATTTTGGGTTCCAGTATACCCGGTAAAAGTATTTTTTATCCTTAATTTCTTTTTCGTGTAGAGAACCTTTCGGGAGATCCTTAAGCGCCTTTGCAAAAACAGAAATTCTTCTCCGGCTATTTGCTAACTCTTCTTCTAAAACCCCTTTCAACATCTCCATAACTTAATCTCCTATCTACCAATGTAATCAACGAAATTGTAATCTATATTGGTAACTATGTCAAGGAGGAGTTACCAATGCTGTATCACTTTATTATATATAACATTGGTAATAGATATTCTTAGCGTTCGCCTTACAAGAGCGCTTCAGGCAATGCAGACATTTTTTCATAGGATTTTCTTAAATTATTTGTTTATCGCTTCATGAACAAGTTCGTTATACTCACAGAAATCACAATCGGCGTGAGCGTTTGGAATTTCGTCGGCGTCTAAACATTTCCGAGCAGCTAAAATTGTTGGCTCAACCCAACCACCATTTCCTTCGTACGGAATAATTTTAATGTCGAATTCCAGCTTCTGGTCGAAAGAATCTTTGTTCGTAATGCCGTTACAATAAACAAAATAGCCGATTGATGAAACCTTAAAGCCATTCATTCGGAGTAGCCACTGATAAAATTCCATCTGTCTTTTGTAAGCGATTTGCCAATCAGCTTCTAAACTCACCTCTTCTTTTTTCGAAGTGCTCTTGTAATCCACGACAAATAATTCTTTGGATGGACTTACCCATATATCATCAATAGCGCCTGTCAGAATAAAATTAGTAGATTTATGCAAATAAGAGACTCCTTTGAAATTGCTTCTCCATTCCGAAAGCTTCTCATGTTGAAAAGGAATCGCATCTATATTGTAGGCTCTCATCAAAGGATGTGCTAAACCTTGCCTGCGGTAAGAATCAAATTCTTTTTTAAGAAGTGCATCGACTGCTGAATTCAGTGTGAATGGATATCCAGGCGGTTGCTCAATTCCGAGCCGCCGATCGAAATAAAAACATCGTGGGCAAGATAAAAACAAATCAACTTTTGTTCGGCTTAGCTTAAATGAAATGACACTTTTAGGATCAAAAATATTTTTTATTCTTTTGCCGTTATAGTATTGAGACATTATTTAATCTTTTTCATAGCTATAACTTTACGGGGGGCTGTTTCCTATTTTGTACGATGGCCATTAGACCGCTTGGGTTATCTTCCATCTCCACTAGGACCTGCGGCAGAAGCTGTCCCAATAGCAATCATGCTGTAAGCAAAATAGAATTTTGTTTCTTGGTCTCTGATAAGATTAATTTCCTGATTTACTTTTTCCGGACGCTCTCCATATTTAAGATAGAATTTCTTTTCATTTATTTCGCATTCCTGCGCATTACGATCAGCGATATCATCCCAATAACTCATTCGCCATCCTCCACTGTTATCTTTTATTTTTATTTCGATTTAAACTTTTTCTACAAGAAATGAATTTATGCATGCAATCCTTAAATTCCATGAACCCATCTTAAAAGAAAATTAAAATGATACCTTTCATTCCTCTTTTATGGCACGAGATTTTTCAATTCCCCAGGTGGCATGAGCTACATCTTCAATCTTTGCAATAAACTTATCGACATTTAAACCCGCAACGAAGGCGAGTGCGATAAAACCAAGCTGCGTAGCATCTGGTTTTGTATTAGACTCGAGAATAAGGAGTCCTGCTTTTAAAAATAAATAACTCACACCTCCGCAGACAACACTGACAAATGGCCGAATGTAATACCAAGGCTGCCATTCATTAGACCATTGTTTTCTAACACATGCATTTAGGTAAATACCCCGCAAGCAATAGACGCAACCGCCAAAACCTCCTGCGACAACACATAAAAAACCTAAACGAATATTGTTTAACCAATCGGGCAACAAACCCTGGAGGTAGATACTCATTAAATAAGTCAATAAGGAAAGGAAGAAAAGTAAAAAAGCGATGATTTTTTTCATGGGCTTACTTCATTTCTCGAATCTGTTGTGTTAATATAAAATTTAGTTCCACTTAATAGTGTTCCACCTGGTCAAAAAAAGGAAGTGGGATTGATTTGCCCCAATTACGACTTGGAGAACCTGCTGAGTGATGAAGTTTTGAAATTCCCTGCGTTCCATGAACTTCCGCACCTCGTCTATGAAATGCATTTGCAACCTTCTTTGAAGGATGCTTAGGCCCGCCATCTTTGGACGCAGAAACAAATGCTGTTTTCCTCTTCTGAAAGGAGGGTAGAATTGGACCGATTATACGGTTCAGAATACTTGGACCGACATTTCGCCGGCTTCCATGATGTGGGATTTGTATAAAATTTGCTGAACGAAGATCTATTCCAAGGGAACTAGCTTTGTTAACAGCTTCGGTTAGAGCAAGCACCCCCGTATCTGCCGTAAATAATAGTTTATCGTTTCCAACTTGGAATAAAAGTACGGTACTTGAATTGTTTTCGGCGCTTGTTGCGTTATCATCAGGCTCTTCAAGAGTTTCAATATTGAACGCCTCAACCACAAAAGAGATAATTTCTTTTGCGCTTTTTATAACACCTTCCAAAAAAGTTGGTTGCTCTATTTCTTCGGATAAGCAACGATAATTAGGTAGGAGTGCTTCATAAAAATCCTTGCTAGGACTCAACACAACTATCGCATCAGAAGTCGAAGAAGAGTCTGAAAATGGTTCGTTAATTGGAACTCCCTTTTGCTCAGCAATTTTGACAAGTTCTCTAGCGTTATCAAGGGCTTTTCTGATTTTATTTTCAATTGCTGTTGGCGTTTTATCTGTCAGACAGTAATCGCCTATTCTGTGTGCATGTTCCCAAGGTTTGTGAATCCATAAGTGTTTAACAGTAAGATTTTCTAAAACTTCTGTCAGACCAGAAGAATGATCTGCATCTGGATGTGAAGAAATGACAAGATCAACTTCATCAGTAAGATAATATTTACGGATATGTTCAACCAATTTCTCTCCAGATTCCTTAGTGCCTCCATCAATCACGACAACAGCTTGCTCTGTACGAGGCCCCGTCAGATTTCCAAACCTTAGCGTGATTGCATCACCACTCTTTTTTCCATCGCCAACAGGCATAAAATCAATTTCGTATTCCATTGCATTCTCCAAGTTAAAGAGCAAGGCAGGTGATACCGATCTAATTACTGTCCGGTAATCAGATCATTGAGGGAGTTAATTCCTTTTTGCTTTAGGAAAGTTCCTAACTGCATGTCAGAACGAACTCCGAAATCACGATGATACTGTTTTTCAATGGTACCCATATGAGTATCATCGCGCTTATCTCTAAGCTGACCATCGCGATCTCTTGAGCGACACCCCCGCATTCCGGGAACATCATTTCTACATCTACTCATGCTTGAACCTCTCTTTCTGACGAACCTTAGCGGTCCGTCTGCTCCAACCGGACTTAAGTCATCAGAATCAGAGGAAGCATCAAACCTGCCTTGCTTGGTTGTAAAAAGTAAAAACCTTCGCCCAGTTAAGAGCGAAGGTTTTTATTATTTTAAAGTGGCGGATTTAGCCCTTCAAACTGCACCACTACACTATATTTAGTGTGGTATATAAAATATTAATCAAGCATATGGTGGTTGTCAACTAAAAAAACAGATTTTTTTGCTTCATCATTGCCCGGTGCTAGTTCTTAGCAGAATATCGATGACCGCTTCACTTTTTAAACGCGGTGATAATAGCTCCAATTATGACCACTAGCCCAAGACCAAAAAAGAAGCCCAGCCATCCACCTATACATGCACAAATGATAGGAATAGCAAGCCACCATAACGATGCAAAAGCTATGAGGCCAAAAGCGCCAGCCACAATAACTCCAATAGCGACAATGATTATGACAGACCAAAGCAATAGACTTTCCATATTTTCCTTAAGAATTATTCTTTTTTAGAATTAAATGACGGAAGAAACGAAGAAATCAGTCTTCCTTGTCAATTTCTTTCATAATCTCCTCATTAATAACTACCTGAAGTATAATTTTGCCAATACCCTTCATCAGAAATGCAGTCATCACTTCCTTCTCTTCTATTTCATCCCGGCTTGACAATTGTAAATATAAAATCAAGGAAAGCAAATAGACTGAAACTTTAAAGAGCCTTTTCATATGCTCAATGTTCTTATCCGTTAGTTTTCGTTGCCTCATGAAGTCATGAATAACAAAAGCATCCATATTAGTTGCCACAGCATCTACCAAATGATTCTTGTCGCCTGAGGGGAAAACCTTGCATATATCTTCTCCTGTCCAGTTGTAATCTGGATCAGCCCAGGAAGCATTATCAACCCCTTCTTGTTTGTCGCGATAGACTTCTATTAACTTCGGTAGGTTGTATGATTCTTTCGTATTAACTTCACGTTTTTTGGATTCTTCAATTGGACCGATCAACTTAATCATGGCATTCAACACGTGATTTCCAGAAGGTGATGTTAATTCGATGTTAAGTGGAATTTCCGTTCCCACCGGGAGATTATTTTTTGATTTTATGCGGATCTTTATTTCGCCTTGATTTGGGCCAACTGTATTTACATCAAAAGCTTCTTCATCTGGAGACAGCTTTGTCGTAATGCACCCATTTCCAACCCTTATCGCAGAAGTTAAAAACTGGATTTTCAACTCTCCGGGATCGTTTGAACGAATGAGATACTCATCTTCCACATCTGTTTCCAAACTTAACTTACACTCACCGTTTTGCGGCATCATTTTAATATTTCCATTCCCAATATTTTTGAATCTAACAAATGAAGGATATCGCTTTCCTGTAAAAGTTGCTGTTCCGTTTTTTGTATTATATTTGAAAATAGTCTTAACTTTATTTCTTATGTCTCCCTTGAGTCCAAGAATTCTTGAAATTTCATCGTTTTTATTCAGAAGTTTTCCAATAACCCGTTTCATAAAATTGTCATCTTTTGGATTCTGGAATATTTTTTCGTCTCGACGTTTTTCATTCAGTTGACGAAGTACATTATTGTCATGTAATTCTCTGGCAATGTCTTCTCGGAGTGCTCTTGTAATGGAGTTGTCTCGCATTCTATCCCGGGAGGACATGAAGATTTCTTCACGTATAACGGTAGGCAAGCTCGAACAATCGAAATGCGCCAATATCGAACCGCTGAGGTAAGGTAGTTTTACAGAATGAGTAATGAACGCATTAGTTAGAGAATCATGCACCTGCCCATTAATGGAAAAAACGACGGCCATTTTGTCTACGAATTCGGTTTTGTCTACATCTTCTTTAAAAATAGTTACCTCTCCGGGAAATTTTATTCCACAAGCATTTATAGAAATTGAAAATGTCGCTTCTTTAAGGTCCCTACTATCAATCATAATTCTTGAACGATTACCCAGCATGAGCTTGGTAGGCGTCCGGCTTTTCTCCTTCCTCGCAAACCTTGTTTCATATAATAAGACAGGAAACGCGGGCGAATATAGATACCTGTTAAGATCTCTCCAAAGATCCAGGGTGATATCTGAAGGTCGGGGAAGGTCGTAATTGAACAGTTTAATAAAAGTACCAGATTTAAACTTCCTTCTAAAAAGCCCAAGGTCAATTTCATTACATTTAAAACTCAAAACTCTACCGTCTCTATTTACGCAATACTCATACCACGAGTTTTTGTATATGTCCGAACCTACGGCCTTATGCAACCTAATCAAGGTAAACCCGTATGAATCCTCATTTCCATTAAGCAACTGTGGATGTTTGCGCGAAATAATAAGCTGATACTTCCTTGTACCACAATTTGGCAGAGCTCCGGTACTACCCATGTTGTATTTCCCCTGAACAAATTTGATTTTTAGCTTATTGTCTTTGTTTAATGATACAAATGTGTTCTCAAAATCTGATGGATGTTGCCCTTCACCATCATCATAAATGCAGATATTGGGTTTGGATTTATCGCCGGTAGCGATTACTTGTATGGATTCTGCAATTTCTCGTCTTCGATCTCCGGAAATTTCTGTAAAGTCACCATTCCTTATTCCATAAAATAATTCTATGGCTTCTCGAATAGACTGTGGAGCCTTGGAACTCTCCGGATCGATACCACGCAACTTGCATTCTTTAATCAATAAGGCATCAATCGAATTGATAGGTTTTTCAACAAGAGCAGGAATTGTATTCCCTTGTTGATTATGAATTTGGCTGAAATTACCGCGGAACCCACCATACGGTTTCCAATTAGAATCATTAGATAAAATCGGATCGCTCGCAATTATTTTGTCTACTCCATTTTCATCTTCAGCTTCAACTAATTTCAATAACAAATCTTTCATGTTGAATCCTCCTTTCTTCCGATAACGGAAAAGTATTTATTTTCATCTCACTAAAAAGTACAACCCCCCAGAGCAACTGAATGCCCTGGGGGTTATGGGTTATCTTTATTAATTGTTATAACCCAAATAGTTAGCATTGTTGTATGGATTTCCATCATTCGAGGTATCTCTAAAATAACCCCCGTTACTAGCATGGCTAGAGTTGACCCACCTAATTGCTGCACTAGCTTCCGAGGCATTCACTGCCATGACCACAAACAGGACCGCGAGGACGATTATTTTTTTCATTTTATTGTCTCCTTTTCGCTTTTTTATTACAGTTGTTTTCATTTTGATTTGAACCATCGTTTGTTACTTCCAGATTCTGCTCTAATAGACGGTATATTGGGGTAGATCTAACAAAAAAATTCATAATACCAAAAAAACAAAAGCCCCATCGCCACTAAGGCATCCTGGGGCTCATGCTCGATATGCTTTGCAAGTTGTCCGATTAATACCCGCCGATGTAGAAGCTACCAAGACCGCTACTATTTAACCCACCGACTCGAATGCTGCCGGTTCGACCTGCTGCATACGCATGAGTCGAAGAGACCATTAAACCAGCAATTAACAGGGCCAAAATCATTAGCTTTTTCATTTTATTTCTCCTTTTTGAAATTGATTGTTAGAATATCTTCATCTTCTAACCTAATAGACGCGGCACGGATTATTTTCTAACATAAAAAGAGAGGAATTTTTCGAGTGGTTTACCGAAAAATGATTGTAAGTGCTTATATCAAAGTGGGTTATGACTCTCTGGTTAGAGCCAATAAAGATAGAAGAAGTTTAGATTGTCTAAGAATTCCTTTAATTTTGCATCCAGAAGATCGTTTTTAATATCATCGCTTACAATGATGCCAAAACTATCGACCGCTTTAGCCATATTCAGATACTTTTGATATTCCTCGAGTGATGTTCCAGCCGCCTTCATAAATCGAGCAGTCTCAGAATAAACGATGCATTGAAGCAACTTGTCATCTTCAAGGTTGGCATGCTCTATTGCCTTTTCATAATAGCTCTTACGACCTGAAAAATCTCCGGAAGTTTGCACTTTCCCAATTAAGAGAGATGAAAGCGCTAAAGTTTTTTGCTCGTTTATCGGCTCTGCAAATTCGGAGGCGCTTTTAAAAAACGAGGCGGCTTCATCAAACTTATTAGCTTTGTAGGACACGTAACCGGCCATCAAATAAGTAAAAGACAAAACTCTTGGATCCGCGAATTCTTTATTTGCTTCAATGCTCTTCTCGAAGTTCGCAACAGCTTCTTTAAAATTCCCTTTTTTGTAATTCAGAGTACCTAAGCATTGATAATACGTTGCCCAATAGGGTTTTTCCATGTTGCTATCGCCCAACGATGCCACTGCTTTATTTAGCTCTTTCTCCGAATCCTCATACTTCCCTACTTGCTCAAAAAATAACGCCACCGCACCATGAGCCATCGCAATACTTTCTTTGTCTTTCGTTTCATTTGCTGTTAACAGGGCCTCGTTCAGCAAATCTTGCGCTTTTGTCTGCTCTCTTTTACTTAAATAAATCCCTGCCATTATCCTCAATGACGCAGCTGTCATTTGCTTATCGTCGTTCTTCTTGAAAATTACTAATGCTTTTTGAACATTAGCAAGAGCTAATTCCATGTTTCCATTAAGAACATACGTTTGAGCTCGAGCAACTAAATCCGAAGCAATCTTTTGTTCGTTGTAATCTTTTACTTCTGACTGATATTTCTCTAGTTTTTGAATCTCCTGGTCCAAAGACTTCACAGCTTCAGTATCTTTGAGCCCCGTAAGAATTTCGTGAGCTTTACGATACGAATCTAAAGCTCCACTATAGTCCTTTAAATTGGCCCTCACTAATCCTATAACGATGTAAAAAGCAGCGATTCTTTTTTGATCGTTTCCCGTTTTTGCGTATTCGAGCGCTTTGCCATAATAAATAAGCCCCTTTTCAAAGTTTTTTTGTTTGCAATAAAAATCTGCCAAAAAATATACGCTTGATTCTAATGCTTTCTTACTGCGCAAGCTATTGAGTTTTTGAAGAATTTCGATACTTTTTAGAATATGTTTTTCGGCTTCGGTGGGATCACTAATTGCGATACTCAATCCTAAAAGCTGGTATTCGATAGCAGTATCTTCGTTTTCGGGAAGCTTAACCAACAACTCAAAACATTTCTTTTCCATAGCCTGAGCGTTCTCATGGTCGCCCAACTTATTATACAAACCAGGCATGATGATAAGAGTTGAGAGCGCTGTCCACTTATCATTGTATTTTTCAGCGATTTGTAAGCTTTTTTTATAATATTCAAGAGCCTTTTCATTTTGGGACATTTGTTCATAAATCGAACCCAATGAACCGTAAACGTTTCCTTCTCGTCTTTCGTCATGAGCACTTCTAAAAAAATCAACGGCTTTGGTAAAATACTCTATAGATTTTAAAGCGTCTGTATTCCTATAGGCACCAGCAACTCTAGCATAGCTTTCACCTAAGCTTGGGCTTCCAATTCGTTCCGAAATTTCAAGTCCTAGCTTTGCATATTCTAGACTTTTTTGAGCTTCCCCTTTAGAAGAATAAACTCCACTCAAAGTACCATAAGCATTGATCAGATAATCATCACGATTTACTTCCTTTGATATCTGTATAGCTTTATTTGCATACTCTATAGCAGTATCGCCTTGGCCGGCTCCTTGGTAAGTCCCGCTTGCGGCTGAATAAACCAAAATTTGTTTTTCTTTGTCATTATTTTTTTCTGCTAGCTCCCGCGCTTTTTCATAATATTCTAATGATGACTTATAATCTAAAAGTCTGTCATAGTTAAAAGCGATTGAAATGTATTGATCAATAACTCGGCGAACATCTTTCTTGAGTAATTCGGCAAGTTTGAAATGCGTAGCAAGTGCCTTCTCATATTGACCCAGCTTGAGCGAAACGTCCCCTTGGGCTTCCAATATTTTGATCGCATTAGGTTCCTTTGCTAATGCAGCAGTAATTTTCTTGTCCGCTTCCTGATATTCCCTTTTAACTATACTGTTAAGCGCTTCCTCGTACAGAAATTGTGCATCCGGATTTCGAATCTCGGCTTTCTCCAAGTCAGTGCCATGATCAAGCCAGTAAAGCTCATTTCGAATCGTTTGAACAAGAGAATCTTTTTCTGCCTCCGCTATCTTTAGAGCTTTATCAAAAAATAATCGAGCTTTATCCGTATCCTTTTTTCTTTGATATACCCGGGCCAAACCATCATACGTCAACACCAATCCGCTGTTATTTATCCGATCAATCAATTGGTTATTTTTTTGCGTTGCGATAGACTTGTCATGATAAGAAATTGCTTTTTTGTAAAAAAGGATGGCTTGGTCTAATTGATTGCTTTCAAGCAAGCTGTCAGCAATTTGTCGATAGGCGTAAGCTACATTGATATGATTTTTTGTAGGAACTAGCGCATCAATGGATTTTTTAAAATACGCCATTGCGGCCTCTGGGCCTTTTAAAATAATAGTGCTTTTACCGTAACCTAAATAAATTTGAGATAATGTAATTGGATTTTTAATTAATGTTTCTTTAGTTAAAAGAATTTCGAAATCTCTGTTGGCCTCCAAATATTTTCCCATTTTGGTGTATAAATTTGCTCGCTCATACATCGCTTGAGCATAAGCATTAAGGTTGTTTTCTGAATTTGGAGAAGCGATTATCAAATCTAAATACTTAATCGCTTCTTCGTTTCGCGTCTGCGTCATATAAAGTTGATACAGACCGTATAATGCATTATTTTGTGCTAATTGATTTCCAGCGGCTTTGCTTAATTCTAAACTCTTTTCATACAATTGTTTTGAATCTTCAAATTGACCTAGCTGTCTCAATATTGTTGCAAGATTGATCTTTATATCTGCTTCGGCCGATTTATCATTTAGTTTCTGACTCAACAATAAACCATTGGTGAAACTTTCTTTCGCCTTTTCGAACAACCCCCTGGTTGCATAAATATTTCCCAGCGATGTATTAATCAAGAGTTTCCCTTGATTGTTATTTGTTAATTCGAAAATATTCAGCGCTTTTTCAAAGTAGCCAATACTTTGGGTTAAATTATCGTATTTTGGATCTGAATAAACAAACCCAAGTGCTAAATAGGTATTTGCAATAGAGATTCGGTCGTTTAATCTTTCGTAGATGGCCTGGCTATTCTTCAACGAGTTTTCTGCTGCTGCCACATCATTTTTCATTAATTGAAGAAATGCCATGTTTGTGAATATCAATGCTTCTGATTGAAGATCTCCTTTTCGAACTGCTATATCTAAGGCTGTTTTTTCTAACCCTAATCCTTTATCCGGATCTCCCAATCGACCATAAATGCGTCCTACATTGAAATAAGCTGAAAGGCGTTCGTTATCATCAGGACTTTCCTTAACGACCTCAAAATATTTCTCAAAGTATTTTCGAGAATTTTCAAGATCGCCTTTTTTTTCATATATCTGACCTAATCCTAAAATAGCCTGATGAAAATTGGGATCTGCTTCTAAAGCCTGCAGACATAACTCTAAAGATTTTTCATTATCACCGGAGGAGAAGGCCCGGTTGGCTTTTGTGAGTAATTCGAAGGCGCTAATACTCTTAGTAAAAAAGGGTTTTTGAACTTGCTCTTTTTCTTTATTGCTTAGTTTTATATCTAATTTTTCAATCAAAGAAAGGGAGATTTGATCCTGCAACTGGAACATTTGCTCATAATTGCCTGTGGCTTCAGCGACATCTAATGTTTTACCCGTTTCAACGAGAATTAATTCGGCGGTAATTCTAGTTTGATTTCCCAATCTTTGAAAGTTCCCCAGGACCACTTTGTTGGCTCCAAGTATTTTTGCTGTTTTTATGGCTGTTTCTTTGTCAACGTACTTGGCTGTTTTGAGTTCTTTTAAAACGTTATCTGCGTTTTGCTTATCAATTACTAAAATCTTCTGGGAATTGTACAACTTTGTCGCAATGACAGACGCAATGCCATCACTTAACCAATCACTTGATTCTTCACCACTAATATTGGTAAATGGCATAACAACAATTTTATCTTTCGGCACAAGAGAAGTCGCGATTTGAATTTGAGGAGGAGAAGGAAGGAAAAACCGGTTAAGAGTAATTCCTAAAATAGCGATAAACGCCAATATACCAAAAATCAAATATTTTGTTTTTTGATTTACGCCAACTTTTCGATAGGGAACGGTTCCAACTTGCGTGGGGAAAAGAGTGGTAGATGGGTCACCGTAAAGCATATAGCTTGCCCAAACAATCGAATCTTCTCCATATTCTTTAGCAAGCGCTTCTCTCGCAAGTTTAACAGCATCTCCAATTGGCATTCCATCGGCAATTCGTTTATAAAACTCTTTGGAAAATAGAAAACTAGATTCATCCGCTACCTTCCAAAAAGTACCAATATAGTGTTTTACTCCTGTCAAAAGAAAAGCGTTCGCCAAACCGTAGATTCTCTCTTCAAAATCCCTTTCAATCTTCCACTCTTCTGTTCTCCCGGATTGACATGCGTTAGAAAACACAACGGACGGCAATGGCACAGATGCTCCAAGTTGAACGATATCATCTGATGTCAGTTTTCCATCTTTAAATAACCACCCGCTATCAGAAGGGTTTTCGTCGTTATAATCTGCATGACCGGCAAAGTGAATAATGTCGTAATCACGTATATTCTTTTTTACAAATCGGAGATCCAGTTCGGTTGTGTGGAGATCGACCTTGATTCTATTCTTTCGTTTATCGAGCTCATTTCTAATTTCAATACCTTCATGGTAAGCTTCTTCAAGATCGCCGGTTGGATCTGCCAAGATCAACATTCTAGCGGGAGATGCTACAGGACTTCGGAGCTTAATCGAGTGAGGTTTTTGTTTGGTCCTTACGCTCCTGCCTATGGAATATTTGAAACAAAGAAATTCTTCTCCATCAAATAATAATTCCCAAGGAATTTGGACCAGTTTTTCGTCAATTGAAAAAATAAGGTAGCCTGGTTGAAGTTGATGTAATTTTTCTTTAACCTCAAAGGTCAACAATTGATCATACAAAAGTTGTCCTGCCTTTTTAAGTTCCGTAATGAGGCTCTGCTCTAGGATGCCGTGACGGTTCGCTTTCCTCAACAATTCTGTAACATCATCGCATAGCTCAGTTACTTCCCGATCTGTAATATCCAGTTCGGTATAATGTCTGAGGGCAGCATCTGTTTGTTTAGCCCTCTCGAAGACACCCATTTTTAATTTCGTGCCTTCCCGGCTCATTTCTAAAATCAAAGTGTCTGTCATTTATTCGAATTCATTGTCAGGTTAACAACACCAAAAATACTACCCTCTTTTGTAATGACTATTTTGTATTTGCCAACTTTAACCTCTTCAAATTTCGCCTTGCCCTGCTCCAATAATAAAGAACGAAACTCTCGGTCTCCTTTAAACAAACTTACTCTAAAACCAACTGCCTTTTTAGTTTTATCTTTTTCGGCAATTCTGATCGCAACGTCAGCCAAATCATGACGCTCCTTCTCAACTTCAATTTCAACCACAATCTCCTTAAACGCCTTAACAATCTTGATTTGATTCGATAACTCCTGATCTCTTCCACTGCTGCGCAAAACGGGGACCGGGATCAGCTGAGAGCCCATCAAAATTTCTCCCGTTGTTTCTATCAACCTAATTGCCTTGTCCGTAAAATCTAGGATAATATCCAGAACGCTTTGCTTAACTCCTTCGGAAACAAGCGCTTTTGCATTTTCCACTAAATACCCAGGGACATCTAATAAGGGCTTTGAATCTAGTGCCTGAGAAATTAATAAATGATCTTTAACTTTTTCGGCACATTCGCTGCAAGATACCAAATGCTTGTTGAAAAACTTACGCTGTTTTTCATCTAGTTTTTTATCGAAAAAACATGTTAACTCATCATCGGACAAGCAATTATCTTGCGACTTAGTTAAAGAACTTGCCTTGATTTTTTTGTAAGCCGCTTTCAGCAAATTTTCGATATCCATAATATCCACCTCCGTCAATAATAGACGGATTAAGTCTTAAGAACCAACACGTTTTTTGAAAGAATCTTTTAACTTTTCCAGTAATCTCTTCTTCTGCATATAGAGCGCATCGACTGATTTACCCATAAGCTCCGCGATGTATTCGTAAGGCATTTCTTGATAATAAAGTAAATCCAGAAATGTCCTGTCATTTTCGTCAAGGGCTGTGATAACTTCCTTCAAAAGATCGATGGTATCTTGCTGACTTAACTTCTCATCAGCATTCTCCGCTTTATCCTTCAACATATCCAGCAAGGTTGCGCCTGATTCAGAATCAACTTCTTTGTCAATAGATTCTGTTTTACCAGCTCTCTTTGATTCCTTGCGAACAAAATCTAAAACAAGGTTCTTGGAGATAACGCTCAGCCAAGTTGCAAATGAACAGCTATTTTTCCAGCCAAACTTCTTCAATTTCTCAAAATCATTTCCCAATATGGTTAAAAAAACTTCTTGATATAGATCTTCAACTAAACTAGGAGCGAGGGCCCATCCCTTAGCTTCCAGTGTTCTGTAAATGCAGTTGTACACAAGCTTGTTATATTTTTCGACAAATTCATCCCAGGCTTTTTTATCACCTGTAATACAAGCCTGAATTAATTCGCGATCTTGCTGTGGATTATTTTGCATTTAATTCTTCTTTTATCATTTAATTCTTCTTTTATTTTCTATTTTTCTAATTTTTCGATCTTTTGCTTTTGACTTTTCAACATCCAGGCATCGATTATTCCCTTTTTAAATCGCCATTGCCCGCCCAGTTTGGAAGCGGGCATCCTTCCTCGCTGGCAGAGTTTGTAAACCTTCTCCTTGGATACTTGTAGATAGTCCGCAATTTGATCAATAGTTAGCCACTGGTTAGTCATATAAGAATGTCCAATTTTTACCAGATTGTACCAGTAAAAGAGAAAATCTGAAGAATTAATCAACGGAAACTTTGACGAAGGTTTAAAACAAGAAGTTAATAAAACTCCTGGTTTAATAAATAAAAATATATAGAGGGACCCGAAAACTAAAATTACTTCTTATCTTAAAATATTTTTTGCCTCCCCGCCTCAGGCTCCCCTCCTCCCCTTGAGAAAGCGAGGGAGTTAAATGGTTCTCTGATTTTTCTAAGTTATTTAATTTCAATCGCTTCCTCACCTCCGCAGATTCGTTTGGAGCATCCCCGTCCATTTGCCTAACCCTCCCATTATTTTGATATTGGGTTGAATTTGTTTGGAGGGTTAGACAATTGGCCTCCTGCTCGGTTCGGAAGCCTATAAAGCTTTATTTGTATTATTTTTTATTTTTTTGTCTAAAAGAGCCCATTTCGATCCCATTTATAGATTGAGGATGATAAAAAGGGATAGTTCGAATTTTAAGGAGAAAACGAGATTTTCCTTAATTTGTTCTGTGGAATCCCTGGTTTCGACCCCCTTTATAGATTGAAAGCACTTATACCAAAAATAAAAAAGACTAGCCACAAATCTAGTCTAAAAGCTAGGCGATAAAGCTTAATCAAAGTAAATCTTGGAGGTGTATTATTTGCAAAAAGCCCTGAAACCAAAGCATAACACAGATCAATATTTAATTCTGGGATGGTCCAAACAATATCAACGACCAGTCAGCCTCGATGAAGTTCACGAAATTAACGCAAATTTATCTTCCTTTCTCGAAATCATGGAACGCATTGATGAACTTTTGAAGCAAAAACAAATGCGGGAAAAACCTTTGCACAGGAAAAATTCTGCTTATAATAAGGTCGTTGAATAAATGAGTGATTTTTAAAATGAAGGAGGCCAAGGTGATTAGAAAAGAGACTCTTTTGCAAAATGCCGTTTTGTATATTCGTGTTTCTAGTAAAGAACAAGCGGAGGGCGGATATTCACTTGATGCTCAGACGAGGCTCCTCAAAGAGCATGCTCACCAAAAAGACTTAAAGATCGTTCATGAATTTAAGGACGAAGAAACCGCCAAAGAATCCGGCCGCAAAGCTTTTAATGAAATGCTTCTTTTCGTTAAAGAAAATCCTTCGATTAAATATCTTTTGGTTGAGAAGACAGATAGGCTTTCCAGAAATTTTCGTGACATTGCGACGCTTGAAGATTTGATGAACAAGCAAGACATTCATATCGTGCTCGTCAAAGAAAACGTGGAGATTCATAAGGATTCACGGTCGAATGAAAAATTCATGTTTGGTATCCGTGCCGTCATGGCAAAACATTTTATTGATAATTTGTCTGAAGAGACAAAAAAGGGACTTTATGAAAAAGCTGAAAGCGGATATTATCCCGGACTTGCGCCTTTAGGGTATAAAAATATTGCAGATCCCAAGGATTCAAAGAGAAGAATTGTCGGCATTGATTCACAAGCAGCACCTATTGTGCACGAGGTCTTTAAATTATACGCAACCGGGCGGTATTCACTCAATGATATGGTTGACCTTACTTACAAACACGGCATTCGTTCCCGTCTTGGCAAGGCCTTACATAGATCGAACATTGAGAAAATCTTAAAGGACCCATTTTACTACGGCTACTTTTTATGGGGCGGTAAACTTTACAAGGGCCATCACCCTGCGATTATTGACCGAAGTCTCTTTAATAAAATTCAAGAAGTTTTGAAAAAGAAAGCAAATGGTCTGAGCGGTTCACGTGGAGTTCTGATTGCCTATCGCGGAATTTTAAAATGCGGCAGCTGCGGGTGTGCTATTACGGGTGAGCGCAAACGAAAACCTTCCGGACGGAAGTATCTCTTCTATCATTGCACCAATTATTACGGGAAGTGCAAAAGTAAAAAACAATATTACACGGAAGAAGAATTAGAAAAGATTCTGGA
>OBEQ010094841.1_pt1 | contig 21168 bp, 16 predicted proteins | sample 1670901 | NCBI WGS metagenome assembly OBEQ01 (sample SAMEA104232315, study PRJEB22302) | groundwater metagenome | biome: forest; feature: aquifer; material: groundwater | place: USA | collected 2011-08-07 | depth 5.4 m
CCCGCGCCGCCGCCCAGGCCGGGCAGCGCCACGCCGTGCTCCTTGGCCCAGCGCACCCCGAACGCGGCGCCCGCCAGCAGCAGCAACAGGACGACGAGGCCCATGCCGCCGCGCCGGCGCGGCGGAGGCGCAGGCTCGGTCACATCGACGGGGCCGGGCCTGCCGACCACCAGCCCCTCGCCCGGACGCAAGGTGGTGCGCTCCTCGACCGAAGCCGGCGCCTGCAGCACCGGCGAGGACGAGAACGGCCGCGGCAGCTCGCCCGCCTCGGGCGTGGCCCCCAGCGCATCGCGCAGCTCGAGCGCCGAGGCGTAGCGGTCGCCCGGTTGCTTGGCCAGCGTGCGCCGCACCACCGCCTCGAGCTGGGTCGAGAAGGTCGGGCCGCCCGCGCGCGACAAGGGCGGCGGCTCCGAGTTGATGTGCTTCTTGAGCACCTCGAAGGGGTCCTTGCCGTAGAACGGCTTCTTCCCGGTCAAGAGCTCGTGCAGCATGATGCCGACCGCGTACTGGTCGGCGCGCGCGTCGGCCTCCTCGCCGCGTGCCTGCTCGGGCGACCTGTAGCTGGGCGTGCCCACCCCCGTCTGCGCCGTCGACCAGCTGGCGCCCGGCCCGTCGATGAGCTTGGCCAGGCCGAAGTCGAGGATGCGCGCGTGGTCGCCGGTGCCGGTGACCTCGACGAGCACGATGTTGGCCGGCTTGATGTCGCGGTGGATGATGCCCTGGCCGTGCGCGTGGGCCAGCCCCGACAGCACCTGGGCCACGATGTTGAGCGTGCGCGGCGCCGCCACCAGCCCGTTCTGGATGAGGTCGAGCAGGGTTCGCCCCTGCACGTACTCCATGACGATGTAGGGCGCCTCGTCGTGCACGCCGAAGTCGATCACCGGCACGCAGTGCGGGTGCGACAGCTTGCTCATCGCCTTGGCCTCGCGCTCGAAGCGCTGCACGGCCTCCTTGTGTGAGCCGACGAAGGCGTGCAGGAACTTGATCGCGACCTGGCGCTCGATGCCGATGCGCTCGGCGCGGTAGACCACGCCCATGCCGCCCTGCGCGATGGCTTCGAGGATCCGGTACCGTCCCTGCAGCGTGGCGCCGATCCGGGGATCCGCGGAAGGAGCATCCATGGTTGGGGTCGGCATCATCGCACGACGCCGCGTCCGGCAAGCGTCGGCGCCGAAAAAAGGGAAGCCGGATCCGACACTGCCAATGACCCGGCCGGACCCGGCTTCCCACGGCGCGGCGGATGCCGCGCGTTCCCTTACGCCTTGGCTTCGTTCTTGTCGGCCTTCTCGCCTCGTTCGCTGCGTTCTGACTTCTCGCCCTTGTCGGCCTTGTCGCCCGCGCCGAGGGTGTCCTTCACCTTCTCGACCACGCCCTTGAGGGAGATCTTGCGCGGCTTGACCTCCTCACGCTTGGGGATGGTCAGGGTCAGCACGCCGTTCTTGAGCTCGGCCTGCACCTGGTCGGGATCGACGCCTTCGGGCAGCGTGAACGCGCGTGTGAACGTGCCGTACGAGCGCTCGAACGCGAAGTAGTTGTCACCTTCGTGACGCTCCTCGGCCTCGCGTCGCCCCGACACGATGAGACGGTTGCCGGTCAGGTTGATGTCGATGTCGTCCTGGTTCACCCCGGGCAGATCCGCCTTGATGACGTACGCGTCGGAGGTCTCCTTGACCTCGAACTGCGGCGTCCAGGTCGACACGCCACCCTGGCCGAAGGCATCCAGCTGGCGAAGGGGATCGTAGCTCAGCATCTCGCGCATCAGGCTGAATGGATCGAAGCCGTACACCGCTGTCGGTGCCATGCGCTGCTCCCCTTCCCTCCGAACGATGTTCGCCATGGACGTTCTCCTGTCTGGAATGGATGGCGCAGCCGGGAGACGGCCCCGCTGGTACGGGACTCGGTCTACGCGACCTTGCGTCAGGCGCCGGACCCGGTCCACGCCATCCACTGCCACTCGTAAGGCCTGCGCGCCCACCGTCAAGGGGCCTCGGCAGGTCTGCCGTCTCAACGCGCCGCGGCGCCGTACCAGCCGATGGGACCGGTGGCCAAGGTGGTGCTGGCGCCCGTGCTCACGTTGATGCTCACGATGGTGTTGGACAGCGTGAACCCGACCAATGTGCCGTGCACGTTGGCCAGGCCCCAGACCCAGGGCAGACCGGTGCTGCCGACCAGGGCGGTCGCGCCCGTCGTGGGCGTGACCTTGGCGAGGGCGTCGTTCGACCCGCCCGGATTCACCGTCGCGACCAGCCCGGTGCCCGGGAGGTACGCGAGATCACCACTCGACGAGTGGCCCGAGCTGTAGTGGCCGAGGAGCGTGGTGGCCCCGCTCGTGGGGTTGAGCTTGTACAGCTTGCCGTCGGAGCCGGCGCCCACCAGGACCTCGACGTTGGGGTCGAGCACGCCGACCGGCACGTAGGTGAGCGCGTTCAGCTGCGGCGAGATGCTGCCCAGCAGCGTGCAGTGCGCGTTGGCCGGGTTCACCTGGTAGAGGCGCGAGCCCGAGACACCGATGAGCTTGCCGTCGGGCGCGATGGCCAGGTCGGCCATGGCATCCACGCCCACCGAGGCGGGCCAGACGAAGGCGGCCACCTGGGTCGAGGCGAACGTCGACGCGTCGATACGGTAGAGCGTGCTCTCGTTGTTGGCGAACATGACCACGGGCGGCGGGACCGAAGCATCGGGTGGCGGCAGCGCGGCGTCGGGGTGCGGCAGCGACGCGTCCGGGTGCGGCAGCGACGCGTCCGGGTGCGGCAGCGACGCGTCCGGCAGCGCGGCGTCGGGGTGCGGGATCGCCGCGTCCGGGTGCGGCAGCGACGCGTCCGGCACCGCCGCGTCGGGGCGCGGCATGGCGGCGTCGGGCAGGGGCACGGCCGCGTCGGGCGGCGGGAGGACGTCGAACGACTCGAAGACGTCGATCGCTGCGGGCGGCGCGTCGCTGGGCGCGCTGGCGTCAGGATCGTCGTCGCTGCTGGCGGTCTCGCCGTGGGCACACCCGGCCAGGAGCAGCAGAAGCACCATGCCGGAGCGCCATCGCATCGGGCCAGTGTCCCGGGTTCGGGCCCGGCGAAATGGCTTTTCCCCACCAGACTCGTGATCTTATCGTGCCGCGCATGGGCAAGACCGTCGTGGTGGTGCCGCCAGATCCCTCGTGGGTCGAGCGCTTCGAAGCGGTGGCCGCGTGGCTGCGCGGGCTCCTGGGCGACGAGCTGCTGGCCGTGCACCACGTCGGCTCGACCTCGGTGCCCGGGCTGTGGGCCAAGCCCAAGGTCGACATCATGCCGGTCGTGCGCTCCCACGCCCGCCTGGAGGAGCACCGTGCCACCGTCGAGGCGGCTGGCTACCTGTGGCGCGGCGAGTACGGCATCCCCGGCCGGCGCTACTTTCGCACCGAGCAGGTCAACATCCACGTCTACGAGCCGGGCCACCACGAGATCGCCCGCCACCTATGCTTTCGCGACCATCTGCGCGCCCACGCCGAGGCCCGCGAGGCCTACCAGGCGCTCAAGCGCGAGCTGGCGCAGCGCTTCGTCGACGAGCCCACCCGCTACCAGGACGGCAAATCCGAGCTCATCGAACGACTGCTGCGCGAAGCCATGGGCGCCGACTACGTGGGTCCGTAGGCCACCCCCGCCGCATCCGGCAATCAAAACCGACTTGTCCGGCCGCTCCGGACGACGTAGCTTTCGCCGGATGTCCGCGATGCTGACCAACGAAGTGGCGCGCCGGCGCACCTTCGCCATCATTTCACACCCGGACGCGGGCAAGACCACGCTGACCGAGAAGCTCCTCCTCTCCGGTGGCGCCATCCACATGGCCGGCTCGGTCAAGGCCGCGCGCGGCGGCCGCCAGACCACCTCGGACTGGATGGAGCTGGAGCGCCAGCGCGGCATCTCCATCACCACCTCGGTGCTGCAGTTCGAGCACCGCGGGCGGCGCGTCAACCTGCTCGACACGCCCGGCCACAACGACTTCTCCGAGGACACCTACCGCACGCTCGCGGCCGCCGACACCGCGCTCATGCTCATCGACAGCGTCAAGGGCGTCGAGCCGCAGACCATCAAGCTCTTCCAGGTCTGTCGCCTGCGCAAGATCCCCATCGTCACCTTCATCAACAAGATGGACCGCGACGGGCGCGAGCCGCTCGAGCTGCTCGACGAGATCGAGCGCGTGCTGGGCATCCCGTGCAGCCCGGTGTTCTGGCCCATCGGCGCCGGGCACAACTTCCAGGGTGTGTACGACCGCTGGACCAAGGAGCTGCACCGCTTCGAGCGCGCCGGCGGTGGCCGCCCCGCGCCCATGGAGACGTCGAGCATCGACGACGCGGCGCTGGTCGAGGCCATCGGCGCGAAGGCGCACCACCAGCTGGTCGACGAGCTGGCCCTGCTCGACACCGCCGGCCACGGCTTCGATCGCGACAAGTTCCTCGCCGGCGAGATCACGCCGGTGTTCTTCGGCAGCGCCATGACCAACTTCGGCGTCGAGCCGTTCCTCGACAGCTTCGTCGACCTGGCGCCCGGCCCGCGCGCGCGCGTGACCACCTCGGGTGGCAGCGTCGCCGCCGACGAGCCGCGCTTCTCGGCGTTCGTGTTCAAGATCCAGGCGAACATGGATCCGCACCACCGCGACCGCGTCGCCTTCGTGCGCGTGTGCTCGGGTCGATTCCGCCGCGGCATGGACGTGACGCACGTGCGCACGCAGAAGCCGCTCAACCTGAGCCGCTCGATGAACTTCCAGGCCCAGGAGCGCACCACCGTCGAGGAGGCATTCTCGGGCGACATCGTCGGCCTGTGGGATCCCGGCGTGCTGCGCATCGGCGACACCCTGTGCGAGGGCACGGCGGTCGAGTACGAGGGCGTGCCGCGCTTCTCGCCCGAGCACTTCGTGCGCGTGCGGCTCATCGACCCGCTCAAGCGCAAGCAGCTCAAGAAGGGCCTGGATCAGCTGTCCGAGGAGGGCGCGGTGCAGATGTTCTTCGACCGCAAGCGGCTCGAGCGCGACCCGGTGCTGGGCGCCATCGGCGTGCTGCAGTTCGAGGTCACGCAGCACCGGCTCAAGAGCGAGTACGGCGTGTCGGTGGCCTTCGACAGCCTGCCCTTCGTGCACGCGCGCTGGGTCGAGGGCGCGCCCGAGGACCTGCAGCTCGACCGCTTCGAGCGCTCGGGCCGCTCGACCTGCGTGCTCGACGTCGAGGACCGGCCGCTGGTGCTGTTCGAGAACGACTGGGGCCTGCGCACCGCCGTCGACGACAACCCCAAGCTGAAGTTCATCGCGGCGGTGCAGCCGGGCCGCAGCGTGCGCTCGGCAGCCTAGCGCGCCTCTCACGGGGACATGGAACAGGCCGGCTACCAGCCGGTCAGGGCGCGGATCCTGGTCACCAGGGTCGCGGCCATCTTCATCTGCGTCAGCTTGCCCGGGTGGTAGTTGCAGCCGAGCCCGTCGGCTTCCTGCTGCTCGTCGAGCTCGACGAAGTCCACGCGCGTGTCGCCGCGCGCGTGCGCGGCCGCCACCAGGGCGGTGAGACGCGTGCGCGCCGAGCTGCGCGCCAGCGCGCCCGCCGGGAAGGCGTCGCTGAGCATGGGGCTGAGCGCGAGCACGATCCAGGCGCCCGGATTGCGCGCGCGAATCACCTGCAAGAAGGCGTCGAACGCGTCGCTGAACGGCTGGCCGGGCTCGCCCTGCCAGTAGTCATTGGTGCCCAGGTTGACCACCACGACGTCGGGCCTGTACCCGGCAAAGCCCCAGTCGGCGCCCGGGTTGTCGCACGAGGTGCGCAGGTAGACCGCGGGCATGAGGTTCGAGGGATCGTTGCCGTAGTTGTGCAGCACGCCCTTGCCCGAGCAGGCGATGGCGGCGTGGCCCGCGCCCAGCGCCTCCGCGGTCAGGGTCCCGAAAGCATCGGGCTCGCTCTCGCTGTCCGCGCTGAACTTGCATTCCGGGCCGTCGCCCAGCACGCCGTAGCCGCAGGTGATGGAATCGCCGACGAACTCGATGAAGCGCGCGGGCGGCGGCGGCGCGGCCAGCAGGCGCGCGCCCTCGAAGCCGAGGAGCTGCGTCACGCCGAAGAATGACTCCGTGCGTCGGGCCAGCACCAGGTCGTGCTCGCCCGCGGGCAGGCCGCTGACCAGGGTGTAGGTGTGCGTGCCCGCCTGGCTCGCGAGCACCGGCTGCTCGGCGCCGTCGACACGCACGCCGTAGCGGTTGGGCCCGGCCTCGGCCAGGCGCACGCGCAGCTCGCTGCCATCGAAACGCGTCACCACCCGGCTGCCCGAGAAGGAGAAGCGTGGCCGGGCCGGGTCGGAGGTGTCGAAGCGACCCATGAACAGCACCGCGCCCGACGGCGGCGGCGGTGGCGTCGTGCCCTGGCCACACCCGCTCAGCAGCGCCAGCACCAGCCAGGTCGAAGTCCTCACCCAGGGGAACGTAGCGCGGCGGCCGTGACCGTTTGGCGACATTCATCTAATCAGATGTGTCATGTACTGTTCACCGGATGATCACACCGCACTTGTATCGTGCGGTGCGTGATCAAGCCGAACTCGACGAAGCTCGTGATGATCCTCGTCCTGATGCTCGCCGCCTGTGCGAACAAATCGACGACCGGCGGCGACGACGACGGCACGGGCTGGCCCGACGCGGCGGTCGGCGACCTCGACGGCAGCACGCCCGACGCCAGCCTGCCGGACACGCCCGACGCAGACACGCTGCCCAGCTGCCCGAGCCCGGTGCGCATCGATCCGCGCCTGGCCGAGCGCCAGGCGTGCCACTTCACCGCCGGCTCGCTGGCCACCGCCACCGCCGACCTCGACGAGGCGCAGCGCGCACACATTCCCATCAAGCACATCATCGTGGTCATGAAGGAGAACCGCTCCTTCGACCACATGTTCGGCGCGCTGCAGACCCTGCAGCCCGACGCCGAGACCTTCCCGGCCAGCTTCACCAACAAGGACCGCAACGGCCAGGTCGTGCACCCGTTCCACCTCGACACCACCTGCGTGTCGCGCGATCCCGACCATCAGTGGCAGGGGATGCACCAGCAGGTCAACCACGGCGCCATGGACGGCTTCGTCACCTCGGCCGCCAGCAGCACCGGCTCCGACGGTCACTTCGCGCTCGGCTACTACGACCAGCACGACCTGCCCTTCTACTACTTCCTGGCCAGCACCTACGCCGTCGCCGATCACTACTTCGCCTCGGTTCGCTCGGGCACCTTTCCCAACCGTGACTACCTGCTCCTGGCCACATCCGACGTCGTGTACACCACCCAGTACAGCGTCTGGCCGGATCCCAACTTGCCCACCATCTTCGATCGTCTCGACGCCGCAGGCGTGTCGTGGGGCGTCTACGCCGACGATCACCCGCTCGAGGAGACGCTCAACAACCCGGCCGACAAGTGGGAGCAGCTGCACCCGTGGAGCCCGGTCAGCAAGCTGCTCGCCGACTTCGCCGCCGGCACGCTGCCGAGCGTGGTCTTCGTCGACGCACGCATCAACATCGAGGACGAGCACCCCACCGCCAACATCCAGCTGGGCGAGGCCTGGAGCAAGCGCATCTACGACGCCGCGCTGGCCAGCCCGCTGTGGAACGAGACCGCCATCCTGTTCACCTACGACGAGGGAGGTGGCTTCTTCGACCACATGCCGCCGCCCGACGGCTGCGTGGCGCGCCCGCAGGACGCCGATTTCACCGAGCTGGGGCCGCGCGTGCCGCTCATCGCCATCTCGCCCTGGGCGCGCCGCCACTACGTGTCCAAGCCGGTCAAGGAGCACACGTCGATCACCCGCTTCATCGAGGCGGTCTTCGGCCTGCCCGCGATGACCGCGCGCGACGCCAACTCCGACGCTCTGCTCGACATGTTCGACTTCAGCTGCGCGCCCGAGCCCGTGCCGGTCGCACCCGCTGCCGGCCAGGCTGGCTGCGGCGGCGCCGACCTGAGGGTCAGCAAGCCCGCGTACGCCCTGGGCGAGACCATCGTGTTCACCTTCGCGCACGGCCCGGGCAACCCCAAGGACTGGATCGGCGTGTACCCGCTGGGCGAGAGCCCGCACCAGGGCTCGACCATCTGGGGCTACGTGGGCGGCGGCGGCCACACCGCCACCACCGGCACCACCGACGGGACCATCTCGCTCGCGGCGGGCAGCCAGAACAACGCCGCCGACTGGCCGCTGCACCCCGGCAGCTGGGTGGCGTACTTGCTCGTCAACGACGGCTACACGCCACTCGCGTCGGTGCAGTTCGACATCCACTAGGTAGACCGACGCGCGCGCCGAAATGCGAAGAGCCCGGGACGGCGCGTCCCGGGCCCTTCATGTACTGCTCTTGCTGCCTAGAACGCGTAGCCGACACGCAGGTAGCCGTCGTAGATGAGCGGGTCGTTGCTGTAGCTGTCGTTCTTCTCGTCGTACTTCAGGTTGCGGCCGGCGCCGAAGGCGAAGGCGATGTTCAGGCCGCTGTCCCAGGTCCAGTGCCAGCCGACCAGCACTTCCGGGCCCATCTCGGTCGTGGTGGCCGTCGTCGGCGCACCGGTGTAGTCCTCGTGGCGCTGGGTCTCGCGGCTGACGAAGCCCGGCTCGACGAACGCGCCCTGGTAGGTGCGGCGCAGGTAGATCGGCGCGCTCACGCCCATCTGCGTCCAGGTCTTGCTGCTACCACCGCCGCGATCGATGGGATCCGCGTAGGTGAAGTCGGCGCGCAGGGCCACGTTCTGGCTGATGCCGTAGCTGGCCGAGATGCTGTAGAGGCCCAGCATGGCGCCGATCGGGTTGGTCGACAGGTTGAACGGCCGGAAGCGGTACTTGTACTCGTTGTGCTCGCCTACCGGCACCAGCTGTCCATGGATCGTCGACAGATTGGGGTCGTTCGCGGCCGCGGCGAGCGTGGGCTCGTCGTTGTCTTGCGCGGGCGCCTCCTGTGCCGCCGCCGAAGCGGCCGAGCCAATCAGGGCAACCAGAGCGAACAGGGTCTGCGAGATTCCGAAGCGCATGAGAATCGATTCCTACCTTTCTTGCTGAGCTGACTTTGCAGCCCGCGAGCCAGACCGGCCGGGTCGCCCGGCGAGGCGTGCATCGCGCACACACGCACCTTCCAAGCACCTGTAATCACAGGAATGATTCGTCTCGCCGCGTCCAACGCGCGAGCTTGCGCGCGGTCACGAAGCGTCAGTCTTTGCCCATCCCACACGCACCCGACGTTGGACCATCGACAGGTTCGCGACACGCCTGTCAGGCTCGCGCTCGCGGCAAGCGCCGCCCGCGCCGGCGCAGGCAAACGGACACGTCCCAGATTCGTTCCGGACAATGGTGGTACTTCGCGGCTCCTAGCATGGAGGCCTGGAGGTCCCTAACCCATGTCGCTCATGCTCGGCCGGGCGGCCGCAGTCCTCGTTATCCTAGGCTCCACCGCGTGTGCCCCCACCAACACTGGCCATCCTGGCGACGGTGACGGCGGTACGACCTTCGACGACGGCGGCACCAGGCCCGACGCCTGGGTGGACACGGGCGGCCCGCACGACGACTTCCCCGCCGATCCCGTGATCGAGGGCGGCGCGCCTTCCGACTCGGGCTCGCTGTTCGGCGATCCCACCTCCGGCTCGGCCACCGGCGGGCCCTGCCTGGTCGAGCCCGAGCTGGGCGCGCTCATCCCGCAGAACTGGCTGCGCCTGCGCGTGCGCTTCGTGCCGCCCTCGGGGCAGAACCTGTTCGAGATCCGTCTGCACGCCGAGAACCAGACCAACGATCTGGTCGTCTACACCACCAAGACCACCTGGACCATGCCCAAGCCCATGTGGGATCTCCTGCACCGTCACACCGTCGACAAGCCCATCACCGTCACGGTGCGCGGCGCCAAGCTCAGCGGCGGGGCGCTGGCGGGTCCGCCCGCGCTGGGCGCCAAGGGCGACGTCGTCATCGCGCCCGCCATCGCCGACGGCGCCATCGTCTACTGGACGACCTCGGGCGGCACCGCGCTCAAGGGCTTCCACATCGGCGACGAGACGGTGCAGGACGTGCTGCGGCCGCCCCAGGCCAGCACCTCGTGCGTCGGCTGTCACACCTCCACGCCCGACGGCCTGTTCGCCGCGTTCACCGCGGCGGGTGTGGATCCCGACGACGACACCATGTACATCGGCCTGCGTCGCGCCGACGGCACATCGGCGCCGCCGGCGTACCTGTCGGCCAGCGCCAAGACGCTCTTCGACCGCGTGTTCCAGATGGCGCCGGCGTTCTCGCGCACGCACTTCTCGCCCGGCGACTACGTCGCGCTGTCCATGTACAACGACACCGACATCATGTGGACCGACCTCGAGTCGTCGTCGTCGGCCATCGGCACCGGCTGGGGCCTGATCGCGCGCACCGGCGACTTCAACTTCCCCGCCACCGCCAACTGGAGCCACGACGGCCAGACCATCGCCTACTGTTCGACGCCGCAGCCGATCGTGAGCGGCGTGCAGACGAGCGGCTGCGACATCTACACCGTGCCCTACGGCAACCGCGCCGGCGGCAACGCCAAGCCGCTGCCGGGCGCGAGCGAAGGCGCCTACGGCGAGTACTACCCGGGCTACTCGCCCGACGACCGCTTGCTCGCGTTCAACCGCATCGGCCCGACCGAGGATACCTACGCCAACCCCGCCGCCGAGCTGTACGTGATCCCGGCGGGCGGCGGCACGCCCGAGCGCCTGGTCGCCAACGATCCGCCCATGTGCACGGGCAAGAGCAGCCCGGGTCTGATGAACAGCTGGCCCAAGTGGGCGCCCAACTTCACCGCCACGGGCGGCAAGACCTACTACTGGCTGACCTTCTCGTCGACGCGCGAGAACGAGGCGGTGCCGCAGCTCTACATCACCGGAGTGGTGATCGACGAGCTGGGCACGGTGCACACGTACCCGTCGCTGTACCTGTGGAACCAACCGTCCGACGAAGGCAACCACACTCCCGCCTGGGACAGCTTCCAGATCGTCGTCAATTAGCGCTAGCGTCAGGCATGGACCACACCCGCCTCGGCCGCACCGGCCTCAAGGTCAGTCGTCTCTGCCTCGGCACGATGAACTTCGGGCCCCAGACCAGCGAGGAAGACTCGCACGCGATCATGGAGCGTGCCCACGAGCACGGCATCAACTTCTTCGACACCGCCAACGTCTACGGCTGGAAGCGCGGCGAGGGCTGGACCGAGCAGATCGTCGGCCGCTGGTTGGTGAAGGGCGGCTCGCGGCGCGACAAGACGGTGCTCGCGACCAAGGTGTACGGCCCCATGGGCGACTGGCCCAACCAGTCGCGCCTGTCGGCGCTGCACATCGTCCGCGAGTGCGAGGCGTCGCTCGCCCGGCTGCAGACCGACCGCATCGATCTCTACCAGATGCACCACATCGACCGCGACACGCCCTGGGACGAGATCTGGCAGGCGATGGAGATCCTGGTGCAGCAGGGCAAGGTGATCTACGTCGGCTCGTCCAACTTCGCCGGCTGGCACATCGCGCAGGCCAACGAGGCGGCGCGCTCGCGTCACTTCCTCGGCCTGGTCAGCGAGCAGTCCATCTACAACCTCATCGATCGGACGATCGAGCTCGAGGTCATTCCCGCCTGCCAGTCGTACGGCCTGGGGCTCATCCCGTGGAGCCCGCTCAAGGGCGGCATCCTGGGCGGCGTGCTGCAGAAGGCCAAGGAAGGCCGGCGCAGCAGCGAGAATGCGCTCAAGGCCGAGGCCAAGTACCGCCCGCAGCTGGAGAAGTACGAGGCGCTGTGCCGCGAGATCGGGATGAATCCCGCCGACGTGGGGCTGGCGTGGCTGCTGGCGCGGCCCGCGGTGACCGCGCCCATCGTGGGGCCGCGCACGCTGGAGCAGCTGGACCAGGCGGTGAAGACGCTCGCGATCAAGCTGAGCGACGAGGTGAAGAAGAAGCTGGAGGACATCTTCCCCGGTCCGGGTGGGGCGGCGCCGGAGGCTTACGCGTGGTGAGGTGAGGCGAGGTAGGCGGCGAGGCTTTGCCGCCATGTCGCCAACGACGCCAGCTCCGACCAACCCAGTCCCGGATGGGGGTCCATCCGAGCTGGCGTCCCTGGCGGCATCGCGGTTCAGCAGCTACCTGGCCGACTTCGCCAGCCACCCGTCGATTTCAGCCGTCTCGCGCCTGGCCGCGTCGTTGCCGGCGTAGGCAGCGCGCGCCTTGGTGGCCAGGGCGAGCGCGCGGGTGCGGTCGCCGCCTGCGGCCACGAGGGCACGGGCGAGCGCGAACTGCGTGCGCGCCATGTCGAGCGGGTCGCCCGGGTTGACGGTGCGGATGTGGTGCGCGCGCTCGAGCGCGAGCGCGGCGTGCTTGCCGTCGTTGAGGGCGAGGAAGGCCAGGCCGGTGCCGGTGAGGCCGTCGGCGAGATCGGGATGCTCGGGGCCCTCGGCGGCCTCGAGCAGCGTGGTCGCGCGCAGGTACTGCGCCAGGGCAGTGCGCGCGTCGCCGCGCACCAGCAGCGTGTCGCCCAGGCCGTTGAGGGCGGCGGACAGGCTGGGATGGTCCTTGCCCAGCGCCTTCTCCCAGATGGCCAGGGTCTGGCGGAACTGTGACTCGGCGTCGTCGACGTGGCCCAGCTGCAGCGCCACGCTGCCCATGTAGTAGCGCACCGTGCCGACGTTGGGATGCTCCGGGCCGAGCGTCTTGGTCCAGATGGCCAGGGCGCGGTCGTAGTCGGCCAGCGCGGCGGCGTACTCGCGCTGCGAGCGCTCGACCCCGCCCCGGTCCATGAAGATGGTCGCCATGGACGAGTGATCGGCGGGATAGACCTTCTCGCCGATGGCCTGGGCGTGTGCGAACTCGACCAGCGCCTCGTCGTAGAGACCCTTGGCCCGCAGGGCCTGGGCCAGGTTGGTCAGGATGGCGACCAGGCGAGGATGCTCGGGGCCGAGCGTCCTGTGCATGCCAGCGAGCGCGCTGCGGTAGCTCGCGATGGCCTCGTCGTACTTGCCCTGCTGGGTCAGCACATCGCCGATGTCGGTGAGCGCGCTGAAGATGAGCGGAGCATCGGGCGGCAGCACCTTCTGCCGCAGGGCCAGGCTCTGGCGCGCGTGCTCGAGCGCCTGGTCGTACTTGCCCTCGTCGGCGTAGAGCTGCCCGATGTGACGATCCAGATCGGCGAGCAGCAGATCGTCGTGGCCGAAGCGCTCCAGCTTGGCCTGCGCCTCGTGTGCGAGCTCGTGCGCCTCGTCGTACTTGCCCAGGCGCGTGCCGGTGACCCACACGAGCAGGATCCAGGCGCGCGCGGCGAACAGATCGTGGCGACCGGCCTCGGCGGCGCTGCCCGCCTCGCGCAGGGTCTTGGCCGCCGCCGGGTACTCGCCGCTGAGCTCCTGCAGGCGTCCCAGCGAGTAGAGTGCCTCGGCCAGGATGGGCTTGTAGCCCAGCTGGCGCGCACCCTCGGCCAGCGTGCTGGCGCGGGCGAGCGCGTCCTTGTAGTGACCCGACTCGAGCAGCGCGTTCACGGTCGCGAGCTGCTTGCGCGTGTCGGCGACCCGTTCGCGCGCGCCCACATCGCTGGGCGGACGCACCGCCTGCTTGAGCGCCACGACGTCGGCGCACTGCGACAGGGGCGGCAGCGCCTGCACCGCCTGCGCGGCGCGCTCGACCGCGGTCTCGTCGGCGGCGGCGAACACATCGATCTGCGCGCGCAGCTCGTCCAGGCGCTCGTTCAGGCACTGCATGCGCAGATCGAGCAGCTCGGTCGACTGCGTGCGGTGCACCTGGGTGGCCTCGCAGGTCTCGGTGTTCATGCCCACCCAGCCGCGCTGGTAGGCATCGACGCCCCGCTCGACCGCGCGGTAAGCATCGGCCGCGAATGGCTTGCCGCTGGCCAGGAAGGCATTCTTCACCGCCGCCTGGCGCGGTGCGTCCCATACGCCCGCGAGCTGCGCCGCAGCGCCACGGCACGGGTGCGCCGCGTGCTCGCCGCGCCACAGGCCGAAGGCCGCCACGCCCGTGAGCGCGGCCACGCCCGCGGCCGCGCCGATGCGCCGCCAGCGCCGCGCTGGATCACGCTCGAGCGCGTCGAGCAGCGCCGACATCGACGGCCAGCGCACGTCCGGGTTGACCGACAGGCCGCGCAGGAGAATCTGCCGGATCCACGACGGCACCTTGGCGCCCTGCGGCACCGGGCTCATGCGTCCGTGGATGACCGCGTCGCGCAGCTGGCCACGGTTGGCGCCGTAGAATGGCCGCTCGCCGTAGAGCGCCTGGTAGAAGCTGACGCAGAAGCTGAACTGATCCGAGCGCGCGTCGCCGACCGCGCCCTGGTGCTGCTCGGGCGCCATGTACGGCGGCGTGCCGACGACCGCGCCGATCTCGGTCACGGGCGCCCCGAGCAGGCTGCCGGTCGAGCTCTTCGACCACTCCTCGAAGTCGGTGTCGGCGGCCGACGGTGGCGTGCTGTTCGCGGGCCCGGCCGGCGGCGGCAACGACACGCTGCCGTCCAGCGAGGGCGGCGTCGCGGCGGCGCGGGCCAGGCCGAAGTCGAGCACGCGCACGCGTCCGTCGCTGCCCAGCATGACGTTGGACGGCTTGAAGTCACGGTGCACCAGACCGCCCGCGTGCGCCGCCTGCAGGCCGCGGCCGGCGTCGCGGAACACGTGCAGCACCTCACGCCACGAGCGACGCTGCTGCATCCAGGTGTCGAGACGCTCGCCCTCGACCAGCTCCATGGCCAGGAACACGCCGCCGTCGAAGCGGCCGACGTCGAAGATGGCGGTGACGTTGGGATGGGCCAGCTGCGCCAGCGCCTGCGCCTCGCGCAGGAGGCGCGCCTTGCCGTGGCTCTCGCCCTCCGCGGCGTCGGCGGTGACCAGCTTGAGCGCCACGTCGCGCTCGAGCTCGGCATCGCGCGCGCGGTAGACCACACCCATGCCACCCACACCCAGCTCCTCGATCACGTCGTAGCGGCCGATGCGCACGCCGCGCGCCAGCTGCGCGTGGTGCGGCGCGCCGCGACGATGCACCACCGGTCCGCTCGGAGACGCGGCGGTCTCGGCGGTGATGTCGTTCAGCTCGGCTGGGTGCGCCGAATCCGGCGGCTTCTGCGAGGAGATGGCTGCCTCCGCGGAAAACTCCAGTCTGATGGTAGTTCAAGTACGCCGCAACGTGAACAATGTGATCTCTGCGGGAACGCCGACGCGGATGGGTGGGCCACTCGTGCCCACACCGCGGTTCACATAGAGCATCGACGGGCCATTGTGGTAGAGGCCGGCGGTGAAGCGCGTGGCGATGCGCGCCAGGTTCCAGCGCCGGGCCAGGAAGGGCACGCCGATCTGCCCGCCGTGCGTGTGGCCGGACAGGGTCAGGCGAACGCCCAGCCGCGCCGCCTCGGGAAACATGTCTGGATCGTGGGCGAGCAGGATGGGGAAGCTGCCCGCCGGGCTGCCGGCGAGCGCGCGCGGCAGCTGCGCGCGTCCCGTCCAGGTGTCGTCGACGCCGGCGATGACCAGCGACGCGTCGCCGCGACTGAGCACATCGCTGGTGTTGCGCAGCACGCGCAGGCCGTGGCGCTCGAGCGCGAGCACGAGCGGCTCCCCCGCGCCGAAGTAGTCGTGGTTGCCCATGCACGCGACCACACCGTCGGGCGCCTCGAGCCCGCCCAGGGCGCGCGCGACCGCCTCGATGTGACTGGTACCGCTGGCGATGAGGTCGCCGGTGACCGCGACCAGATCGGCGCCCAGGTGGCTGGCGCGCCAGCACCACGAGCTCACCCGCTTCTCGGGCGCGAACGGCCCGCAGTGCACGTCGGAGATCTGGGCGATGCGGTAGCCGTCGAACGCGGCGGGCAGATCAGGAAAGCCGAGGTCGACGCGCACCACGCGCGGCCGGCGCCAGATCGAGCGCAGGCCGATGGCGAGCGCGAGCGCGCCGGTCGCCGCCGCGAGCGGACGCATGGGCAGGTCGAGCAGCGCGGCCAGCGGCGCGATGGCCAGCGCGAGCAGGGCGAAGGACGCCGCGGCCACCCACCAGGCGAAGAATGGCCACAGCCCGAAGTAGAGCTGACGACGGCTGCGCGGCGAGATCGCCCACGGCCCGGGGTACGCGTCGAGGAACGTGGCCGTGAGCGCGCCCGCGGGCAGCGCGGCGAGCAGGCCCCAGCCGTGCGTGAACGCGCCCAGCGCGAGCAGCGCAGGCAGCTGCATGAGCAGGATCACGGCGATCATGCTGCGGCGTCGCGCCCGTCGCTGTCGGACCACATCGGCGGCGTGCGACGGCCTGTGCTTTCGATCGAGCATGCGTGCAGCGAAGCATGTCATTGCGCAGCGGCGCTCGCTCGCCTCGTCGGACCTAAGCGTTGCCCCATGCGGGACGAAACATCACCGCCATGCGTGGACCCGCCTCGGCGACCTTGGGAATGCCGCGCGAACGCGAGCGAGCGCCCGCCGCCCTCGGTCGGACGCAGCAGAAGCCGGCGCGGCGCGCCCAGCGACACCGTGGCCACGCAGGCCTCGAGCAGGTCGCGCGCGGTGGTGTCGCCGTGGAAGGCCACGCTGTCGCGACCGTCGCGGTAGAGCGCCATCGAGGTGCGCACGAAGCCCTCGCGGTAGCGCGCCGACAGCGCCGCACGCATGTCCTCGAGCAGCGGGTGTCCTGGTCCGTCGTCAGGCAGGAGGGCGATGAGCCGGGGCACGTCGACCTCGCGCTCGTACATGTGCATGCGCTCCTTGCGCCAGCGCGTGCTCGCCTCGAGCGAATCGAAGAGCTGGCCCTCCCCGCGCACCCACCCGGGCACGTGCTCCACCCAGGCGCCGTGCGCCAGATCCACGCGGCGCAAGCCGGCGAACGAGGCGTCGAAGGCGACCTCGGCGGCGCGAAACAGCCCGAGCTGACGGCGCAGCATCGCGGGAGCGTAGCAAGTGTCAGGCACTTGGCGATCCGTCAGGGAATCCGACGGTATTTCGCCGACTTCATGCCGATCGTTCGCGCAAGTGCTTGAAACACTTTCAGCGAAAAAAACATGAGGCAGCTCACTCAACTTCCCGTCCGCCAGGTCGAACCAAGGCGCGGGGGCAATCCGATTCCAGCACCCCGAGGAGGATCCAAGCATGCGCGTACGATCGAGGTTGAGTTGGTTGCCCCTGGGGCTGATGGTCGCTTGCAGCACTGAGGGCACGAGTGGCCCCGGCGCGCCTGACCCGGGCGACTACGAGGGCATCGTCGAGGCCGGTCAGGCACTGACCGATCTGACCTCGCGCTGCACGTTCGACGCCGTGACCGGCGTGGTGGCGCTGAAGCTCAACTCCGGCGACGTCGCGATGCTCAACAAGGCCGTCGACGGCAAGTTGATGGTCAATGGCTTCAAGTGCGGCGCGGCCACCGCGATCAACGTCAAGCGCATCGACATCACCGAGTTCACCGCGGGTCCCCAGACCGTCATTCTCGACTACATGGGCGGCACGTTCGCCATGGGCACGGCCAGCGCGCCCGGCGTGACCGTCGACCTCAACACGGGTGCCGACGCGCTCAAGATACGGGGCTCGAAGGCCGCCGACGCCTATGTGTTCGGCTCCACGGGCATCACCATCAACACCGACGCCAACAAGGACATCACCGTCACCGCGGTCGAGTCCTTCGTGGTCAGCCTGAGCGATGGTGCCGACACCTTCTCGGGCGCGGGCAGCGCGGCCACCGGCGGCGCGCCCTTCGCGACCGCGGTGACCGTCTACGGCGGCGCCGGCAACGACGTCCTGCGCGGCGGCAACGGCAACGACACCCTCTTCGGTGGCGACAACAACGACACCTTCCAGACCGGCCTCTCCGCCGCCGCCGATGGCGATGACGACATGAACGGCGGCGCCGGAACCGACACGGTCGACTACAGCACGCGCTCGGCCAACCTGACCGTCACCATGGACGGCATGGCCGACGACGGCGAGGGCGCCGAGGCCGACAACGTCGAGCTCGACGTCGAGGTCTTGAAGGGCGGCTCCGGCAACGACACCCTGACCGGCGACGTCGGTCCCCAGACCATCTCGGGCGGCGCGGGCAACGACACCCTCACGGGTGGCGCCGGCGTGGACGTGCTCAACGGCGACGCCGACGACGACACCTTCGACGAGGTAGACCTGCCCAGCGGCGCCGACGTCTTCAATGGCGGCGCGGGCGTCGACACGGTCGACTACAGCGCGCGTACCGCCGACGTCACGGTCGGCATCGACGCGGCCGCCGGCGACGGCGAGTCGGGCGAGGGCGACAAGGTCGCCACCGACGTCGAGAACGTCTCCACCGGCGACGGCAACGACACGGTCGTGGGCAGCACGGCGAACAACGTCCTCTCGGGCGGCGCGGGCACCGACACCCTGACCGGCGGCGACGGCAACGACACCCTGGTCGGCGGCGACGACGCCGACACGCTGAACGGCGGCCTGGGCAACGACACCTTCGACGAGGAAGACGCCGACAGCGGCAACGACACCATGAGCGGCGGCCTCGGCATCGACACGGTCGACTACAGCGGCCGGAGCAACCCTCTCATCGTGGTCATGGGCGGCGTGGGCACCTCGAGCGGTGAAGCGGGCGAGGGCGACGTGATCGGCCTCGACGTCGACAACCTGGTGGGCGGCTCGGTCGCCGATGACATCACCGGCAACCTGCTCGACAACCAGATCGAAGGCGGCGCGGGCGTCGACACCATCGACGGTGGCGCGGGCGACGACCTCGTCGACGGCGGCGCCGACGACGACATCATCGACTGCGGCGCGGGCGACGCCGACGTGCTGCTCGACTCGACCACGGACGGCACCCTCGTCCCGGTCAACTGCGAGCTGTAGTCTGATGCGCGGCGCCACCTCCGGGTCGGACGGTTCGAACGCGCTCCGGCGCGCCGGCCGCAAGCCTGGCTCGGTGGTGGCGACTGCCGCGACGCTCGCCCTGCTCTGCTCCTTCCTCTTCCTCTCCGTCTCCAGCCTCACCGCCTGCCAGGGACCCTGCCAGCGCCACAGCGACTGTCAGTCGCCCTGGATCTGCAGCCCGGTGGGCGTCTGCGAGCCCGAGACCGTCTTCCACGATCCGCCGCCCGACGCCAGCGACGACCACGTGCGCGACCTGCCCGACGGCGCGCTGGACGATTCGGATCTGGCCGACCCGCCGCCCGACGCTGGCGCCGAGCCGGACGCGACCTAGGTCGCGGACTTCCTCCTCCTCCCGAGACCTTCGTCGCGTACCGGTCTGGCTGCCTACTTATTGGGCAGGTCCTCAACGGTAACCAAACCCACACTCGTGACGCAGGGCGTTAATAGTCTCCAACCTCACGAACCACTGTGTTATGGCATCCGTCACGTCGGCGCTCCCCGAACGCAAACGACCGCGTCGACTCATTAACTCTGGAGGATCGTGATGAAGAATATGTTCCGCGCTGTCGCTGTACTGTCGTTCTTCGCCTTCGGTGGTATCGCTGCCGCGGCTGACGCTCCGGCCGGCCAGAAGCCTGCCGAGGCCAAGCCCGCTCCGGCCCCGGCTCCCGCTCCGGCTCCCGCCGAGAAGCCGGCCGAGGAGAAGAAGGACAAGAAGTCGGCCAAGGCCAAGAAGACGGACAAGCCGGCCGAGACCACCCCGGCTCCGGCTCCCGCCCCGGCGCCCACCAAGTAAGCAGCAGGTCAGAAGTACCCACGGCCGCCCGCCTCGTGCTGGCGGCCGTGTGGTTTTTCGGGGCCGTTTTCGCCGGCTGGTAGAGTCGGCGGGTGAGCCGGGTGAGTCGTTCGGCGCTGAGCGCGGGGCTGGGCATCGTGGCGCTGATCGCGTTCGCGGCCTGGCGCACGTCGGCGTCGGGGCGAACGTCGAGCCGAGCGCCGGCACGCGTGGTCGCGTCCGACGCGGGCGTGAATCCCGCCGCCTACAGCAACATCCACGCCGCGGACTATGTCGGCCCGCGCGCCTGCGGCGAGTGCCACGCCCGCAACTACGACCGCTGGCAGCACAGCCTGCACGCCGCCATGAACCAGCGTGCCGAGGGCGTGGCGGTGGTGGGCGACTTCGCCGACGCGCGACTCGACTACGCGGGCGGCACGGCGCGCTTCGAGCGCGACGGCGACGCGTACGTGATGACCTTCGGCGCAGCCGCGGGCCCGACCCGCCGCTATCGCGTCACGCGCACCATCGGCTCGCGTTACCTGCAGGAATACGTGGGCGTGCCGATGGACGGCGGCGACGCGGAGCCCACCGAGATCCGCCTGCCCTTCGGCTACTGGCTGCGCGCCCGGGCGTGGTTCCCGCAGCCCTACTTCGACTCGTGGTACGGCGCGGAATACGACGCGGCCGGCGCCCTCGCCGTCGACGTCTTCCAGCCCGACCCGACGCCGTGGGCGAGTCGCTGCGCGTGGTGTCACAACACCTACCCGTTCGAGCTGCGCGCGCTGCGCACGCTGCGCCATCCACCCCTGGGCGAGGGCACCGAGCAGTACTTCGACTACGCGCCCGCAGGCGGCCTGGCCGCGCACGCACCGGTGCTGGAGGCCAACCTGCTGCCCGTCGATGCCCTGGTCACGGTCGGCATCAGCTGCGAGAGCTGTCACCTGGGCGGACGCGAGCACGCCGTGGCCGGGCGTGAGATCCGCTTCGTGCCCACGGGTCCCGAGCTCGAGCCGCGCGCCGACGCGCCGTCGCTCGCGGGCGGACGCCAGAACAGCGTCCTCGTGGTCACCATCTGTGCGCAGTGCCATTCCACGCCCACGCCCCGCTTTCCCGACGGTGCCGGGCAGCGCAACTCGAGCGAGGCGCTCGACCTGGCGGCGGGCGCGTGCATGGCCAGGATCAAGTGCACCGACTGCCACGATCCGCACCAGGCCGGTGCGGGCGCCGGCGCGCCCGACCAGGCGCGCCACGTCGCCGCCTGCGTCGGCTGCCATGATTTTCTCGCCTCGCCGCGCGCGGCGCGCGCGCACTCGCGCCACCTGGCCGCCTCGGCCTCGTGCCTCGACTGCCACATGCCGAAGATCGTGCAGGGCGTGAGCGACCACGTGCGCAGCCACCGCATCTCGTCGCCGGGCGACGCGCGCATGCTGGCCGCGGGCGCGCCCGACGCGTGCAACCTGTGCCACCTCGACCGCTCCCCGGCCTGGACCGTCGGCGCACTCGCCGCGGGCTGGGGCCGACGTGTGCCGCTGGCCCGGCCGGCGAGCGCGACGCCTGCGGGCGAGCTGTGGTTGCACAGCCACGAGCCCGCCTCCCCCGCG
>OBEQ010728067.1_pt1 | contig 21165 bp, 27 predicted proteins | sample 1670901 | NCBI WGS metagenome assembly OBEQ01 (sample SAMEA104232315, study PRJEB22302) | groundwater metagenome | biome: forest; feature: aquifer; material: groundwater | place: USA | collected 2011-08-07 | depth 5.4 m
CGGAGTGTTCTCTCAACTCAAAAAATTGATCAAACTACATCAAGGATTGGCTAAAAAAAGGAAGGTAAAATTGATAGATGAATTTTTAGATCAATATAATAAAAAACGATAATTCAGCCTCTCGTTTTTTTCATTACGCCGCATATATTGTTCATCCTTTATAGCATAACACTATTACAGAATACAAATTGCATTGTCACATCCATACAAGGAGTAAATCATGATGGTTGCCATACCCATGGATGCGATGATGCGTGTCTATCACCAAAACCCGTGCAGTGCAACCATGTTTGCCCTCTACCGACTTACAGGGGATCGTACCGACGTACGCTATGCCCATGTGGAAACCAAGCTCAATCCGTGGGAAAGATCCGAAGGGGAGATGGTGCGTGATCCGCAGATAAAAAGCTGCAGCTGTGACGCTGAAAAAAGCAAAGATCCCCATCACATCAGCGAACACTACGCCCTCCTCGAAGTAATCGGAAAATGCGACTATCTCCTCGTCAACAAATACTGCCTCAACACCCTCTATGCCATGCGCAATGTCGGTATCAAAATCCACAAACTCCCCCCGTTTATCAAAACGGCGCATGAAGCGATGGCACACTTTATCATCGGTTCGGAAATCACCGACAATTTACGCTATATTCACCCGGCGTCATAATACAAAAACTACTTTTTTTCGCTACGATATGTATCAGTTTGTACGAAAAAGAGTGAAATCATGCAAGAGTTTCTATTTATTCTCTTTCTCCTCCCTTTTTTAGCCGCCTTAAGCATGCTATCTCTTAAACGATATGCGGGAATAATCACCCTCTTAAGTGCCGGTTTTTTGATGGCCGCATCCGCACTCGTCTACCTCTCTTTCGAATCTTCATTCACCTTGTCTCTCTCCTATTTGAACACCCCGTTTTTCCTAATAGATACAGCTCTTTTGGGCTATTTTGCCACTATAGGCTACAAGAGCCAAAACAAAAAAATTCTTTTTCTGAGCATCGCTCAGGCGGCTTTTTTATTTCTCCTTGAAAACTTTTCCTCTGCAAAGGGGTATGACATCGTAGTTGACAAGCTCTCTGTATTTATGTTTTTACTGGTCAATATTGTCGGTTCACTCATCCTCATCTTCACCGTCCGCTACATCAAAGATGAAACCGCCGATCTATTTAAACAAGCGGTATTTCTCGCTATTCTCACCGCCTTTCTCGGCGTCATGAATCTGCTCGTATCGGTCGATAATATCGAATGGCTCTTTTTATTTTTCGAGATGACGACCCTCGCCAGCTTTTGGCTTATCGGTTTTAGAGACGACACCGAGTCTCAGGAAAATGCCCGCATCGCCCTTTGGATGAATCAAATCGGCGGTGTCGCCCTTCTTTCAGCCGCACTTGTCGCAAAAGCAACGCTTCACACCGTCTATATCTCCGAAATTTTAACGCACACAGGAGAAAGTTTAACCCTTTTCACGGCATTTTTTGCCATCGCCGCCCTCATAAAAGGGGCGCAAATGCCGTTTTCGCCGTGGCTACTTGGGGCGATGGTCGCACCCACCCCCGTCAGTGCGATACTCCACTCCTCTACGATGGTCAAAATTGCCCCCTACCTGATCTTAAAAATCTCTCCGATACTTGCCGGGACAGCCGTCGGAGGAGTTATCGCCCTTATCGGAGCCATCTCGTTTCTCCTATCGGCGGCACTTGCCCTCAGAGAAGAGAACTTCAAAAAGATACTCGCCTATTCCACCATTTCGCTCCTCGGGCTTATGATACTGAGTGCATCACTGGGCAGCGCACTGAGCGTCCTTGCCTGTATGCTCCTCATTATCTTTCACGGTGTATCCAAAGCGATGCTCTTTATGTGTGCGGGGATTTTGGAGAAAAAATACCATATCAAAAGTATCGAATCGGTGGAAGGGCTGATCAACAAAGCTCCGATCCTCACTTCGCTTATCCTTCTGGGATTTTTGAGTATCTCCCTCCCCCCTTTCGGTGTATTCTTCGCCAAATGGATCCTATACGAAGGGGGGGGCGGTATAAACGGCCTCTTCGTGCCACTACTCCTCTTTTTTATCGCGATCGGCAGCGTCACGTTGACCCTTTTGTATTTTAAAACCGTCGGCAGATTCGTTGCCAATGACGATACAAAAAAGGGACCCGAAGAGTACTCCTATCTCGCCTCACCCCTTGTCCTCGGAATAGTTATCCTCGGAATGGGCCTTTTTATCTCCCCCGCTATCGGAGGATTTTTTAAAGAGAACGCCTCGTTCGTAATTTCGTCCGCCGTACCGATCAGCGGCGATTTTTGGGGTGTTACCCTCCCTTTCGGAAGATTGGAATTTTGGCAAATTTTCGCGGCATTTTTACTCCTCGGAGTTGCACCTCTCGTTGCGGCAAAAATACGTTTAAAGGGGATAGACAAAGTAAAACCTTACTCCTGCGGCGAGAAAATAGAGACAAATGCCTACTCTTTCTACTTTGACCCCGCACACACTATTGAAAAAGTCGCCAATATCCTATCTGCCGCTCTTTTTCTCCTCATTATCCTGCTGGGAGCATTAAAGCTATGAGCTGGCTCCTTACCCTTTTGGCTCCGATCTTGGGAGGATTGCTCTATGGGATAGAGCGAAAACTGACGGCTCGGATGCAGTCGCGCAAAGGACCCCCGATTGTACAGCCGTTCTTTGATCTTTTTAAGCTGGCCGACAAACGGCCGATTGTCGTCCACTCCTACCACGCCTTTATGGGCATTATCCACTTTGTGGCAGCATGGGTCGCTCTGTCCATATTATTTTTCGGCGGAGACTTGCTGGTGGCGATCTTTTTTCACCTCCTCTCCACCTCACTCCTTATCGTCGCAGGCTACTCGGTAAAATCGACCTACAGCCGCCTCGGGGCGACACGGGAGCTTATCGTTATCGCCGCGTTGGAGCCGATACTGATACTAATTGCTATCTCTTTTTATCTCCATGCGGGAAGCTTTGAAGTGTCGAAGATACTCAGCGCTCCCGCTTCTATTTTCACCTCCGTTTTAGGGTTTTTAGCCCTTCTTATAGCCTTGCCAGGACTTCTAAAAAAATCCCCGTTTGACGCAGCTGAGGGACATCAGGAGATCGTCGGCGGAGTCGAAATAGAGTTTTCAGGATTTTTTTACGATACGGTGTATGCAGCCAAATGGCTGGATATGCTCTTCGTCTTTACCCTCGTATTTTTGTTCGGCGGAAGCAATTTTATCGTGGGGGGAGTACTTGCCCTATTCGCCTTTTTCGTCGTCCTCCTTGCCGATAATTCGACCGCGAGGGTGCGCTACTCCGACATGGTTCGTATCCTCTACTCCTTTGCTTTTGTCCTCGCGGGAGCAAATATCATTTTGGGTGTAGTGTTATGATACAAGAGTTCTTAAAAAAATTCCGCAAAAAATCGCCCTGGCTGCTTCACTACAATGCTGGCAGCTGCAACGGCTGCGACATCGAAATTTTGGCCTGCCTGGCTCCGAAATACGATCTTGAACGGCTCGGGGTCCGAAATACAGGCAATCCGAAACAATCTGATATTTTCCTCATCACCGGCCCCGTAACGATGAGAAGCCGAGAGAGGCTGGTAGAGCTCTACACCCAAATACCCGAGCCGAAAGTCGTGGTGGCGTGCGGTTCTTGCACCTGCACGGGCGGTGTATTTCGGGGGATGTACAATGCTGAAGATGGAGTGGATCGCTATATCCCCGTAGATGTCTACATCGGCGGATGTGCCCCGCACCCTGAGCAGATCATCGATGGGATAGTCAAAGCACTGGAGATACTGGAACACAAAACCAAAGAGATCGAAAAGCCCAAAAAACTTATGGGCACACTCACCGAAAGTGACGGGCAAACCGATAAAACGAAGATGGCGGGAACACTATGAAAACAACCAAAGAATTGGTAACCCTCCACGAGATCAAAGGTACCATCGAGGGATTTTATGATCCGCAAATATGGCATTTCGTCTGTATCAACGGCCTTTTCGAAAATGACGAGCTTGAAATCCAGTGGTGTTTTGCCAAGATTGGGGTAAAAGATGAATGGAAAATATTTTACGCCAAAGCTCCCGGTGATGCACTCCTTCCGAGCCTTGCTGATATTATCCCGACCGCTCGGATGTATGAGGGGGAGCTGCGTGATCTGCTGGATGCGAATTTTGAAAACTCACTCAAAGGGATGTTTATCGAGCTCGACGGACTTGAAGCCCCGCTAAGGATCAAACGATGAAAAAGACGATTCACATACCGATAGGGAGCCAGCATATTTCTCTTTTGGAGCCGGTACGCTTTAGCTTCGAGTGCGAAAATGAAACGATTATAAAGGTTGAAGCGGATGTCGGATATGTCCACCGAGGGGTAGAACTCGCCTGTACGACAAAGTTCAAATTCAAGCAGGTCGGCTATGTCGTCGCAAGGGTCTGCGGACTGTGCGCCATCGTACACTCCACCTGCTACACCCTCGGGATCGAAGAGCTCATGGGGATTGAGGTACCCAAACGGGCCTCCTATCTTCGCCTGATCGCAAACGAACTCGACCGCATCCATTCCCATCTTCTCTGCCTCGCCCACACCGCCGAAAATGCGGGTTATGAAGCATTGTTTATGCGCATTATGAAAGATCGGGAGCTGGTCATGGAGATACAAGAGGCGATGACGGGCAACCGCATCCAATTCGACTATGTCTCTATCGGCGGCGTCAACAAAGATATTAACGCCGAATTGGAAGGGGTTATCCGGAGCAAACTGGGGCTACTGCGCCAAAAAGTAGCCGAAATCAAAGAGCTCTTCGACAACAACTGGAGCCTCTCGCTCAAATACAAAAATGTCGGGGTCATAACCAAAGAGGCGGCTTACCGATCTTCCCTGTTAGGTCCTATCGCCAGAGCCAGCGGGGTAAATTTTGACGTACGAAACGACAGCGACTATCTCCCCTATTCCGAACTCGGATTTAAAAGTATACTCATGGAGGGGGGCGATATACACTCTCGAAACATGGTGCGGCTGTTTGAACTATTCGAAAGTATCCGACTCATTGAAACGGCGCTTGATGGGATGCCCGAGGGGGAGATTTCCGCAAAAGTACGGGGAACGCCGGAGGGGGAGAGCTACATGAGAGTCGAAGCCCCAAGAGGGGAGTGTTTCTACTATCTCAAAGCGTCCAAAGGGCAATATCTCGACAGAGTCCGGATCAAAACCCCGACTTTCGGTTCGGTGCCCGGCATGATCGAAGCGCTCAAGGGGTCCAACTACGCCGATGTCCCCGCCATCATCGCCTCGTTCGATCCGTGTCTATCCTGTACAGCGAGGTAAAAGATGTTACAAGCTGCCTTTAACGCCCTGAAAAATCTCTTCAGCACCCCCGCTACGATCGATTACCCCTTCGAAAAATCGCCCAAGAACAAAGAGGCGAGAGGGCTTATCCTCTTTGAAGAACCCAAATGCATCTGGTGCCTGAAATGCGAGGATGTCTGCCCTCCCGGAGCGATACGCTTTACGCAGGATCGGGAGAGTTTTGAATACACCTATCACTACAACCCCTACCTCTGTATCTATTGCGCCGAATGTGTCAGGGCATGTCCCGACTCAGCCGTAGCCCTCAGCCAGTCTGATGAACTCTCACCCCCGACAGATGATCAAAACATGAACAATAACTGGTTTACAATCGAAAAAGAATCCGAAGAGTCCAAAGAGGCGGTAAAAGAGCTCAAAAAAGTGAAAAAATCGGCAGCAACGCCGTAAGAGAACGGTATATGCAATCTTAATGACAATAGCCTACCAAGGAGTCTGTTGTGCAGATCATCTATAACGCTTCCACCCTCACCCTCGAAGACATGCCGCTCGATGTCGGCTACGCCTCGGAGAGAGTCGATCTCAAAAACAGTGCGGGAGAGACCTTTCGAGTCGGTGGGCAAAACGGTGCAACCCAACTCCTCACCAGTGTACCCTTTATCGATGATGCTCTCATCGCTCAGTTGCATGAGATAGACACCCTCCTCTCCCTCAACGCGCTCGGAGGAATCACCAAAGCCCTCATCGTCGCAAACGATCAACATGCATTGCCTGCACTGGAAGAGTGGCTGGTCGGATATGACTATGATGAAGCGTTCGGAGACTACTACGGCATCCGCCTCTCCAACAAAGAACTCGCCAAATCACTCTTTATTATCTCCAAAGACGGAGCGGTGTTTTACCATGAGATTTTAGACGATCTAAACGCACCGTTTAGTTTTGATAAAGCGCTTGTTAAGATTTCCGCTGCACAGAGCTGTTATACGGGAAAAGGGTGTCACGGGTAATCTCATATTCGCTCAATTTGTGCTAAAATCTATTATCAGCAGAATAAAAAAGAGTTAGTCATGCCTATCATCTCTTATTTTTTCGGAATTATCATTCGCATGTACCACGATGATCACAATCCCCCTCATATTCATGTGGAGTATCAGGGATTTGAAGCATTTGTAGTCATTGAAACAGGAGAAATCTACCAAGGAAATCTTCCTAAAAAAGCAGCAAAAATTGTTGCCGAGTGGTGTGCCGAGCATAAAGAAGAGTTATTAGAAGACTGGAAGCTTGCTATAAATTTGCAACCTTTATTTCGTATTCCCGGAGCCGACAATGATTAAAATCACAAAAGCGACAAAAGCCAATGAGTACAAAATTGCCCTTGAATTTTCAGACGGAAGCCATGTTATAGCCGATCTCTCGTATCTTCTATCGTTTGGAACGTCTCTCACTGAACCACTAAAAGATCAAGCATTTTTTGACGGTTTTTTTATCGATGCGGGGGCATTGTGTTGGAAACATGGGTTAGAGTTAAGCGCATCATCACTGCATATGAAATTTGTTCAAACAGACGCTAATGTGGCGTAAAGTGAAAAATGAAAAATTACCCATTAAATTAATCATCATTGGTCATGCTGACCGTAGTATTGATTTTAGATATATTCAAAAATATTCATCAGCACATTTTTCTTGTGATAGCATTGAGCATATCAACGATGTGCTACCTGCCCAAAATACTAATGGTTATTTAAATATTGTATATTCAAAAAATGATATTCAAACTCTTCTCAAAGATATAGCAAGCGATGGACTTTGTATTGCTGTAATGAATTATCCATTTGACGATAATTTTTATATGCATCGTATTCAAAATAACCAGCTTTGCATATCTATTTCAGGATTAGAAGAAATACTTTCCTCTAAAAACATCTCTATTGAAAACTTTATTATCAAAAATATATATGAAGCTTATCTATTTTACAAAATGTTTAATACTTTAGTTGATGATGGTGTATATAGCTTTGTTCATCAAGATACACGAGGTTGTATTTTTGATCTTAACGGTGATAAAAGGGATATTATTTACAATACAGAACAACCAATTATATGTGACGAATGTAAGGCTAAAATCAATAAAAAATCTTTACCTCACAACTTTGTCAAATCCGTTCAAAATGAATTGCACTCCATTCAAAAGCCTTGGTTGAAAAGCACCGAATTATTCATCAAAAAATATCCATTATATTCAATATTTCTGACATTTATTTTTTCGACAATTATTAATCTTTTCTCGAATAAAATATGGGATATTCTGACTAAATGAATGATCTCACCTACACTCCACCCTACACCATCACCTCAAAAATGGTAACTCTGATCTCTCAAATCAGCGAAGCAGTGGCAAAAATCGAAATCCTAGAGCCTACGGTAATGACCCCGATGTTACGCCGGAAAAACCGCATTAAAACCCTTGCAGGGACACTGGAAATCGAGGGAAATACGCTGGGTGAAGAGAAGATCACCGCCCTGCTCGACGGTAAATGGGTTCTGGGAACCGTTTTGGAGCTTTCCGAAGTTCAGGGAGCCATCCGAGCGTATGAAAAGCTCGAAGAGTACCGCTACGACGTGATAGACGATCTGCTGTCTGCGCACAAAATCTTGATGGATGACATTCTCAAAACCCCCGGAACTTTTCGAACCGTCAATGTCGGTGTCGGGGGTGAGAGCGGAATGAGCCATGTCGCTCCGCCGTACGAGCGAGTACCCGAACTGATGAGAGAGCTTTTCGCATGGGTACGAACGACAAATGAACATCCCCTTATCGTTAGCTCCGTATTTCATTACGAGTTTGAATTTATCCACCCTTTTAGCGACGGAAATGGGCGTATAGGGAGACTATGGCAGAGTGTCATCCTCCATAACTGGAAAAAGGTATTCGCCTCGATACCCGTCGAAAGTGTCGTGAGAGATCGTCAAAAAGCCTACTACGACGCACTGGAAAATGCAGGAAGCGTGGGTGAAAGCACCCCCTTTGTCGAATTTATGCTTGAAGCAATTTTGGAATCAGCCACCAAGGTCGGAGAAAAAACGTCGGGGAAAACGTCGGGGAAAACGTCGGGGAAAATATTAGATGCTATGAGGAGAAATCCTTTTATTACTATCCCTGAATTATCAGAAATGTTCAATGTCACCGAAAGATCGATAGAACGTAATATCCAAAAACTGCAAGCTCAAAGCAATGTAAAAAGAATCGGTGCCGCCAAAGGGGGACACTGGGAAGTCATCACTTAGACATTTTTGTCCCGCTTCTCCCCCCTATCTCCAAAATCCTACAAATAAGACTAAATTACTCCTATTTAATACAAGAACACAAAATGCAATCCTCTCTCTAAAGTTCCAAAAGGGATCACGATGGACACACGAATAGAGACGATCAAAAAAGAGTTGCGCAACCAAACGACTATCCCTTATTTCGGATTGGGTGTGTTTGAGGGGATAATGACCAAAGAAGCTGAAGCGGTACCGCACGACAGCGATTCGCTCATCTTGGCGATGAACGGCGGTCGGGCAATGGCTCCGAGACTGATGTTCGAATATTCACGCGCCGCGATGCACTTGGAACAGCGTCGCGGTGTCGAGTATATGACACAGCTGATCAATCACATATATACCAAACCGTTTGGCCCTACACCGCTGCACAAAGCGATCATCGATATGTCGCCGCGCTACATCGTCGATACCAACCGTGATTCCAAATTTCAAGAGCTCCTCGCCTTTACACCGCACTGCCTTATCGTCGGTAAATCGCGCATTATGGGTCACTTGAACCGCTACGAAGTGTACGAGTACGACGTCGAAAACCAAAAATATTTTCTCGTAGAGGATGAAGTGCTCGACAATGCCGAAAAAATCCTCTTTAAACCGATGGGCTCACCACTCCCCAATCCGAGCTTTGTCATCTCCGATGCCGATTACGTCGATTGGCTCACGGAGGCGATGGGGGGATTCGCGGTGCCGAAGGTGCTCAAAACCTACCGCAAAACCAAGAAATACCTCTTTTTGGGGACATCGTTCGGCCACGATACCGACCGCATGGTTGCCAATGAGTTGAGTCTCGATTTGGAAGGGGGGTATGTCATCACCGACAAACCTCTGGGGAAAAAAGAGAAAAAGTTCATCGATAAACACCATATCGAGGTGTTAGAGATGTCACTTCAAGAATTCATCCAAACATTTGTATAAAAGGAGATAGTCATGCCAATGATTCCAACCGTAAAAGATGTTTCCCCTCGCGGAGAGCGTTATTTTGATCTGTTTTCCAAACTTTTGGGCGACCGTGTTATCGTTATCACCGAAGCGATCGACGATCAGATGATGGGAGTTATTGTCTCTCAGCTGCTCTATCTGGAGGCGATGGATTCCGAAGAGCCGATCCATATGTACATCAGCTCACCCGGCGGATCGGTCATGTCGGGACTGGCGATACTTGATACGATGAATCTAATCAATGCCCCCGTCTATACCTACGCGATGGGGCTTGTCGCATCGATGGCGGCGGTGCTGTTTACCTGCGGAGAGAAAGGGCACCGCTATATGCTCCCCAATGCCGAAGTGATGATCCATCAACCGCTGGGAGGGTATTCGGGTCAGGCGAGCGACATCGAAATTCACACCAAACACATCCTCAATCTCAAACGCCGCCTCTATCTCATCCTCGCGGATGCGACAGGCAACAGTGCCAAGGTGATCGAAAAAGAGTCCGACCGAGACAACTACATGGAAGCGGACGCTGCGATCAGCTTCGGTCTTGCCGATGAAATCTTGAAAAAATTCAGCGCGAAGGATGTCTAATGAGTAACGAGAAAACCTGCTCTTTTTGCGGTAGAGCACAGAGCGAAGTGAAAAAAATGTTCTCCTCGGAGATGACCCATATCTGTAACGAATGTGTCACCACCTGCTCAGCGATCTTGCAAAAAGAGGTTCGCTTTGAGCAGCGCTCCGCCATGCAGCAGCAGCTCCCGACACCGGAAAAGATTGTCGAGTTTCTGGACAAATACATTATCGGTCAAGAGGATGCCAAAAAGGTACTCGCCGTCGCCCTCTACAACCACTACAAGCGGATTGAAAACCCCATCTACAATAATGTCGAACTCGAAAAAAGCAATATTCTCCTCCTCGGCCCCACCGGAAGCGGTAAAACATTGCTCGCCAAATCGCTCTCCAAGATCATGCAGGTCCCCTTTGCCGTTGCCGATGCCACAGCCCTCACCGAAGCGGGATACGTCGGTGAAGACGTCGAGAGCATCCTCTCACGCCTCCTCGCTGCGGCAAACTACGACATCGACCTTGCACAGCGCGGCATCATCTATATCGATGAGATCGATAAAATTGCCCGTAAATCCGAATCCACTACGATGGGACGTGACGTCTCGGGTGAAGGGGTACAACAAGGATTATTAAAAATTCTGGAGGGGGCGGAAGTCTATGTTCCCGTCAAAGGGAGCCGTAAAAACTCGACGACGGAAACCGTATTGTTTAACACGACCCACGTCCTCTTCGTCTGCGGAGGGGCCTTTGTCGGTCTCGTCCCCGACATCCACACCAAAAAATCGAACAAAGTAGGATTCGGTAAAACCACCACGACACAAATCGAGGTCAAAGAGAAAAAAATCGATGCCAAAGCGCTGGTGCAGTACGGGTTGATTCCCGAATTGATCGGCCGCATCCCCGTCATTGCCCAGCTGCGCGAACTCTCTAAAGAGCAGATGGTGCAAATCCTCCAAGAGCCGGACAACGCACTGATCAAACAATATCAAGCCCTCTTCGATATGGATGGTATTGAGCTAAACTTTGAACCCAAAGCCCTCGAAGCAGTAGCGCAAAAAGCAATTGAGCGCGGTGTTGGTGCGCGCGGACTGCGCAGTATTATCGAAGAGGCGATGCTCCCGCTGCAGTTCAGCTCTCCGTCCAAGAAAAATTTACAAAGTCTCACCGTCACCGAAGCGGTCATCGACGACCCGACCAATGAACCTATTTACGTCTACAAAACCGAAAAGGAAGAAGCATGAAACGTGTTTATCTCGATAACAATGCCACCACAAAACTTGATCCCTTAGCAAAAGTAAAAATGCAGCCGTTTTTCGAAGAGCTTTACGGAAACCCGAATTCTCTCCATCAGTACGGAATGGAAGTACGCCCGTATCTCAATGAGTCTATGGGATACATGTACGATGCCCTTAACGCTCCCGATGCCGATGACATCCTTATCACCTCGTGTGCAACTGAGAGTAATAACAGTGTCTTGAAAGGGATATTTTTTAAACATATCCTCTCCGATCCGAGTAAAAATCATATCATCGCTTCTGCGGTCGAACACCCCTCTATCCTTGAAACGCTCCATTTTCTCGAAGAAAACGGTGTAGAAGTCACCTTTGTAGATGTGGATCAATTCGGATATGTGAGTAGCGAGCGGATCGCGGCGGCGATCACCGACAAAACCGTCCTTATCACGATGATGTGGGCGAACAATGAAACGGGGATGATTTTCCCCGTCGAAGAGGTGGCTAGCTTAGCCAAAGAGCGCGGCATATTATTCCACACCGATGCGGTGCAGGCCATCGGCAAAGTGGCCGTCGATCTTACCAAAACTCCCGTCGATTATCTCACCTTCTCCGCCCATAAATTTCACGGTCCCAAAGGGATCGGCGGGTTGTATGTCAAAAAAGGGTGTGAGCTTCCCAACCTCCTCCACGGCGGTGAACAAATGGGGGGCAAGCGTGCGGGAACCCTTAACGTCGCCTATATCATCGGAATGGGACTGGCGATGAAACAATCGGTCGGCCACCTGGAAAAAATGAACAGCGATGTACGTGCCCTCCGCGACCGTCTCGAAGATGCCCTTTCCCTCATCCCCGATACCATTATCGTCGGAGACCGCGCACGCCGCACCCCGAATACCATCCTTATCTCGCTTCGCGGTATCGAAGGGGAATCGATGCTGTGGGATCTGAACCGTGCCGGTATTGCCGCTTCCACCGGAAGTGCCTGTGCCTCCGAATCGCTTGAAGCTAATCCGGTTATGACCGCGATCGGCGAAGATCCCGAACTCGCCCACACCGCTATCCGCCTCAGTCTCAGCCGTTTCACTACCGCCGATGAGATCGATTACACCATCGATGTATTCACTAAAGCGGCGGAACGTCTGCGCTCTATCTCCTCAACGTATGCCTACACGAACGAAAAAATGGCCGGATAAGGCCGTTTTCCCTTTTCAATGTGTTATCATTATGCGATACACCTACAAAGGGTTTGAATGAGTCTATCAAGTGATGTTTTGTTTATAACGGAAGATAATGTATGCAGAAAGCTTTTCCAATCGGCGATTGATACCCAAAAAAATCTAATTGTCCTGATGCACAACAATGCCCCTATTCTATTTAACAAAGCATTCCAAAATTTTACTAATCTTGCAACCGTCAGAGAATTTCTCCGTGAGTTCGGCTCGCTCCCAAACCGTTTTGTCCCCCATGATGCTTATTTTCATGCCGGAAAGAGCGAGAATCCTGACGCGTGGATAACCGCACTCGCAGCGCTTCCCGAATCAGACAGAATTGTCAGTATGATCAATTTTCGTGCCGAACCCTTTGCTTTTTCAGTCGCAATTGACACTCCGGTTGAAGACTACACCATTATCTCGTTTACCGATATCTCACAAGATCTTATCAAACGGATCATGATTGAAAATGATGTCAGCATCGATAAAGAAAGCGGTGCGTACAACAAAGATTATTTTATTCATACCGCAAAAAGCTTTCACGATGCGGCAGAATTCAATGAAAAAGAAATCGGTATCACCATGATCGAACTGATGTCCTCCGATGCCGATGCGGATACCTACTTACATGACTTTACATCAAGTATTAAATGCAATATCCGACAAAGCGATATGCTTGTCCGGTGGGGAAAAAAGATTTTTCTATTGGCCTATCTCATCGATACGCCCGATAATGCCATGAAATTCAGCCGAAAACTCCTTAGCGTGATGCGAGAAGAACCGTTTGAAAACCTAAATACCATTAGTATGCGATTAGGGACAACCGTCCAAAAAAATAAAGAAGACACTACCAGCATAATAACACGTGCAGAAAATGCTCTAAAACAATCCCTTAGCTCTGAAGTCACCCTTCTCTAACCTTTTATAGAACCGGATATGCACTTATTCTTACAATAAATGCATTTTCGGAGAACCTAATCGATGCGTCCTTACCGTAATATCAGTGACAGTGAACTCGAAACCCTGGGTGCAATGCGTGAATGGGACTCCCAAAAAGCGCTCACCATCCCTGTCCCCTCACCCCTTTTATGGGTCCATGCATCACGAGAAAAATATCATCGGCTTGATCCCATGGACCCATGTTTGATTAAAACCATCATCGTACAACGGATACAAGGGGACGTTATCAAAACCAATTTCGGGAGCTATTCGCTCGATACGGGGAAAAATCTCTTTTACGCTTGCGGGTGCAAAAAATTCTGCGACTGCTACGGGCAGCTTTATCTACCGATTAGCTGTAATCAGAATGTTCATGAGGTTGGATAATCCGCTCTTTCACATGCTATTTTCGCACGGTCCGATCTATTTGAGACTTTTGATGGTCTCAAGCTGCCGTTTTATTTTTTTGATATAGATGATGGATGTACTGTTATTGGAATCCACCTCGAGTATCGACTGAAATACCTCAAGGGCGTTTTGCAACTCCTGTTTTTTGTAATATCCGATCCCTTTGGCAATCAATTCGGGAATAGTTTGTTCGTATTTTTTGGTTGCAGTTTCAAGGATAGCTTGTCCCTCTTTGTTACTTGATTCCATCTCCAATACCTTGGATGCATATTTCATAGCGGAGCGATACTCTTTTTGTTCCAGTGCATTTCGAGCCAGTTTTACCCTTTTTTGCACCTCTTGCTTTGCTGCGAGCTGATCAAGGTATCGCTGCGCAGTTGGCTCATTGGGGTAGATTTGCTGTATAAATACCAATCGCTCCGAAGCCTCCTCGTATTTTTGATTCTCAAAGAGTGCAATCGCTTTAGCAAGCTGTATTTTGCGTTGGTTGGCGAGTACCTCTTGAGCTTTGATGACGAGGGGATTTGAGTCGTCGTATTGAGCGAGTGCCTCCAGTGACTGATTGAACGATTTGAGTGCCGAGGTGCTTTGGAGATTCTTTTTGAGCTTCTCATTGAGATCCGCTTCAAGCGAGGAGAGCACCAGTATAATCTCTTTCTCTTTTTTTAATCTCTCATAGTACACTCTGCCGTCTTTGTATTTCGGGTCACTCCGCATCATACGATTAAACTCAATAAGAGCCTGTTTTTTATCACTCTCCAGTGCCTTCATCCCTCGATCGTAATAAAATCTACTTCTCTCTTCTGCTTTCTCAGCAATCCGCTTAATCCTATTAAGGGGAATCACCGCGCGCCCTTCGTAAAAATTGACCTTCTCAAAATCTTCAACCGCCGCAGCGTAATACCCTTGGGCATAATGAAGTTCCCCTTGCTCAATGCGATAGGAAATCTCATCCTGAACACTCGTATATACGCTCCGTTTTTGCTCGGGAGTGTACGTAGAGGGGAAAAACATCAAACTGCACCCGCTAAAGCTTAGTGCCGATACGAGGATAACAGGTTGAAACCATCTCATCCCTTAGCTCCCTCTATGGTGATACTCACAACCGAAACAGGTTTTTCGATCCCTTTAACCCTAATCTCGTGGGGAGGATTAAAATCGCATTCAATCGTTGCCATCAAGCAGGTTTGTGCTTCGATCAGAATTTCTCCCGCTTCTGCATTAGAACAAAGCCGAGCGGCAAGATTGACCTCCGAACCGATCGAAGTAAAATCCATTCGATCATGGGAACCGATATTACCGACAATAACCTCTCCATGATTGATACCGATACCGACGCTTCGAACCGTATGATTCTTTTCCTTGCGCATCGTGTTGGCTTGAGCTATTGCGGTTTGGATAGCGATACCGCTTTGGATTGCACGATCGATTCCGTCCTCTCCGCCAAACGATGCCATGATTTCATCCCCGACAAACTTATCAATATCACCCCCGTAACTCTTGATTATCTGCGATTGGAGATCGAGATAGTAGTTTATGATTTCGACCACTTCATCCGGTTTTTTTTCACTGCTCATTGCCGTAAAACCCCGAATATCGGAAAATAAAAAGGTCAAGCTTAGATATTCTCCCCCTAAAATTCGATGTTTGTCGGAATCTTCTTGAATCATATGCATTGTCGAATCAGAGACGAATTTTTGCATTTTTTCTCGTTCTCGCAGCCCTCGTACCATCTGATTAAACCGCGTTGCAAGCTCCTCAATCTCATCATTCGTATGGATCGAAAGCTCGATATCAAGATTACCGTCGGCAACATCACTTGCAGCATCGGCAATACTCAAAATCGGTCGGGTAAAGCGCATTCCGGCAAAATAAACTAAAATGATGGTAAGGACAATGATAATAATCGCAATACGTACCGATATCTCGATCACGTCTCGCACCACTTTATTGATCGACTCTTTGTTATATTCCAAAATTGCCACACCCAATACAATCGGTTTACCTTGAAAATAGTAGATGATCGGATGGATAAAGCGGTAAAACTCGGCAGTCTCGTCTCTAATAATCTTCTCGCTGGTAGTTTGAGCAAGAAGCTGGATGAGTTTAGCATCGTTAAGCTCTTGCTGAGAGCCTTTTTTGAATCCGGCCAAGTACTTGTATTTCGACCCCTCTGTACTCTTTTGGTGGAGATAAATCGAGACATCGCTCAACCCTTCGATGTTGGAGTCGTGAACATCTTTAAGTATTTCACTAAGATTAATTTCATTTTCTCTGCTCCGCTCCAAAAGGGCATGCGTCGAAAAATCGGCAATCTGTTCAAGAGATGTCGTAGCGACTTCAAACGCTTTTTTTTCGATAGAGGATTTGGTCAGTTGGATAATGAAGAAACTCAAAATAGTGACGGTAAGAATAATAAGGGCTGAGGCAAACCCGATAAGCTTGAGCTTTAGCCCCCCTTTTTGTATCAAATAATCTATACGATTGTTCATAATGCACCTCAATTATCTGTGAAATACTACCCTATTATCAATAATTCTTAATCAAAATCGCTATACTTTCACCACTTTTATCAAAGATTCCTATATGACCTTAGACGATTTACAACAACTATTACTGACCAATGCCCGTAACTGCACCGAGGAATACACCCGTTTGTTTCACGGTCGAGGCAATACCTATGATGGATACCGCTTTCTCACCGTAGATAGCGTAGACAAAGTTCTTTTTGCCGTATTGTTTGATGAGGACGAGGAGGAAGAGGCGATTGTCTCAATGTTACGCGATTTCTATACCACCCAAGAGCAATGGGACGCATTGGTGGTTCAACAACGCTATCTCCCCACCGCTCCCGCTACCGTTATCACCAGTGAGTTGCCGCAAGAGAGCTATGCCATCGAAAACACTCTCAAATATCGCGTCAATTTTAAAAGTGCCCAAAATATCGGCTTCTTCCCCGACATGAAAATCGGACGGGAATTTATCCGAACCCATGCAAAAAACAAAAAAGTTTTAAACCTCTTCTCCTACACCTGCTCGTTTTCAGTTATCGCTATCCATGCCGGGGCACACTCCGTCGTTAATGTCGATATGAACAAAAACGTCCTCTCGATCGGACGTGAGAATCATCGCATCAATGGACTCGACACCAAAAAAGTGGAGTTCATGCCCTACAATATTCTCAAATCCTGGAGCCGCATCCGTAAAGCGGGCCCATATGATCTGATCATTATCGATCCTCCCAGCTTTCAAAAAGGCTCCTTCGCGGCAACATCCGACTACGCCAAGATCATCAAAAGGCTCAATGAGTTCGCGGCAGAGGAGTGCACCATTTTATCAGCACTCAATGCCCCTGAACTGGAGAGTGAGTTTATCAAAACCCTTTTCCATGAAAATGCCCCTGAATTTCGTTATATCGAGAGATTGGAAAATTTGGAGAGCTTCCCCGAATGCGATTATGAAAGAGGTCTTAAAAATCTTATTTTTAGAAAAAATCTCTAAAATTTATTTTCAATCGCACGGTAACATTGGATAATCCAAATACCCTTTTTCATCCTGCGTATAAAAGCTGTTAGGATCAGGAATATTTAGTTCGGAGTTATTTTTAAAACGTTCCGGAAGATCAGGATTGGCTAAATAAAGAGCTCCAAATGCCACTGCATCGGCTAATCCATTTTCTATTACCGAATTTCCCCTCTCAAAAGTGTACCCACCATTCGCGATCAAGATACCCTCATATGAATCTCTAATCACACTCAGTTCAACGACATTCGCACCGTGTCGGATATCTCCTTCCAAAGCATCGATAATATGTAAATAGGCAAGATCATACCCATTTAGTTTTTCGCAGATGTAGGAAAAATGGTTTTGGGGATCGGAATCTTTCATATCATTAAACGTACCGCTTGGAGATAAACGGACTCCCGTCTTTTCTGATCCGATAGCAGCACAAATTCCTTCGGTAACCTCAAGAAGAAACCTTGCTCTATTTTCAATAGAACCGCCATACATATCTTCTCTATTATTTGTTCCATCGCGCAAAAATTGATCTATCAGATAACCGTTAGCCCCATGAATTTCTACTCCGTCAAATCCGGCTTCCATCGCATTCTTTGCACCTATAACATAATCTTGTATAACACGTGCAATCTCTTCAATGCTAAGAGGATGTGGCGTAACAAACTCTTGCATCCCCTCATAGGTATAAATACTCCCTGCGGGTTTAATAGCAGACGGGGCAACAGGTAGTTCACCGTTATGAAAGGCCGGATGAGAAATTCGTCCGACATGCCAAAGCTGTAAAAAGATTCTCCCCCCTTTATCATGCACGGCTTTCGTCACTTTCTTCCACCCTTGTACTTGCGCAGGGGTATGAATCCCCGGAGTATAAGGATATCCGATACCTTTTGTCGAAATCTGAGTAGCTTCGGTGATGATTAAACCGGCAGAAGCCCTTTGCGCATAGTATTGAGCCATCATTTCATTGGCAACATTGCTTTCTACACTTCTGCACCGTGTCATCGGTGCCATAAATATCCTATTCTTTAACTCATAATTTCCAATTCTTATAGGTGAAAGCAAATTCATGACTAACTCCTCATCTTACATAGTAAAGCCATTGTCCCACAATACATTTTATACAATAATGAATAATTTTTAGTAATGTTAAAAAGAAATGAAATATCGAGATTTAAGGCTTCGCCGCAATCTTCATTGCCAACTTGCGGGCAAACGGAAACACAAGTAATATCGTCGGAAATGCAATCGCATACGCCACCAGCCAAGCATGAAGCCAAATTCCAACAAAATTATTCACCCATCCGAGATTAATAAACGTAATCGCCCCCGACATAATAAAGCTCATAAAACCCGAAAGCAACGCCGCCTGAACCTGATGCAAATATTTAACTGAAACCATATTTTCTCCTTTATTTACTGCCGCATGCAATCGCAATATTGTTGTCGTGCGCATACACCAACCCCCATTCGATCATCTGATCGAGTATCGGGCGAAGTGCTTCACCGTGCATCGTGAGACTGTATTCCACCTTTGGCGGTACCTGCTCATAAATTTCACGGTTAACCAGTCCATTTTCTTCCATCTCTCTAAGCTGCTGTGTCAGCATCTTTTGGGTGATACGGGGCATAAGACGGAGCATCTCTCCGTTACGAAGCACTTTTTTATCGAGCAGATGCCACAAAATCAACCCTTTCCACTTCCCGCCGATCAGTTCGATGGTGAGTTCAAACGGACAGTTAAACCGTATTTCGTCCTTCTTCATATAGTTACCTTTTAGTATGTAAATTACTTTTTAGTGTGTTCTTGACAGTTAATACCGTATACTATAGAATCTCACCTAATAAAACCCTAAAGGAGCCTTTTTATGCGAAACGATTTTGAAAAAGCGATGCACTTCCGTCATGCGTGCAAACTGTTCGATACGACTAAAATAATGAGCAATGAGGATTTAACATTTATCCTCGAAGCGGGACGTCTCAGCCCAAGTTCGTTCGGTATGGAGCAGTGGCAGTTTTTCGTTATCCGTGACACGGCAATGCGCGAAGAAATCCAAACCGTAGCGTGGAATCAGCCTCAAATCACCACCGCTTCCGAGCTGATCGCGATTGCATATAAAAAGAATGTTCGAAGTACCGATACCTACATCCAAAACGAATTTGACAAGTTTCACTACCCAGAGGGACTTCGCGGAATGTACAGCCAATGGATCGATCCGCGTGATCAAGAGACATTAGAGTGCTGGTCATCTCGTCAAGTCTATATTGCCGCAGCCAACATGATGTCTGCTGCCGCTTCGATCGGAATCGATTCGTGTCCAATGGAGGGATTTGACCGCGATGCGGTAGAAAAAATCATGGGAATCGATACCGATACCTACGGTATTGTTCTTTTAATCCCGTTCGGTTATCGTGTCAACGAGCAGCCGCCGCTCCACCGATCTGACCTCACAGAACTGGTTATCTATCTTTAATCCCCTAGTTTTCCACTGCCGTAGAGCCGCTTGCGCTCGGCGGTATAATCCCACCACACTTTAGCCGCTCCACCATCCATAAAATTGGTAATCGACATCAGCACATCCAGCATACACGGATCTTGCCTCTCTCCAAATGCTTCGCAAAAGCGGACATACAGAGCATAAGGATCTTGACCTACCAGTTGAGAAGGTTCAGTAATTCCGATTGATTTGAGATCAGCGGCAACCGTCTTGCCGATATTGGGTAGGTCGGTGAGTTGGGATACTTTTTCACGTACTACTTTGGCTGGGTTCAAACTGATTCTCCTATTTTACTTTACAAAAGCAACTATTTTCATGATCATTGACCATCCCGCACGCCTGCATAAACGCATAGACGGTTGTCGACCCTATAAATTTGAATCCCCGTTTTTTGAGCTCTTTGGTCATTGTATCGGAAAGCTCTGAGGTACATGCTGCCCTTTTATAATCAGAGACATCATTAACAATCGGATTTCCATCGACTTTTCCCCAAAAATAGTTATCCAAAGAACCGAACTCTCCCCGAATATCTAAAAATCCTCGCGCATTGGTGATGATTGCCTCTATTTTAGGGCGACTTTTAACGACCAATCCACTCTCTAAAATCCGTTGAATATCATCTTCACCGTACAAAGCAACTTTCTCCAGATCAAATCCTTCAAACGCTTCCCGGTATCCTTCTCTCTTTTTCAGTATTGTCAGCCAACTCAAACCTGCCGACTGTGTTTCCAAACAAAACAGTTCAAAAAGAGCTCGATCATTATGCAAAGGCTTGCCCCACTCTTCATCGTGATAGGCCACATATACAGGATCACTCAATTTGACCCATCCGCAACGTGAAACAGACATTATTATCTCCACTTTTTACATTAAACTATCATAGCATAAACAGTTCAACAACACTTTTTTATGACGAAATGAAATACTCTCATCTTATTGAGAAAATATCACTATAATTTATACATGAAAAACTATGTTCGTCTCATCAATACCCCAATCGGCAAAATGATTGCAGCTGCCGACGAGAACGCAATCCTCTCGCTAGATTTCACCCCTGAATCTGTGCTAGTCCAAAATTCCGACACCCCTCTTCTTATCCGATTAGAAGAAGAACTGCGCGAATACTTCGAGGGAAAACGGAAAATCTTTACCCTCCCTCTCTCTCCAAACGGAACTCCATTTCAAAAAAAAGTTTGGGAAACACTGCGGATAATCCCCTACGGCGAAACGATCTCA
>OBEQ012302147.1_pt1 | contig 21165 bp, 16 predicted proteins | sample 1670901 | NCBI WGS metagenome assembly OBEQ01 (sample SAMEA104232315, study PRJEB22302) | groundwater metagenome | biome: forest; feature: aquifer; material: groundwater | place: USA | collected 2011-08-07 | depth 5.4 m
AAGCGGTAGGTATCCCACAGGTGTCGGTGTTTTCGCATCCGCCAATTATGCCAGATTTCTGGGCCATCAAAATAGCCTTCTTTCCGTCGAGAACGGACCGTTTCTCACGCTGTTTTTACCCACTTGCTTTGGAGAAGACCCTTTTCTTTTTACACCTTACCACGCCGGCGTTGTAATCGCCGCCAGTCACCGGCACGCCGATGAAGCAGGTCCGCCTGCAGACCTTGGAGTAAACATCCGTCTCGTCCGACTGAGAGACCGGGTCCGGGCAGTCGGGGTAGAGATCGTAGGACAGCCCCCGGAACGCCTTCTTGAGGGACTTCTGCAGGCCCATGTCCTTGCATTTCTCCACCACGAAGTCCTTTTGGGTCGGTGTGGCGGTGACGTCCACTACCAGCACAACATCGCCCGGCTTCAGAGTCTTCGCCACGTCCATGGCGCCGAGGAGCCCTTTCTCTTCCCCGTAGGTCAGCTCGATCCGGACGTTGTCCCGGCTCATTTTCCCTGAAAAGTAGGCCAGCATCACCGCGTGCACGCCGGAGAAGTTGTCCAGATGGCCTTCGACGATCCCGCCGGGCAGTTTCTTCAAGCGGTGCGAGGGAAAATTGGTGTCCGCGTGGGCCGAGATGACCAGCATCAAACCTTTTCCTCTTTCAGGAGATCATACCCTTGCAGGATCGCTTCACAAACCATTTGAACCAGGTTCTTGAAATCGCCCAGGTCCCCCTTCCCGAGCGCGAAATAGTAGGCGTAACGGTCGTCCAGGCGGATGAGCGCCGGAGGATATCCCTTGCTTAAGAGCTGGGTCAGCATCAGCAGGCGCCCTACCCGGCCGTTTCCATCAAAGAAAGGATGGATTGCCTCAAATTCGTAATGGTCACTTGCAATCTTAGCCGCCGGCTTATCGCCGTAGCGGTTCACTTCTCGCAGGAATTCTCTCATACGAAGGGGGACTTGTTGGGCAGAAGGGAGCGGCTTCTCGGTATTGGTCAGGTTGACATGCCCTGTCCGGTAGCGACCGGGCAGCTTATCCTTGAAGTTGTACATCACAATCGAATGCAATTTCAGGATGTATTCCTCGTCAATCCGGAACCCGGGATAGATTCGCTCCATGACTTCCCTGAGCGCATTCCGATGGTTGACCGCCTCAAAGATCTCAAACGGCTCTTTGCCACGGACCGCTCTCCCTGCCATGGCGGCTTCGGTTTCCTTGATCGTCATCCGGCTGCCTTCAATGGCATTCGAGTGGTAGGTCATCTGCAGGAAGAAACGGTCCCGGATCTCCGGATGATGTTTCAACAAGCGGAGCGGGTCGCCAAGATCCCGCTTGGCCCTCTCCACAACCGGCATCAGGTCAACGTGTTGTTTGAAAAACTCATCGATCCGGCGCGACGAAAACGGGTGGGGATGGACTTTCTTATCCAACCAACGGTAGACGGTCTTATAGGGGACCTCGATCAGCCGGGCCAGCTCGCTGCGCGAAAACCCGGCCTCGCGGATCAAGGCCTGCAATTTTTCCCGCTCCGAGAGCGGGTAGTATGAGTAGGACATATGACCCATAATTTCAACTAATGAAATTATACCATATGTCCTATGGCTATTTGGGGCTACTGGGAGAGAAACTTGCGGAGCACGTAGTGCAGGATGCCGCCGTGGCGGTAATACTCCGCCTCGACGGGGGCGTCGATCCGGCAGAGGGTGGTGAAGCTCTTGCCGTCGGCTTTGACCTGGATCTTCTGTCCCGGCTTGAGAGAATCGTTGAGCCCCTCGATGGAATAGGCCTCCTTCCCGGTCAGCATGAGCGACCCGGCGCTTTGCCCCGGCTCGAACTGCAGAGGCAGGATTCCCATGCCGATCAGGTTGCTGCGGTGGATCCGCTCAAAGCTCTCGGCGATGGCCGCGCGGACCCCCAACAGCATCGGGCCCTTGGCCGCCCAGTCGCGCGAGGAGCCGGAGCCGTACTCCTTGCCGGCCAGGATGATGAGGGGGATTCCCTCTTTCTTGTAGCGCTCGGAGGCGTCGAAGACGGAGGTTTTCGCGCCGCCGGGCAGATGGGCCGTCCACCACCCCTCGGCGTCGGGGACCAGCTTGTTCTTGAGCCGCACGTTGCCGAAGGTGCCGCGGGTCATCACCCGGTCATTGCCGCGCCGGGCGCCGTAGCTGTTGAAATCCTTCGGCTGGACGCCGAGCGAGAGGAGATACTGCCCCGCCGGGCTCTCCTTGGCGATCGAGCCGGCCGGGGAGATGTGGTCGGTGGTGATCGAGTCTCCCACGAACTCCAGCACCCGGGCGTTCAGGATCGGCCGGACCGGAGGCGGCTGTTTCGGGAACTCCAGGAAATAAGGCGGCTCCTGGATGTAGGTGGACTTCCCGTCCCAGCGGTAGAGGTCCCCTTCCGCGGTCGGGATCGCTTTCCACTCCGCGGTCCCATCGAACACCTGCCCATACTGTTTTCGGAACGCCTCGGCGGTGACCGACTGCAGGATCGCGCGGGAGATCTCCTGCTGGGTCGGCCAAATCTCCTTGAGGAAGACCTCCCTGCCCTGCGCGTCCTTGCCCAACGGTTCCCGGGTCAGGTCAACGTCCATCCGCCCCGCGATCGCGTAGGCCACCACCAGCAGTGGGCTAGCGAGGTAATTGGCCTTCACCTGCGGGTGGACCCGTCCCTCGAAGTTCCGGTTGCCGGAGAGGACGCTGGCCACCACCAGATCGTTCTCTTTCACTGCTTTCGCCACCGGATCCGGAAGGGGCCCGCTGTTGCCGATGCAGGTGGTACAGCCGTAGCCGACCGTGTGGAAACCGAGCTTCTCCAGGAAGGGGGTAAGACCGGCCTTGTTGAGGTATTCGGTGACAACCGTGGAGCCGGGCGCCAGGGAGGTCTTCACGTACGGTTGGACCTTGAGCCCCCGCTCGACCGCCTTCTTGGCCAGGAGCCCGGCACCGACCATGACCGATGGGTTCGAGGTATTGGTACAGCTGGTGATCGCGGCGATCACCACCGCGCCGTGATGGATCTCCGTCCGGCCCGAAGGAAAATCTACACTGACCTTGGCCTCCAGCTTGGCGAAGCCGTCCTCCTCCACCGTCACGGCCTCCGAAGAGACGGTCTCGGCCGGGACCTGCGGGATCTTGGCGCTGCCTCCCTCCCCGAGCCAGTTGCTCAGCCGGTCAGCGTTCAAGCTCGGGAGCTTCCCCTCCAGCATTGCCACCAACGCCTTCCGGAACCCTTTCTTGGAATCAGCGAGGGAGACCCGGTCCTGCGGCCGCTTCGGGCCAGCCAGCGACGGCTCGACCGATTCGAGCCGAAGCTCTACCACCTCAGAGAACTCCGGTTCCGGCGAGGCGTCGGTCCGGAAGAGGCCCTGCTCCTTCGTGTACCGCTCGACCAAGTCGATCAACTCCATCGGCCGGCCGGTCAGCTTCAGGTACTCGAGCGTTTCCTGATCCACCGGAAAGTAGGCGGCCGTCGCCCCGTACTCGGGGCACATGTTGGCGATGGTGGCCCGGTCCGGCAGAGGCAGGGTGGACAAACCCGGCCCGAAGAACTCCACGAACTTGCCGACCACTCCCTTGGCCCGAAGCATCTGGGTCACGGTCAGCACCAGGTCGGTGGCGGTCACTCCCTCAGAAAGCCGGCCGGAGAGGTTGAAGCCGATCACCGGCGGAGGGAGCATCACCATCGGCTGGCCCAGCATCACCGCTTCGGCTTCGATGCCGCCGACGCCCCAGCCGAGCACGCCGAGCCCGTTGATCATCGTGGTGTGGCTGTCGGTGCCCACCAGCGAGTCTGGAAAAGCCCACGTCTCGCCGTTTTGCTTGCGGGTCATCACCACGGAGGCCAGGTACTCCAGGTTCACCTGGTGCACGATGCCGGTGGCCGGCGGCACCAGCCGGAAGTTGTCGAACGCTTTGCTTCCCCACTTGAGGAACTCGTACCGCTCGCGGTTGCGCTCGAACTCGATCCGCGAGTTGGTCGAGAGGGCCTCGGCGGAGCCGAAGGCATCCACCTGCACCGAGTGGTCGATCACGAGGTCGCAGGGGACGAGAGGGTTGATCTTCTTCGGGTCGCCGCCGGCCCGGGCGATCGCGGCCCGCAGGGCCGCGAGGTCCACGATGCAGGGGACACCGGTGAAATCCTGCAGGACCACCCGCCCCGGCATGAAGGGGACCTCGGAATTCCCGGGGGTTTTCGGATCCCACTGGGCCAGTTTGCGGACATCTTCTTCCCGGACCTTGAACCCATCCACGTTGCGCAGGAGGGATTCCAGCAGGATGCGGATGGAGTACGGAAGCCGGTCCACCCGCCCCGCTCCGGCGGCCTGGGACAGCGCGGCCAGCCGGGCGTACCGGACGGACCCGCTCTTCGTGGAAAGCGTGGAGTGTGCTCCGAAAGGATCCTGCGGCATGACGGATTTATTTTACTATGCGGGTGAGCTAACGGTAAATTTCCCTGCGGTGGCCGATGTCGAGAACAACAACCGTCAGGATATTCCGTTCAATCCGATAGAGAATCCGGTACATCCCTACTCGAAAGGACCATGTCCCTTGCCAGGGACCCCTGAGCGGCTTCCCGGCGTGAGGATCCATCTGCAGAACCAAGAGAGAGGACCGGATCCGGGCATGCAGCGGGCGGTCGCGACGAAAGAGCCACTGGTAGGTCTTATCCGCTTGACTCTGGAGAATAATCTTATACGAGGCCAAGCTCTCGGTCGATCTCCTGAAGCGTTCTGCCCTTCTTTCCCTTCTTGAATTCCGCCTCGGCTTTTCGCAGCCTTCGGACCAGGACCGTATCCCTCTCAATCTCCAGGGTTTCCATCAACGATTCATAGTCCTCGATGGAGAGAATCACCGCCTCCGGTTTTCCCCTGCGCGTCACCACGTAGCGCGCAGAGGTGGTTGCGGCATCCCGCACCACACTGGGCAACTTGGGCCTGAGCTCTCTTATGGAAAGGTATTTGGTTGCCATCTCAAAGAGAAGTGTACCATTCTTGGTACACAAAATCAAGGTGGGTGGAAGGAGTTTATGCCCCGGCGCCCAGGAGCTCGGCCTCCTCCAGGCCGGCGGCCAATTCAGCGGCCAGCGGGGCCGGCATGAACCCGGCCAGCAAGGTCTTCAGCGACACGGGATGCTGGGCGAAAGAGAGCCCGATCTCCCGCGCCACAGGCCCGACCCGGTATTGTCCGCCCGCGCTCAAATAAGCGGCATGGGTGATGCCCTGCTCTTTAAACGTCACCAGGAGGCCGGCCAAATCCCCCAAATCAGGAGCGAAATAAAGTCCCGGATTCTCCCTCAGGTCCCGCGCGGCCGGGGAGTCCCCCAGCACGACCACCGGCGCCGAGGAAAGCGGCTCGAAGCGCTCCAGGAAAGCCTGGAGGGCCGGCTGTTCCTCCACTCCGGCCGCGTCCACGATCACCACGGCGCCGCCCTGAGCCGCTTCCCGGGCCGCCGCCGCGATTTCCCCGATCCGCTCCTCCGCGCCGGCGGCGTGCGACGGAACGACCCCGGCCTCCTCCAGCAGGTAGCCGTAGACCTGTTCCAGCAAACGCCGGTGCCGCGACAACGGCTCGCCATGCCTTTCCAGATACCGGATGTAGGCGCCGATCGCGCCGGTGCCGGCGGTCAGCTGCCAAAGGGTGAGCGGCGGGCCTTGGGCGGACCGGTTGAACTCCCGCATCTCCCGGATCTCTTGGGTGGAAAACTGTTGGCTGGAGAAACGGATGAATGAAGGCATTCTCTTCGGATCCGCGGGAAAACGGTCCGGAAAAACCGAGGCGGCCAGCCGGATCGCCGGGCGCAGCCGGCCGTTGGATTCCGTCGCCCATCCGGCGAAATAGCGCCTGTAATCCCGGAGCGGATTCCAGGACTTTTTCTCACCCGGAATCATCAAACCGTTGAATAGGTCCGCCGCGTACTCACCGGCCTTCCTTTCCAAACGAAGATCGGCCGCGCCCTCTCTCCGAAGCTCCTGGACCCTTGCCAGCATTCCCTGCAGAGTGGGAAGGAACCCTCTCAGTAGGATCGGCGCCGTGGCGATGTCGGCCTGGTCGAACGAAACGAAGTCAGCCCGCAGGTGCGCCCCGTTCCTGCCAAAGGCCTCCGCGGCGGCGCGCCGGGAATAAACGGCCAAGGCGCGCGTGCGCTGTTCGTACAATCTCCGGTTCTGCGTGACCGGAGAATAGGCGAAGACCAGCCAATCATCGGCGATGGGAAGCGTGAGCGCCATCTCTCGGAAATCTTCCATCGGGCCCGAAAAGCGGCCCGGACCCGCCTGAAGAAGCGGGACCAAGATCCGCCGGTTCATCTGCCGCATCATGTCCCGGACCTCCCCCCTCACGGAAACCGGGTCGGGATGGTTCAAGAAGGTATCGGCGAGCGCCGTCATTTTAATCCCCGGGTAATCGGTCCCATTCCAGCCCGGGTCCACCCGGACCCCCAGCCGGCGTTCGGCCTGGGATTTCAAATCCTCCAGCTCGTTGCGGATCCGGGTTTCCAGAGGATCGGCCTTCTCCTCTAAACCACCCTGACCGGAGCGCCTCGGCCCCATCTCCCGCTGGGCGTCCCGAAGGGTGGCTTGGATCAGCCGGTACCGCTGCTTCACATGGTCGGCATCGTCCGGGTCGATCTTAGGAAGAACCCTCTTTTCGATCCTGTTGCCTTGCGGATAAACCGTCTCTGCCGTTAGCATCTCGAAGAACTTCGGAAGATCCTTGTGTAGACTGGCCTGCCAGGTTTTCACTTGGCGGAAGGTCTTTTCCCACCCGTCTCTGACGTTCGTCCAATTTCTGTTGTCACCGTATTTCTCAATCAGCTTTCTTCCCTCCACTTCCTCCAGCTTGTCCAGATCAAGCCGCTTGGCGTCCTTGAACGCCTGTCTCAGCTCATCCGGATCCATCGCGTCAAAAACCTTCAGAGGGTCCACGCGGTAGACGCCGGCGTCCTGCTCGGCTTCATTCCGCGTGCTGATGACGCCGCCGGCCTCCAGAGAGCCCTCGGCCATGTCGAAGTTCAGGGCGAACTCAAGCAGGTAACTCTCAGGGCTGGCCATTTTTTCGTGGAACGCTTGGTCCATGTCGAACATCATGCGGACCTCATGCGAGTCCTTCAGCGGCCCGGTGTTGTTGTGGTGGAGGTCCCAGTACCGGATCAGGAAGGCGGTCACCAGCCGCCGCGTGAACTCCTTCTTGGGGTCCTTCTGGATCACCACGCGGTCCTTCAGGGAGTAATTGGTGCTCAGCTCCACCAGGTAGAGGTCGTCCGGCTTGACCTGGAATCTCAGCAGAGCGGCCAGCTCCTTCCTCTGCCGGCTGTCCGGGATCACTACGTCGCAGACGTTGCAGAGCAGGGCCCGTGCGATCACGAACGCCGCGTATTCACGGTCCGGACGGTTGATGTCATCCCAGACCGCCCTCTGGTTATGGGCGCCCAGGAAGCGAGATTCCTTAAGCAGGTAGTAGCGTCCCTTGTGCTTGATCAGCCGGTGTTCGTAATCGTCCAGCTTGTCGGCGTTCTGCAGGTGCTCCTTAAGACCCAGGACATCTTTGAGGTAGGCCCATTCGTATTCCTTCTCCTCCATGCCGGCGGTGAGGGCCTGCTCAAGCGGGGGGCTGTCTTTGGGGTTGGGCGCGCGCAGAGCAAGGGCAGGAGCGGGCAAGCCAAGGCAAAAGATGAGGAGCAGTGAGAGGGCGCGTTTCATGTCTAAGGAAAGATTACCCGACAGGCAGGCAAAAACACAAGAAGATATCTGGCTTTGGACTACCTAACTTCAGGCAAAGTCCAAAAAGATTTCATCGAGGCGGGGAATCCCGTTCGACTCGGACTGGTCCACGACGCCGCGGATCCGTTCCTCGAAGGTCGGGCGCTCGTTCTCGTAGAAAAGCCCCAGATAAATCTTGTCGTCCTTCAGGGCCAGGTCGAACGCCTTCGACCGGTCTTTCACGTCGTGGGTCTCGGGAATCGCCGCCAGCTGGGGCGGGAGCTCTTTATAGGTGTTGTAGAAGGTGATGCAGGGGGAGATCACGTCGATCAGCGAGAAGCCGCGGTGGTTCATCGCCCGCGTGATGAGGGCCTCCAGTTCCTTATTTTTTCCGGAGTAGCCGCGCGCGACGAACGAGATGTCGTACGCCAGCGCCATCGCGATCGGGTTGAGCGGCGGCTCGATGGTGCCGTACGGCGAGGCACCGGTCTTCATGCCGAGCGGACCGGTCGGAGAGGCCTGCCCCTTGGTGAGCCCGTAGGTGCCGTTGTCCATCACGATGTAGACGATCGAGGGGTTGCGCCGCGCCATGTGCGGGATGTGCCCTCCGCCGATCGCGAAGGCGTCTCCGTCGCCGCCCACCGCCACGACGGTCAGGTCCGGGTTGGCCACCTTGATGCCGGTGGCGATCGGGAGCACCCGCCCATGCACCGTGTGGAAGCCGTAGCTCTTCACGTAGGGGGGCAGACGACCGGAACAGCCGATGCCGGAGACGAACACCGTGTTCTTCGGATCCACGTCCTTGGCGGAGAGGGCATTACACAGGGCGTTCAAGACGCCGAAGTCGCCGCACCCGGGGCACCAGACCGGCTCGATCTTGGTCTTGTACTGGGCGGCGGTCATTTTAGACATGGACCTTCGCGGCCTCCTTGATCTGGTGGACGATCTCGCTCGGCGTCCAGGGGATGCCGCCCCCTTTGGCCATCGAGACGACATCGATGTTCCGGTTCCCGTTGGTCAGGTGCTGTTTGAGCAGGGAGGCGAACTGCCCGGAGAAGTTGAGCTCCGGCACGACGACCCGCTTGACGCCCTGCGCCAGGTACTTATTGATGATCTCCGAGGGGAAGGGCCAGAGGATTTTCGGGTGCAGGGCCCCGACCTTGAGCCCCTGCTTGTTCGCGTCGTCCACCGCCTCCCGGATGACCCCTTCCCCGGAACCCCAGCCGATCACGGCTACCTCCGGCTTCTCGAGGCCGTAGGTCTTGAAGATCCAGGGCAGTTTCAAGACCCCCTGCAGTTTCTGGTACCGCTTCTTCATCATCTTGTTGTGGTTGGCCGGCTCGTAGTTGAGTTCCCCGGCTTCGGTGTGCTCGATGCCGGTGGCCGAGTAGAAAGCATCCGGCATGCCGGGCACCGCCATGGGGGAAATGTTGTCCGGCGTGATCTTGAACCGCTGGTAGGCGGCCATCTCCTCGGCGGTCGGCTTCTTTCGCTCCTCCACTTCGATGCCGGTGACGTCCGGCTTCAAGATGGACGCTTCCCTCTGCGCGAGCCCCTGGTCGGTCAGCACGATCACCGGCGTTTGAAAGGTCTCGGCGATGTTGAAGGCCCGGATCATGCCGTAGAAACAGTCCTCCACGCTGGTCAACCCCAGCACCACGCGAGGCGCCTCGCCGTGGCCGGCGTAGATGGACATCATCAGGTCCGCCTGCTCCATCTTGGTCGGCATCCCGGTGGAAGGGCCTGCCCGCTGGGCGTTCACGATCACCGCCGGGAATTCCGCCATCACGGCCAGCCCCAGCATCTCGGTCATCAGCGAAAACCCGGGCCCGGAAGTGGCGGTCATCGCCTTCTTCCCGGCGAAGGAAGAACCCAGCACCACGCCGAGGGCGGCGATCTCATCCTCGGTCTGGATCACGACACCTCCCACCTTCGGCAGTTCTTTGGCCAGGAACTCCAGGATCGAGCTGGCCGGCGTGATCGGGTAGCCGGCGTACACCTTGAGCCCCGCCGCGATGGCGCCCAGCGACAAGGCCTCGTTGCCGGACAAAACCAGCCGCGGCTGGCGGCCGGACGGCTCGACCCGCACCGGGTCCTGTTTCTTCAGATTTTCCCGGACGTATTTGGCGCCGGCCTCCAGCGCCTTAAAGTTCTTTTCGAGGACTTGCTCCCCCTTCTTGCCGAACTTCTCCCGGATCAGCTCCTTGAACTTGTTCTGGGGGACGCCGAACAGCTCGCTTAAAGATCCGAGCGACACCATGTTCTTGGTCAGCCGGACGCCGATCTCCTCCATCGCGATCTTGTTGAACGGGATCGCGTACTTGATCGTCCGCTTGTCTTCGTCCGGCAGGAAGTCGGTGTTGTCGAAGACCATCACGCCGCCGTCCTTGAGTTCCTTGTAATGGCGGTCGTAGGCCTCCTTATTGAAGGCGACCAGCACATCGACGCCGTCGCCGCGGGAAAGGAGGATGTTCTTGTCGGCCACTCGGACCTGGATCATCGCGTGGCCGCCCTTGATCTCCGCCGGGTAGGAACGGAAGGTGTAGATCTCGAGGCCCGACCGGGCGCAAGCCGTGGTGAAGAGCTCACCGGTCGAGATGACCCCTTCCCCCCCCTCCCCGCCGAACCGGAAGACGTAGTCACTCATAAGGTCAATTATACCATCAACTTAAGTCGTTTGCGGCGGCCAGAATGGGATCTCCCCAGAGGACCGGCTGGCCGAACTCGGTGGGCACCGCCACCACCGGGGCCATCGGCGGCCGGCTGATCTCCATCATCCGCTCAATGCAGACCAGCGCCCGCCGGGCGACCGCGGGTTCCACGGTCACCGGGTATTCCAGCGTGATCAGAGAGCGGAGCACCTTCTCCAGCGTGTTCCTCTGCATGTGGTGGCAGGTCGCCTGCTCGCTGGCCGGAAGGAACAGCTTATCCGGGTTCTCCTTGCGCATCCGGTGGAGGATGCCGTTCTCGGTGGCGATGATGAAGCTGCGGGCCGGTGATTCCTTCACATGGCGCATCATGCCGTCGGTGGAGAGGATCTTGTCGGCCAGGTCCATCTGCTTGGTGAGACAGCCGCACTCCGGGTGCATCAGGAACTCGGCGTCCGGATGCTGTTCCTGGAGCTTCTCGATGCCGGCCGGGTCGATCACCGCGTGGGCCGGGCAGTAGCCGCGCCAGAGCTCGATCTCCCGCCCGGTCTTCGCCTTGAGGTAGGAACCCAGGTAATAATCCGGCACGAACAGGATCTCCTTCCCCTCCGGGATCGCGCGGATCACCTGCTCGCCGTTGGCAGAGGTACAGCAGTAGTCGCACTCGGCCTTTACGGCGGCGGCGGTGTTGATGTAGCAGACCACGACGCCGTCCGGGGGCTCCCGCTTCCACTTGCGCACCTGCGCCGGCAGGATCATGTCGGCCAGCGAACAGCCGGCCGCCAGGTCCGGCACGATCACCTTCCGGTGGGGCAAAAGCATCGCGGCGGTCTCGGCCATGAAATGGACGCCGCAGAACAGGATCACCTCGGCATCGGTGCCGACGGCGTACTGCGCCAGCTTGAGGGAGTCCCCCGTGAAGTCGGCGATGTCCTGGATGCGCCCCTCCTGGTAGTTGTGGGCCAGGATCACGGCGTTTCGCCGCCGCTTCCACTCCAGGACCTGCTCCGACAGCTGGGCGGCTTCCATCAGACGGTGATCGGCCTCGGGGCCGGCGACTTCGCGTTGTTCTCGCTGATCAACTGGGAGATGTGCATCGAGCAGAACTTCGGGCCGCACATGGAACAAAAGGCGGCCGACTTGTAGGCGTCGTGCGGCAGGGCTTCGTCGTGGTACTCCTGGGCCCGCTCCGGGTCGAGCGAGAGCGCGAACTGCTGTTTCCAGTCGAAGCTGTACCGCGCGCGGGACAGCGCGTCGTCCCGGTCGCGGGCGCCGGGCCGGTGTCGCGCCACGTCGGCCGCGTGCGCGGCGATCTTGTAGGCGATGATCCCCTGGCGCACGTCTTCGGCGTTGGGGAGCCCCAGGTGCTCCTTCGGCGTCACGTAGCAGAGGAGCGAGGAGCCGTACCAGCCGACCATCGCGGCGCCGATCGCCGAGGTGATGTGGTCGTAGCCGGGCGCGATGTCGGTGACCAAGGGCCCGAGCGTGTAGAACGGGGCGCTGTGGCAGAGCTCCTGTTGTTTCTTCACGTTCATCTCCAACTGGTCCATCGGCACGTGGCCGGGCCCCTCGACCATGACCTGCACATCGTGTTTCCAGGCCTTTTGGGTCAGTTCGCCGAGCGTCCTGAGCTCCGAGAACTGCGCGGCGTCGCTGGCGTCGGCCAAACAGCCGGGCCGCAGCGAATCGCCCAGCGAAAAGCTGACGTCATGCTTCTTGAAGATCTCGCAGAGCCGGTCGAAGCCGGTGTAGAACGGGTTCTCCTTGTCGTGGCTGATCATCCACTGCGCCATCAGAGACCCGCCCCGGCTGACGATGCCGGTGATCCGGTGCTGGACCAGCGGCAGGTACTCCCGCAGGATGCCGGCGTGGATCGTCATGTAGTCCACGCCCTGCTCGGCCTGCTCCTCCACCACCTCGAACAGGAGGTCCTCGGTGAGGTCCTCCACCCGCTTCACGCGCTGGACCGCCTCGTAGACGGGCACGGTGCCGAGCGGGATCGGGCTGTGGCGCAGGATCGCTTCCCGAATCTCGCGGATGTTCCCGCCGGTGGAGAGGTCCATCGCGGTGTCGGCGCCGTACTTCACGCAGATCTCCAGCTTCTTGAGCTCTTCCTTAATGTCGGAGGTGACCGCCGAGTTGCCGATGTTGGCGTTGATCTTGCAGGTGGCCGCCAAGCCGATCGCCATCGGTTTGAGCTCCGGGTGGTTCACGTTGGCCGGGATGATCATGCGGCCGGCCGCCACTTCCTGAAGGACCGTCTCCGCGGCGATCTTCTCCGTCTGGGCAACCGCCTTCATCTGCTCGGTGATCACGCCCTTCCGGGCGAAGTGCATCTGCGTCACGTTGGTTTTATCCATTTTTCTCCCGCAGCAGTGAAAGGAACTCCATCCGGGTCTTGGGGTCGGTGCGGAAGGTGCCCAGCATGGAGCTGGTCACCATCCGGGTGTTCTGCTTCTGCACGCCCCGCATCATGGTGCACAGGTGTTGGGCCTCCATCACGACGGCCACCCCCTTCGGGTTCAGGTTCTTCTTCAGCGCGTCGGCGATCTGCGTGGTGAGCCGCTCCTGCACCTGCAGGCGGTGGGAGAGAGCGTCCACCAGCCGCGGGATCTTGCTTAAGCCCAGGATCTTGCCGTCGGGGATGTAGGCCACGTGGCACTTGCCGAAGAACGGGATCATATGGTGCTCACAGAGCGAGAAGAAATCGATGTCCCGGACCAGCACCATCTCGTCGTACGGCTCGGAGAAGCGGGCCTGCGCGAACAGCTTCTCGATGTCCTCCTGGTAGCCCTGCGTGAGGAATTGGAGCGACCGCTCCACTCGGTCCGGCGTGCGGGCCAGCCCTTCCCGTTCGGGGTCCTCGCCCAGGCGGAGCAGGAGGTCCCGGATCAATCCGGAGATCGGCGACCGGGACTTCTTCTCGACCAGCGATTCGACCTTCATGGCTTCCCTTTCCATACTTTCGCCAACTCCACCAGCAGGCGCACCCCGACGCCGGTGCCGCCTTTCCTTAAATATCCCTTGTCGGCGTCGGCCCACGCGACGCCCGCGATGTCCAGGTGGACCCAGGGCGTGTCGCCGGCGAACTCTTTGAGGAACGCGGCCGCGGTGATCGTGCCGGCCTTGCCGTCCCCGACGTTCTTCACGTCGGCCACATCGGATTTCACCGCCTCGGTGTATTCGGGCCAGAGCGGCAGCTTCCAGGCCCGTTCGCCGGAGCGGGTCGCGGCCTGCTTGACCTGCTCGCCCCAGCCGCCGTTGTTCGTCATTAGCCCCATGCAGTGCTGGCCCAGCGCCACGACGCAAGCACCCGTCAGCGTGGCCAGGTCCACCATCGCGGCCGGCTTGTACCGCTTCGCGTCCCCCAGCGCGTCGGCCAGCACCAGCCGCCCCTCGGCATCGGTGTTGATCACCTCGATCGTCTTGCCGCCCAGCGCACGGACAACGTCGCCCGGCTTCTGGGCGGAACCGCCCGGCAGGTTCTCGGTGGCCGGCACCAGCCCGACAACGTGGACCGGCAACTTGAGGCCTGCCACGGCCCGCATCGCGCCCAGCACCGCGGCGCCGCCGGACATGTCGTACTTCATCTGCTCCATCCGCTCAGCCGGCTTGATCGAGATGCCGCCGGAATCGAACGTGATCCCCTTGCCGAGGAAAACGAGCGGCTTCTTGCCGCCGGCGCCGGGGCCCTTGTACTCCATGACCATGAACTGCGACGGCTCGCGCGATCCGCGGGCGACGCCCAGCAAAGCGTTCATGCCGAGCCGGCGCTGGGCTTTCGGGTCCAGCACCTGACAGCGGAACCCGAACTTGCGGGCAGCCGCTTTGGCCTCCTGGGCCATCATCGTCGGCGTCAGCCGGTTGGAAGGCCGGTTGACCAGGTCCCGCGCCCAGCAGACCGCCTCCGCCAGGATCAGCCCGCGCCGGACACCCTGCTTCGCGGCGGCGGCGTCTCCCGCGGTGGGAGCCACCAGCGTGACGCTTTTAAGTTCCTTTTTCTCGTCGGCAGAAAGAGTTTTCCACTCCGTGTAGCGGTAGGTGCCGAGGACCGACCCCTCCACCACCGCCTGCGCGACCTGGTCGGCCGGGGCTTGCTTGACCGGCAACAGCCCGCGGGCGACCGACTCGAACCCGGCCGCCACGGCGCGGCGCGAAGCGGTGCCGGCCGCCTGGCGGACCCGGTCGAGGGTGAGCTCTTCCTTCTTACCCACGCCGATCAGGATCAGCCACTGGGATCCGAGCGGCAGGAGAAACGTCTCATTGAGCTTCCCCTGGAACCGCTTGGAGCGCAGAAGATCCTGAACCGCTTTTCGGACCGGGGCCGACCATTTGCCGGCCCAGGGAGGCAAGCCCTTGCCCTCGGCGATCCCCAGGATCAGCGGTTCTTTTCGGGAGGTGAGGTTTCCGGTTACGACGGTAAATTTCATGAGCGAATGGTTTCCTTTCCGATCACACCCAAAGCGCGCGGCAAGACCGCCAAGAAGCGGTCCGCCTCTTCCGCGGTGGTTTCCGGTCCCAAGGTGAGCGTCACCGTTCCCAAAGCGCAGGAGTCCCCGACCCCCATCGCCTTCAGCACATGCGAGGCCTTGACCGCCTTCGCGCTGCAGGCACTGCCCAGCCCCACCGAAACCCCTTCCCTATCTAAAGCCAAGACCAATGCCTCAGCGTCTATGCCTGGAAAGCTGACGCTGATGTGGCCAGGGAGTCGTTCGGCGGGATCTCCGTTCAAACCAGCTTCAGGCAGTGAATTTAGGATACCGCGAACCAGCCGATCTCGTAAAGGGAGAAGCGCGCCGGCCAGAGCCGGCAAATCCCGGGCCGCCTGCTCCGCCGCCGCTCCGAAACTGGCAAGCCCGACAAGGTTCTCCGTGCCGGCCCGGCGCCCTTCCTCTTGAGTTCCCCCCACGAAGAGGGGGGAGATCCGTACTCCCCGGCGGACGAACAGCGCGCCGGCGCCGGGAGGACCGCCCAGGGGGCCGGAAGCCAGGGAAAGGGCGTCCACCGGGACCGCCGAAACGTCCACCGGCAGCCGGCCGACCGCGGCGACGGCGTCGGTGTGGAACAGGATCCCTCGGGCTTTCACCCGGCGGGCGATCTCGGCGACCCGCTGAAGCGTCCCCACCTCCGGGTTGGCCCACTGCACCGAAACCAAGACGGTCCGCGGCGTCAGCGCCGCTTCCAGCCGGTCCGGGTCCACCCGGCCGGCTCCATCCACCGGCAGTTCGGTGAGGGACCAGCCCTCCTTCTCCATGCGCCGCGCGTGCTGAAGGACCGACAGGTGCTCCACCGCGGAGACGACCAGATGGTCCCCCGTCCCCCGCCGGCCGGCGGCGAGCCCTGCCAGCGCCCAGGCATTCGCTTCCGTCCCGCCCGCCGTGAAGAAAAGCTCATCCGGCCGGGACCCGATGAGGGAGGAAACGCGCGAGCGGGCCTTCTGGAGCCGTTGGGCGGCTTCCCGCCCTTCCGCGTGCAAACTGGAGGGGTTGCCGCAATGGGCGAGCGCCTCCTCCATGGCCGCGCGGACCGGGCCAGAAAGGGGGCGGCCGTTCAGTTGATCCAGATGGATTCTAGAAAGGGAGGGAGCCACCGTGAAGCGATTATACTACGTGGGATCTCCTCAGCGCTTCGTGCGCGCGGCGAAGTTCTTCCTCGGCCATCTTGCGCTCGGTGAGGTCGCGGGCCACGCAGACCACGGCCGCCGGCTCACCGAACTCATCCCGGATGCCGGAGACCGCCACGTCCAGCACCGTCTTCTTCCCGTGGCTGGAAAGATGGACCGTCTCATAGCGGTGGACCACGCGGGTCCGCAGGAAGGCCTCGAACCGCTCCCGCGGGAAGAAACCGGCGTCCACGCGCCAGATCGGCTGGCCCAGCAGCTGCTCTTCCGTCTGCTCGAACAGGTCGCAGGCCGTCGGGTTGGCCACCCGCACCACCCCTTCCTGGTCGAACACCAGCAGGGTGTCGGAGACGGTCCGCAGGATCTGAGCCGCCGCGAATGCCGGCGTGATGTCCACAAGCCGGCAGCGCCAGAGGGCGGCGGCCGTGATCCCCAGGAAAATCAGGACCGGAAAACAGCCGAACGGATAGAGAGGAACCCCGAACGCCGGCGCGAAATCCACGGAGCCCAGGTAGGAAATGCCGAAGGCCAGCAGGAAGGCGCCCAGCCGCCGCTTCCGGATCCCTTCGGGAGCGCGCCGGTATTCCCGGTGGTAGATCAGCAAACTGGCCACGAGCAGGACGGAGAAAAAAACCAGGAACGGGATGCTGACCGGGCCGTACTGCGGAAAATACCCCCAAGGGAACATCCTCACGCTCCGGACGAATCCCGACGTGAACAGCACGGAGAAACAGAACCCGAAGGAGACCATCACGGAGGCCAGCGCCAGGGCCCGGAACCGCCAAAGTTTGCCCGTCACGTCCAACGTGAAGAGGAAGACCATACTGGGGATGAAAACGACGCCGCAGTTTTCGATGCGGGCCCACTGCAGGGCCACCGAGGGGTCGCGGGCGAAATAAAAACCGGTACTGCCCAATAACCAGACGGCGCCAGCCGAAGTCATGCCGAAGAAGGCCATACTCCCCGGCGACCCCTGCTCCCGCGCCAGCACGACCGCGCCGAGCACGACAACCGCCAGCCCGACCAGGAGCGGCGGCAGGGCGTGCCCATTCGGCCCGTAATGGAAAAGCCGGAACAGGTCCATATCGTATAAGTATGGCACAGGGGGGAAGAGCGGCCGGGTGGGAGGGAAGTGCAAAAGGGGCAATTGGGTATGAAATGAAGATGCCGGACACCCCAAGAAGGGGTGCCCGGCATCTTAATGGGCACGAGAGGATTTGAACCTCCAAGCCTTGCGGCACATGCCCCTCAAGCATGCGCGTATGCCAGTTCCGCCACGTGCCCGTGTATTGAGGCGAGTTTTCAGTATAATACCATACGATGGCCACCTGGGTTGGCGTCGGGAGCAGCCGACAGCCCGACTCGTACCGAGCAGGACAAGAGGCGGCCGGCAAGGCCATGGAATCCCTGGGCCAGCCGCAAGCCGACCTGATCCTTGTCTTCGCCTCCATCCGCTTCGACCAGGAATCCCTGCTGAAAGGAATCGCCTCCGTCGCTCCCCACTCCTGGATGGCCGGCTGCTCCACGGCCGGGGAAATCCTCACCGAAGGACCGAGCCGGCGCTCGGTGGCCGTCATGGCGATCCGTTCGGACACCCTGCAGGTGGCCACCGGCTTGGGGCTGCGGATGAGCGTCAACTCCCGGCAAGCCGGCCAGGAGGTCGCTTCCCAAGTGCTCCAGGCGAAGGTCCCCAACCCGCACGGCATGCTGCTCTTTCCCGATGGGCTCACCGGCAACGGCGCCGAGGTCATCCGCGGCGTCCAGGACCGCATGGGCCTGAGCTTCCCGATCGCGGGCGGGTCGGCCGCGGATGATTTCAGCTTCACCCGCACCTATCAATATTTCCAGGGCAAGTTCTATTCGGACGCCGTGGCCGGCGTCCTGCTGGCCGGCCCGATCGCCGTCGGCATCGGGGCGAGGCACGGCTGGCGGCCGCTCGGCAAACCGCGCCGGGTCACGCGGAGCGTCGCCAACATCGTTCAGGAACTGGACGGGCAGACCGCCGTGAACCTGTACGAGACCTATTTCGGCCGGGCCGCCGAATCCCTGAAGGCCGGCGCGCTGGCCGACATGTCGATCGTCTACCCGCTGGGGATGCCGATCCCCGGCGAGGAGGAGTATCTCCTGCGCAACGTGGTGAGGGTGGACCCAGGCACCGGCTCCCTGGTCTACGCGGGCGAGGTCCCGGAAGAGAGCGAGGTCCGGCTGATGATGGGGTCCAAAGAGCGGGCGCTGGACGCCGCGCGCCGGGCCGCGGAGCAGGCAGTGCTGTCGATCGCGCCCCGCGCCCCCACGTTCGCGCTTGTTTTCAGCTCCTGTTCCCGCGCCCGCCTGTTCGGCCGGCGGGCCGGCGAGGAGATCGCCGCGATCCGGCGGGTGCTGGGCCGGTCGGTCCCCATCATCGGTTTTTACGACTACGGTGAACAGGCGCCCCTGAGCGCGGCCGGCTTCCGGGGTTTAAGCTACTTCCATAATGAGACGCTGGTGGTCTGCGCCGTGTCGGCGAACTAGGGGGAGGGAGAAGACCGCATGGGCCTGACGATGAAGCTGACGATGATCGCCAGCTTCCTGCTCGGGCTGGTGATCTCCTTCTCCGATTCCGCGATCCTGCGGGTCGCTTACGCCTTCTTCATGATGCTGGTCGGCTCGTTCCTGATCAGCTCGAACGAGGCGATCCGCCGCCAGACGACCGGCTACCAGAAGGAGCTGGACCGCATCAACCGCATCTGTGACGAGCTGGACCAGAACACCAAGATCATCGTGCAGACCGACTTGGAGCTCACGCGCACGCAGGAAGCGCTGGACAAGAAACTCTCCGGTCTGTACGTCCTGCACGAGCTGTCGAAGAAGATCCTGTCGGTCCGGTCGGTCGTGGAACTGTGCCGGCTGGTTGCCGACACGGTGGTCTCCTCGTTCGGCATGGAGCGGTCAATCCTGTGCATCCTGCACCCCGATGAGAAATCCAAGCCGCTGGTGGCCGCCCAGGCGGGCTTCGAGCTGGAGGAGGCCCGCCAACTGGAGGTCCCCAAGCTGATCGACTGGATCCGGTTCCCGGTGCTGGCCCGCGGGGAGCCCTTCTTCGCGCCGGACGCCGAGCTGAAGGAACCGGCACCCAAGACGGCGACTCCGAAGGAGTCCCCGAAGGAAGCGCCCAAGGTGATCGGGGCGATGCTGGGCCTGCGTTCCTACGCCGCGGTGCCGCTGGTGCTGGAGGGCAAACCGCAGGGCTTCCTGGTCGCCGGCACGAACCCCCCTTACCCTAAGCTCGATTCCGGCGACGTGGAGCTGCTGTCCATTCTGGCTGGCGAGGTGGGCGTTGCCATCGAGAACCTCCGGCTGTACGAGGCCCTCAAGATTTCGCACGACGAATTGGAGGAGCGGGTCAAACTGCGCACCGCCCAGTTGGCCAAGGCCAACGAGGAGCTGGTCCGGCTGAACCGGCTCAAGTCGGATTTCGTCTCGGCCGTCTCCCACGAACTGCGCACGCCGCTGACCTCCATCAAGGGGTACACCTCGCTGGTGCGGGCCGGCAAGCTGGGTCCGGTCACGAAGGAGCAGGCCGAACGGCTGGAGAAGATCAACCGGCACACCGATTCCCTGTCGGCGCTCATCTCCGACCTGCTGGACATCGCGCGGATCGAATCGGGCCGCGTGGGGATGACCATCCGCCCGGTGGAGCTCCCGCGCCTGCTCGACAGCGTGGTGGACCTGCTGGGGCCCCAGATCAAGGAGAAGAACCTGCACATCGCGCTCCGGATCCCCGAGAAACTGCCTTCCGTCCAGGCCGACGAGAACCAGATCCAGCGGGTTTTCACGAACCTGCTCTCCAACGCGATCCGGTTCACGCCGGAGAAGGGGACGATCTCCATCCAGGCGATCCCCACGGACTCCGCGCTGAAGCTGGAGGTCCAGGACACCGGCATCGGGATGCCGCCCGAAGACGTCTCGATGCTGTTCACCGAGTTCTTCCGGGCCGACAACCCGGTCAACCGGGAGCGCAAAGGGACCGGCCTGGGGCTGGTCCTGGTGAAGCGGATCATCGAGGCACACGGCGGGCGGATCGGTGTCCGCTCGGAGGTGGGTAAAGGGACCACGTTCTACTTCGACCTGCCCTGGCAGGCCGTCCTCCAGCCAGGAGCCCAGGCGGCATGAAGGCACCCAAGGAACGGATCCTGGTCGTGGACGATGAGCCGGACATCCGGGACGTGCTCCGGCTGACGCTGGAGGCGGAGGGGTACGAGGTGCACGAGGCCGCTGACGGCGAGGAAGCGGTCCGGCAGGTCAAGAAGGTCGGCCCGCATCTGGTCCTGCTGGACTTCAAACTGCCCAAGATGCTGGGACCCCAGGTCTGCCGGACGCTCAAGAAGGACGTCCTTCTGCAGAACCTGCCGGTCATCATGCTGACCTCCAAGGGGGAGAGCTCCGACAAGGTGGAGGGGATCAACGCCGGCGCGGACGACTACGTCACGAAGCCGTTCGACCCGCCGGAGCTGCTGGCGCGGGTCCGCATGATCCTGCGGCGCACCTCCCGCGCTCTGGACGCCAACCCGCTGACGAAACTGCCGGGCAACGTCTCGATCCTGGAGGAGATCCAGGCACGGCTGGACTCGGGCAAGCCGGAGGCCATCTGCTACATTGACCTGGACAACTTCAAAGCGTTCAACGACAAGTACGGCTTCGAGCGGGGCGACGAGGCGCTGAAGATGACCGCGAGGATCCTTCTGATCGCGATGCGGGAAGTGGGAACGCCGGTGGATTTCCTGGGGCACATCGGCGGCGACGACTTCGTGCTGATCACGACGCCGGCGGTCGTCGAGAAGCTCTGCCAGAAGATCGTCACCGAGCTCTCCCGCACCGCCGCCTCCCTCTACGACGAGGAGGATTTAAGGCAAGGATACATTCTTTCGAAGGACCGCGACGGCAACCCGCGGCAGTTCCCCCTGCTGACGATCTCGATCGGCGTGGTCACCAACGAGCAGAAGCCGATCAAGCACGTGGCCGAGGTGGCCCAGCTGGGCGCCGAGCTCAAGCACTGGGCCAAGACCCACGGCGGCAACCGCTGGGTGAAGGATCGCCGGGGCGACTAGCCCCGACGATAGGAACCGCGACCGGCCGCAAAGCGGCCCAATCACGCGAAGATTCCAGTTATTGCCCTGGCTAATGTTGATGCCAATCCGGACGTGATAGATTATTTGGTGCCCGG
>OBEQ011080719.1_pt1 | contig 21154 bp, 11 predicted proteins | sample 1670901 | NCBI WGS metagenome assembly OBEQ01 (sample SAMEA104232315, study PRJEB22302) | groundwater metagenome | biome: forest; feature: aquifer; material: groundwater | place: USA | collected 2011-08-07 | depth 5.4 m
CAAACGGAGTGGGTGAGTTACCACCCTACTGGCTGCCCGGTGTTCTGACGATCGAGCCAGGCCTTCAGCGGCGCGAAGTAGTCGAGGATCGCGGTGGCGTCCATTTGCCGCTGGCCGGTCATTGCCTCGAGCGCGTCGGGCCAGGGCTTCTTCTCGCTGTTGCGGGCGAAGGCGCGCGCTGTAGTCGGCGACGCGCCCGGCGCGAGCGCCGACCTCTGCGCGGCGCGTGAGCGGCCCGCTCCCCTTCCGGAGCCGTCCGGACCGGTGCGGTGGGGCGATCTTCCCTGGCGCAGGATCCTCGCGGCCGAGGATGGACGCCGCAGCGGGCGCGCGGTCAAAGCCCTGGCCTTGCTGGCACCCGTGATTTCGAAGCACGGCGCGGCCGCGCCCTGGCTGTACATTCTTCGTTACCGGATCAAGCGCGAGGCGGGCGTGCGCGGCGCGCTTCAGGACGCGGACCGAGCCTTTCGTCTCGATCCGTCGTCGTGCTGGCTCTCCGGGCTCGGTGATCCGCCGCCCGGGACCCCGCTTCAGGCGCGGCTGCTGCGCGACGCGTGGCGGGGATTCGACTGTGAGTCCGAGTCCGCGCCTCTGCACGCGTACCGGGGCCAGGATCTTCTTCGCCGTGGTGAGACGGGCCTGGGCCTGGCCGCACTTGAACGCGCGGTGCGCCTCGAGCCCGCTGGGTGGATATTGGCCTGGCTCGGCGAGGCGCTGCGCGCGGCCGGACGCCCCGAGGAGGCCATGGCGGCTCTCGTTCGCGCGCTCAAGCTCGACCCGCGCTACGACAACGCCTGGGCCTGGCGCGGGACGATGCGCCTCGCCGCTGGCGACGCGGCCGGGGCGCTGTCCGATCTCGACCGCGCGCTCGCCTTGCGTCCGACGGCTCGCGCCTGGCACGACCGCGCGCGCGTGTTGCGGGCGCTCGGCCGCGTCCCGGAATCCCTGGACGCCCTTGAACGCGCCGCGCGCCTTAATTGCGAACTCGGCTGGAGCGGGCCGCGTCCCGAGCAGGCGGCTGCCGCCCTGGAGGAAATCAGGACGTTTATGAAAGATTCTCCCGACCCTCGTCTTTCCGAGTGGTCGGGAGAGACCTTGCTGCGTCTGGGGCGGATGGACGACGCGCTTAAGTCCTTGTCGCGAGCGTCGTCGGCGTGGGGGCTCGCATGGCGCGGGGCAGCAAGGATGGCTTTGTCCGGCCTCACCGCCGAGGCCGCGGCCGACATCGCCGCCGCCGCGCGCCGCGATCCGCGTTGGGCGAAGGCGCGCGCGCTCGCGGCCGAGGCCGCCTTTCGCTCCGGTGAGCGCGAGAAAGCCCTCGCCCACGCATCCGCGGCGGCTCGGCTCGACCCCTACTCCGCGCGCTTGCGGCTTCTCAAGGCTAAGGCGGCGCTGTGGGCGGGACGCCGCGCGTCCGCGGCGCGGGAGTTGGAGCTGGCCCTGCGCCTCGTGCCGGCGCATGCCGAGGCCCTGCGCCTGCGCGCCGCCTTGCGCGAGCGTCGCGCGCCCGTCGTCACGACCTTGCTCGAGGAATTGCCCGCGCCGGAGTCCGAGGTGAAGTCGCTCGAGTTCTTCGTCAACTACGCCTGCAACGCGAAGTGCCCGTTCTGCTTCAACCCGCCCGACGCGACGCCCGAGCTCGACTACGGCCTGCCCCTGCCGGAGCTGGCCAAGCGCCTGCTCGAAGGCTGGCGCGAGGGCTACCGCGCGGTGAAGTTCATCGGCGGCGAGGTCACGGTGCGCGACGACCTTCCCACGATTCTCGGTCTCGCGCGCCGCATCGGCTACCGCTCGATTCAGGTGACGACCAACGGCATCCGGCTCGCGGACCCGGCTTACGCTCGACTCCTCGTGCGGCTCGGCGTGGACCGCGTGCGCTTCTCGATCCATGGCCATACGCCCGCGCTCCACGACGGCCTCGTCATGGTTCCGGGAGCGCTCGCCAAGATCGAGAAAGCGGCCAAGACGCTCAAAGCCCTCGGCGTGACGATCGGCGTCAACTACGTCCTCAACCGCGTCAACGCCGCCGCCTTCCCCGACACGCTTGAGTGGCTGTACGGCGCCTTCGGCGTTGACGACGTAATCATCTACTTCATCCGCTACCAGGGCTTCGGCGCGCTGCCGCAGAATAAGAAGCTGCTGAAGCTCACCTTCTCCGAAGCCGTCGGTCCGGTCCGTGAAGGCTTCGCCCGCCTGCGCGCGCGCGGCGTCTCGCGCTTCCCGCAATTGATCCACTTCGCTCCCTGCGTGGCTCCTGAGTTGGCGCCCTACATGCTCGACTGGACCAGGGACCCCGCCGGCAGCGGCTCGGGCAACACGCCCGAGGACCGCGTGACTATGCCCGACGGTTCCGCAGGCCTGATCCATAATATTACGAACAAAGGGAAGCGTGCCGTCGCCGCCTGCGCGTCGTGCGCGCTCAAGGATCGCTGCCTCGGCATCGAGGAGAACTACGCCGCCGAGTTCGGCGAGGACGAGTTCGCGCCCATCGCCGCCGAAGGGGCCGCGGCGTGAAGACGAGCGATTCGGTTTTCGAGCTTTTTCTCAACTACGCCTGCCAGGCGAAGTGCGCCTTCTGCTACAACCCGCCGATCACCGACGAACTCCTGCGCCGCGAACTGTCCTTCGAACAGGCGGCGGCGAGCCTGTACGCGGCCGCGAAGGGGGGAGCCAAACGCCTCAACCTTCACGGCGGAGAAGTCACTTTGCGCGACGACCTCGCGAAGATCGTGCGCCTCGCGCGCAAGGTCGGCTTTACGCAGGTCACGCTCGTCACCAACGGCGTCAAGCTCGGCGCTATGCGCTATGCGCGCGCCCTGGTCGCGGCCGGCGTCACGCATGTGAGGATGTCGCTGCACGCGCCCGACGCGGGGACTCACGATGCCATCGTCGTCGTGCCCGGCGCGTTCGAGCGCGCGCTCAAGGGCGTCGAGCATTTGCGCAAGCTCGACATTCCCGTCGGACTCAACTTCGTCCTGATCCGCGCCAACGCGGCGAAGCTGCCCGCCTTCCTTCGCCGTTTTGTCGTTGAGGAAGGCTTCGACGATGTGATCGTCTACTTTCCGCACGAGCGCGGCATGATGGAGCTCAACGCGGGCGAGATCGGCTTGACCTACGCGGACGCGCGCCGTCCCCTGCTCGAATCGGCGGCGCTCCTCGATGAGGCCGGCAAGCTCGCAGCGCTGCTGATCGCCAATCTCCCGCCCTGCGCGACGCCGGAGCTCGCCGATTTGCTTCTCGATTGGGAGAAGGAGGTGGAGGAAGGCGTATCGGCGATGGTGAGTCCTGAGGGCGGGCTCACCGATCTCAACGCGATGAAGGACGCGCAGAGGCGGGAAGTTCCTGCCTGCCGCGCGTGCTCCCTGCGCGAACGCTGCCGCGGCGTGGAGCCCGAGTACGTGCGCCGCCACGGCGACGCGGAGTTCCGCGCGCTGGCCGCCGTTCCGCCCGCGCTGTCGGCGGCGGCGCGCCGGTGAACCTCCTTGTTTTCCTGTCGGACCGCTGCAACATGGCGTGCGACTACTGCTTCCTGGACCTCAACGGAAAGCCGGGCGTAATTCTTCGGGAGGAAGACGCGGCCCGGGCGCTCGACTTCCACCTCGCCGCGTACGGCTCCCGCGCGCGCGTGACGATCCTCGGCGGCGAACCGCTGCTGCATCCCGAGCTGGCGCTCGCCGTCGCGCGGCGCGCGCGCGCGGGCGGAGCCAAGACGACGCTCGTCACCAACGCGACCAAGGCGACGCCCGAGCTCGCCTCCAAGCTCTCCGGGCTCGGCGTCGAGCTGTCGGCGAGCGTCGACGGACCGGCCGAGGTCCACGACGCCCACCGGCGCATGGCCGGCGGGGCGCCCTCGCACGCTTCGGTCGCGGCCGCGCTTGAGCGCCTCGATCCGCGCGACTGGCGCGTGAACCTGGTCCTCACGGAGGACACGGCCGGGCGCCTGCTGTCGAGCGTCGAGTGGCTGCGCACGCGCGGCTTTCGCAAGCTGTCGTTTCACGCCGACGTGCGCGCGCCGTGGAGCGACGGGGCGCATTCCGCGCTGAGCGCGGCGCTCGACGGCTTCGGGCGCTACGCGCGCGCGCTGCGCGCGGCGGCGCCGGACGCGCTCTCGCTGTGGCATCTCGACAGCTTCCGCGCGCCGGCTCCGATTGCGGCGGGAGAGGAGATCGTGCTCGGTGCCGATGGACGCTACTACGCGAGCGACGCTTATCTCGCGAAGCCCTACGGGGCCGCGCTCGAGGGCATGATCGGCGACGCGCGCTCGGGCCCCGACCTGTCTCGGCGCGCGTCAATCCTCGCGGAGGCCGTGGCGGGCGCTTCCGCCGCGCTCGGCGGGCTCCCCGTCTACACCCCGCCCGTCGAATCGTGGCTGCTGGCGCGGGTTCAGGGCCGCGACGCGGCCGCGGCCGTGCGCGCGTTCGCGCGCGCCGACGCGGCGATCGGCGCCGCGCTGGCGCCGCTCGCGCGCGAGGCGGTCGCGTGAAGACTGAGCGCGCCGATCTCGTCGTCGTGGGCGGCGGCCCCGCGGGCTCGACCTTGGCCGGGCTGGTCAAGAAGTACGCGCCGGACAGGCGCGTGATCCTGCTTGAGAAGGCGCCGGGCCCGCGCCATCATGTCGGCGAGTCCCTGCTCCCGGGACTCGTGCCGATTCTCAAGGAGCTGGGCGTTTACGAAAAAATCGACGCGGCCGGCTTCCCGCGTAAAATCGGCGCCAACTACCAATGGGGCATGAACGGCGAGGTTTGGGAGAACGATTTTAACGATGTGAACGTCTCGGCGATGATGGCGCGCGGCGGCCTGCCCGAGAAGATCGAGTGGTCGTGGCAGGTGCGCCGCTCGAAGTATGACGAGATACTCCTGAGGCACGCCGAGTCGCTCGGAGTGTCGGTGATGCGCGGCGCGGCGGCCACGGGGATTCTTGAGGGCGCCGACGGCCGAGTCGAGGGCCTGCGCGCGCGGTCGGGCGGAGCCGAGGTCGAAATCCGGGCGGATCAGCTCGCCGACTGCAGCGGCCAGTCCGGTTTTCTGTCGCGCTTTCGAAAGATACGCGACTACGACGAAGATCTTAAGAATGTCGCCGGCTGGGCGTATTGGCGTGGCGCGCGGTGGAAGTATAAGTACAGCGGACATCCCGACAAGACGAAAATATTTATCTGCTCCGTGCCCGAGGGCTGGTTCTGGTATATCCCGATAGACGAAGGAATAGTTTCCGTCGGCCTTGTGACCGGTGTTGCGCGCCTCAAGGCCGAGGGCGGCGACTTGCGGGCTTTGTACGCCAAAGCCCTGTCGGAGTGCGCCGAGATCGCGCCGTTGCTTGAGAAAGCCGAGCGAGTGCAGGGCTTCGACGCGACCGAGTCGGATTTCTTTACGCAGAGCGACTGGTCGTACCTGAACCTGGCCGCGTCGGGGCCCGGTTGGCTCGCGGCCGGCGACGCCGCGGTGTTCGTCGACCCAATCCTCTCCTCGGGCGTCACGCTCGCGCATCTCTCCGCGCATCGAGCCGCCTACTCTCTGCTCGCGCAGTGGAGCGAACCGGGGAGCGAAGCGAGCCGTCTCATCTGGGAGGACTACGGCCGCTCGTGCCGGGAGTCCGCCGCGCAGTTTCACGCGCTCGCGCTGTTCTGGTACGGCCGCGACCGGCACGCCGGCCAGTGGTGGCTGCGCGCGAAGGAAGTGCAGCGCGCCTGGCTGCCGGCCGAGATGGGTGATCACACCGCGTTCATCACGGTGAGCGCCGGCCTGACCCGTTATTACGAGCGCGCGTTGTCGGCCTCGCGCCTGCTTGAGGAGGACGCGCCCAATCCGCGCGATTATCCGTTCTATGTTTCGGTGCTCGGCCGCGACGCGGATCTCGAGAAGCGCGCGAACGCCGCTCCCGCGGACGAGGCCCGCCCGCGCCTGCTGTTTGCGCGTCTCGTCGAAACCGTGTACCTGCCCAAGCCCGGCGAGGGCAAGCTTCAGCCGGTGTCTCGCGTGCGCTTCCTCAAGTACGACGCGACGGACTCGGTCGCCGACGCGGGCAACCCGCGGCTCATCGTCACGCGCTGGCATCTGGCGCTCATCGACGGCTTGGAGAACGGCCCCGACTACGCGGCGGCGCGCGCGAGCGCCCGGGCCGCGGGCGCGCCGGAGTGGTGGCTCAAGGGCCCCGCCGCGGCCTTCGTGCGCGAGCTTTCGCTGCACGGCGTGCTCGCGTTCGAATCGGTCCGGCCCGCGGGAGCGGCCACGTGAGGCGCGGCAAGGTCGGCGCGATGGCGGCGATGGCCCAAGGGAGGAAAAAAGTCGACGCGCGCGATTGGCGCGGCGCGATCCGATGCTTCGACCGCGCTGTCGCGATCGACCCGGCGTGCGCCCAGGCCGTGCTCTACCGTGCGGGCCTCAAGCTGCTCAACACAGACCTCGACGGCGCCGTCGCCGATTTTCGTCAAATGTCTGCGCTCGACCATAGCTACCTGCCCGCGTATCGCGACCTCACGACGCTCTCGGCCGAGGAGTTCCCCGCGCTGATCCCGGCGGCGGAGGCGGCGGTGCGCCGCGCGCCGGACAGCGCGTGGGCCTGGGTCTTTCGCGCGTTCTCGCTGCGCAGCCTGATGCGCTACGAAGAGGCGGTCGCCGATCTCGACCGCGCCGTCGCCTGCGAGCCGGCCTCGGCCGCCGTGTGGGCGATGCGCTCGCGCGTGAAGCTCACGAACGGCCGTAAACTGTACGACGGCGTGCGCGACATGGAGAAAGCCGTAGCACTCGAGCCGGACTGGGGCTGGCTGCGTTGCTGGCTGGGCGAGGCGCTGCGACATCAGGGAAAGTTCCAGCGCGCGCTGAAGAGCCACGACAAGGGTCTGCGGCTGGAGCCCGGCTACCTGCGCGGCTGGGCTTGGCGCGGCGGCGTGAAACTCGCCCTCCGGGACTGGCGCGGCGCGCGCCGGGACCTTTCGCGCTCGCTTGCGCGGGATCCGATTTATTCCTACGACTTCGAATACACCTACGACCAGAAGTCGTGGGCCTGCAACCAGCTGCAGCTTGCCTCTCGCGGCCTCGGCGAGATCCGCCGCGCGCTGCGCGAGCTCAACGAGGCGCACCGCTACGGGCCGCGCTACGCGTGGTGCTTTAACCCTCGCCACGAGCTGAGCGTCTTTGCCGCGGCCGTCGGCGAGCTTGAGGAGCATCTGCGCAGGGCGCCGCGCGACGCCTGGGCGCACGCCTGGAGAGGCTGGACGCTTCATCAGGCCGGAGACAGGGAGGCCGCTCTCGCCGCGCTGACTCGCGCGCGGGCGTTGTCTGCGAGAAACGCATGGGCCGCCGCGTGGCAGGGCAAGGTGCTTTTGGATCTCGGACGGCACAAGTCGGCCGCGCGCGCGCTGACGGCGGCGCTCAAGCGCGATCCGGCGTACGCCCCCGCCTGGGGCTGGCGAGGCGAGGCGCGGCGCGGACTCGGCGAGCTCAGTGGAGCCGTCGCCGATTTCAAGCGCGCGGTGCGGCTCGACCATCGCGCGGCCTGGGCGCTGGCCGGGATGGGAGAGGCCAAGCGCGGCTTGGGAGACCTCCCCGGTTCGCGGGCCGCCCTCGATCGCGCGCTCGGGATTCATCCGGACTATCCGCAGGCGCTTGGCTGGCGTGCCGAGACGCTCCGCCTATCCGGAGACCTTCCGCGAGCGCTCGCCGACGCCGATTCGGCGTTGAAGCTCAAGCCCGGCCTGGTCCTGGTCTACGTGACGAGGGCGCTGATCAAGCAGGCGCTGAAGGATTACCCGGGCCAGCTGCAGGACATGCGCCGCGCGGCGAGGCTCGCTCCCGACCTTTTCGCGGCGGCGGCGCGATGAGTGGGCGGCCCCTTCTCGCCGGCTTCGCGAAATCGGTTTTAATCCATCGCCACGCCTTCGTGCCGTCGCCGGCGCAGACGGTGTCGATCGGCCGACAGGCGGCCCTGCCGGCCTCGTTCGATTCGGCGCTTAAGTCGCGCGCCGCCGCGGCCGTGCGCGCGCTGTGGGCCGCGCCCGGCGCTACGACCCGCCCGGGGCGCCTTGAGGGGCTGCTCGACCGCTACGCCGCGCCCGCGGGCGTGCGCGCGCTCGAACGCCTGGCGCGCGAGCATCCCGATGAGCGGCTGTGGCTGGCGCTGGCGTACATGCGGCGGGTGGACCTACCCGCGGCCTGGCGCGAGCTCGATGCGCTGTGCGCCGACCGCGCCGACTGGTCCTGGCCTTTCCTCGTGCGCTCCGAGCTCGGCCGCGTGGACATCGTCTTCGACAAGGCCCTGCGCGATATCGAGACGGCTGAGCAGCTCGACCCGAATAACGCCTGGATCCACGCCTTCCGCGCGCGCGTGCTGTTCCAGAAGAGCCCGGGGCCCGAGGCCCTGGCCGCGATGGACCGCGCGGTGGCGCTGGCGCCCGAGGCGGGCTGGCTGCGCGCCTGGCGCGCCGACTCGCGGCGCAAGCGCGGAGATCTGGCCGGAGCGGAAGCAGACCTCAAAGCCGCGCTGCGCCTGGAGCCGGCCTACGACCGCACCTATCTCTGGGCGGGCAAAGTCCTGCGCGCGCGCGGCAAAGCGAAGGAAGCCGAGGCCGCGCTGACGAGGGGCCTCAAGGTCTGCCCGCACTTCGAGAAGGCGATGGCGGAGCGCGCCCGGGCGCGCCTGACGCTCGGCCGCGTCGACGCGGCCCTGCGCGACCTCGAGGCCGCCTCCGCGCTCAACCACAGGCACAATTCGCTGTGGAACTGGACCGCGGAGTGCGAGCCGCTCAACGATGAGAAGCGCTCGACATTAACGGTATTGGCGAGCCACGCAGACAAGAGCCCGCGCTCCGCGCGCGCCTGGGCTTGGCTTGGAGAAGCTCTGACTCAAGCAGGTAAACCGGCCGAAGGCCTCGCGGCGTTGGATCACGCGGCGACGCTCGCGCCGCAACGGCCGCGACTGGCGACATGGCGGGGGGAGGCGTTCCTGCGTCTGGGGCGTCTCGCGCAAGCGGAGCGGGAACTCGATCGAGCGGTGCGCGCCGACGCGTCGGACGGACGGGCACGAGCCTTCCGGGGTCGCGTGCGATTTCTACGCGCTAAATTTAAATTGGCGGTGGCCGATCTCGAGATCGCGTGCTCGGATTCGATGGTTGAGTACTCCTGGATTTATCATTGGCGCGCCGAAGCAAAGGTCGCCGCGGGCGACAAGGCAGGAGCCTTGATCGACTCCGAAACCGCGGTCAGTCTCGAACCGCATAAGGCGCAGTTCAAAGCGTTGCGCGACAACTTGAAGCGGAAGAAGGTGGCGGCGTGACGGGCATAAAACTCATCGCGGTGTTGTCTCGCGATCATGAAGATGTTCTCGAAAATCCTACCGCGCGCTTCTCATGGCCGTTTCTCGCCGAGCACGATCTCTGGTTCCACCGCGCCTTCCATTCCGTCGAACTTCGCCGTTTGTTATCCGTCGCCGCGCAGTCAGACGACGCTGAAATGTTGGCTGCGCGCGGCAGGCTCCGAAGATTGTTAGGCGATGATTCAGGCGCCATCGGGGATTTAAACGAAGCGTTAAACTTAAAACCGTCATTGACCATCGCGAGGGCATGGTTAGCGGAGACAGGTCTTCATAATGGCCAGTCGCTCGCCGCGCTCGATTCGTTAATCCGTTCAAAAAAAATTCCTCCGCAGACGTATCTTTACCATGCCGTTGGGTCGCTCCTCCACGGCGCCAACGAAGCGTGTCTGCGCAGCATCGCCGTCTACAGCCGCATCAGGCCCGCATCATCGTTGTCATTCCTGATCCAGGGTGAAGCATTCTGGCGCCTCGGCCGCCGTTCCGCGTCCGAAAAGTCTTTCGCGAAGGCCGCCCGCCTCGAACCCGTCTGCGCCGCCGCCCGGCTCCTGCGCGCCCGCTCCGCCGCCGGCGGTCTCCCCGCCGTTCTCCCGCCGAGGGCCGCTCTCCTCGCGGAGAAGGCCCTCGACGCCGACCCCACCTACGCTCTCATTACCTTATCCTGGCACGGCCCCCATGCCCGCCCCGGCGCCGCCTGGCGCAAGCACCTCGGCCGTCTTTTGTCGTTTTCCTTCAAAGAGCCCGAGCGCGCCGGCTGGTACTACCGTCAAGACGACATCCACTACGCGCCCTACCACTTCCAGGAATACGCCGACGGCCGCGCCCTCCTCGCCATCCGCCCCGACTCCGCCTGGGCGGAGGCTCTCACCGCGCGCGGCGCCCTGCGCTGCCCTCCCGACCCGAAGCTCGCCGCCGAGGGCCTGCGCCACGCGCGCCGCGCCGCCGTTCTCGCCCCCTGGGCCGGCTGGACGCGCGCCTGGATCGGCCTCGGCCTGATCAAGTCCCGCCGCCCGAAGGAGGCCGAGCGCTTCTTCAGCGACTGCCTCCGCCTGCACCCGTTCTACCATCGTGCGCTGGCCTGGCGCGGAGCGCTGCGCCGCGGCCTCGGCAGGACCGCGGAGGCCGTCGCCGACCTTGACCGCGCGATCGCGATCGATGAGCAGTATCCGTTCGCGCCGCACGAGCGTTCGCTCGCGCGCCGCGCTCTGGGCGACTGGCTCGGCGCCGCGCTCGACCTCGACCGCGCCTTCCTGCTCGATTGGCGCTACGCCTGGGTCTTCGCGTCCGGCCGTGAGCCGGGCGCCGAGGAGTACGGCCGCGGCGAGCGCGAGCTCTCCATCGCCGTCGCAGCGCATCCGTCGTGCGTGTCACTGCGCGCCTGGCTCGGCGATCTGTATCGCGCCCGCGGCGACTACGGCCGCGCGCTCGCCGAGCTGCATGAAGCCGCGGCTGCGGACCCCGCGCATCCCAACGCGCAGGCTTTTCTCGGGCGCGCGCTGCTCGAGGCCGGCCGCGCGCGCGAGGCGATCGAACCGCTGACGCGCGCCGTCGGCCTCTCGCCGTCGCAGTGGATCTTCCGCGGCTGGCTTGCCGAAGCGGAGTTTCGCGGCGGCGGCCGTGAGCGCGCCTTTGCGCGCATCAAGGAGATCGTCGCGGGGACGCCCCAGCACTGGTGGGCCCTGCATCTGCGGGCGCGCTTTTTTCTGGAGATGAAGCGGCCCCGCCGCGCGCTCGCCGATCTCGAGAAGGCGGATTCCTACGAGGGCCGCCACGCCGACGGTCATCACCTCGCCGCCTCGGCCCTGCTCGCGCTTGGCAAGCTGTCCGAATCGGAGGCCGAGGTGGACAAGGCCCTGCGCGTCTCGCCGCACCTGGGCCGCGCCTTGCTCCTGCGCGCCGAGATCCGCCGCCGCCAAGGCCGCGCCGCCGAGGCCCTGGCGGACTGGACGACCGTGTTCGACAAGTTTCCGTACCTGCTCAACGCCGAGGAGCGCGGCCGCGTGGCCGCGTTGCTGGGGCGATGAGTTATCCCCACGATCCACAGGGCAAAGCGCAAAAACTGTTGTTGACAACAGTTTTGCGTGAGGGAGTTCTCGAAGACTTCGCTCAACGCTGGGAAGTACCCTTCGCTCCCGAATACGAGCTCAGCCTTTACCGTCGTTTGTTCGCCGCAGAGCTCCGAAGCGCGTTGACCGCGGTCGCCGGCGCGAAAACCGCCGAGGACTTCGCGCTTCGCGGCCGCCTTCGACGTCGATTAGGAGATCCCGAAGCTTCATCGGATTTCCGCGCCGCGTTGGACCTGAAGCCCACATTTGCGAATGCGCATGCCTGGCTCGGCGAAGCGGGCTTGGGATCGCCGGGCGCGCTCGACAGCCTCGACCGCGCGGTCGAACTCGCTCCGAAAGACGGCTGGACGCGCGTCTATCGCGGCGCGGGCCGTCTTCTCGAGAAGGACGCCGTCGGCGCGGCCGCGGACCTCGTTCTCGCCGCGAAGCTTCTGCCGAAGGACGCCCTGCCCGTTTTTCTTCTTGGATTGGCGCTGTCGCGGCTCAAGAAGAAGGCCCCGGCCGACGCCGCGCTGCGAAAAGCCCTGAAGCTCGAGCCGTCGTGCTCGTCGGCGGCGTTGCTGCGCGCGCGTCTGTGGACCGGGAAGAAGGCCGCCGAGGCGGCCGAGCAGGCGCTCGACGCCGAGCCCGACCACGCGCATGTCGCGTTGTTCACCTGGGAGCCCGGAAATTCCTGGGAGTCGTGGCTGTCCCGCCACGCCGAGTTCTGCCTGGCGGACGAGCGCCACATGCCGCTTTGCGCCCGCTTCGGGCTCGATGAGACGCGTTTTTCGCCGTATCCCGCCGAGGCCGTGGCGCGCTCGGCGCGCGCGTTGGCGGCGCGAGGGCGGCGCGCGTGGACGCTCGCCGTGCACGGCCGCGCTTTGGCCCGCGTTCCGGGCGGAGGAGAGAAGTCGCGGCGCGAGTCGCGCCGGCTTCTCGACGATGCCGTCGCCGCGAACCCGCGCGCTGGCTGGACCTGGGCCTGGCGCGCGCTCGCGCGCGTCGGAAAGGATCCCGAGGGCGCGCTGTCCGATCTGAACAAGGCACTGGCGCTCTCGCCGCATTACTTTCGCGCCTACTCCTGGCGGGGCGCCTTGCTGCGCCGCCTCGGGCGGGCGAAGGAGTCGCTCGCGGATCTCGACCGCTCGGCGGCGGCCGACGAGAGCTACCCGTTCTCCGCGCACGAGCGCTCGCTGACGCGCCGGGCCCTCGGCGATTATTTGGGAGCCGCCTACGATCTCGACCGCGCCTACGGCCTCGACCCGCGCTACTCCTGGGTGTACGCGCCCGGCCGCGAGCCGTCCGCCGAAGAGCGCTCGAAGGGCCTTGCGGAGCTTAAACGCGCCGCCGTGGAGCAGCCCGCGTGCGCGTCCTTGCGCGCGTGGCGGGGGGAACTGCTGTGGCGCGCGGGCCGGCTCGGCGAGGCGGCTTTGGCGCTCGATGACGCGGCGGCGCTCGATCCGTCGCACGCCCTCGCCTCGGGCTTTCTCGGCCTCGTCCTGCTCGACGCGGGCCGTACCGCGTCCGCTCTCGAGCCCCTGCGCCGCGCGGTTTCTCTCGATAAGCGCCACCTCGCCTTTGTTTCCGGCCTGGCCGAGGCCCTGCGCCGCGCGGGACGCGGGCGCGAGGCGGAAGCAGCGCTGACTTCCGCGCTGGTCGACCGCCCGAAGGCCTGGACCTTGCGCCTGCAGCGCGCGCGCTGGCGTCTCGACGACGGGCGCGCGGAGGCGGCGTTGAGCGACGCGCGTTCGGCCGTAGCGCTCGAGGGACGCGACGCCGAGGGCTGGTTTCTCGAGGCGCGCGCCTTGGCCGCGCTCGGACGCGAGGCGCCCGCCGAGGCGGCCGTCGACCGCGCGCTCGCCATCGCGCCGAACCTAGGACGGGCATACCTCCTGAGAGCCGAGGTTCGACGCGCCCTCGGACGCGCCTCGGACGCCGTCGCCGACTTCCGCGTCGTGCACGAACGCTTCCCTTATTTGTTCAATGAGGAGCAGCGGGCCCGCGTGTCCGCCCTATTAGGGAAACCATGACAGAACTCTTCGAGAAGATCGAGGACTTAAGCCGCCTCTTCGGCCTTCCGCATTGCCCCGAGTACGAGCTGGCCTATTTCCGCTGCCTGCGCCGCCCCGAGCTGCGCGAAGCACTCACCGAGGCGGATCGCGCGCTGGTCAAGCGCGACTCCGCCGCCGCGCGCGCGCGCCGCGGCCGCCTGCGCCGGGTCTCGGGCGATCACGCGGGCGCGCTTGAGGATTTTCAGCGCGCCCTCGACCTCGACCCCTATTTGGCCGCCGCGCACGCGGGACTCGGCGAGGCCGACCTGTCCCGCCCCGAGGCCGAGGAAAGCCTCACCCGGGCCGTCGAGCTCGATGCGGATTTCGCCTGGGCGTGGCTGTGGCGCGCTGCCGCGCGCCTGCTCAAGGGCGACGCCGCCGGGGCGAAATCGGACCTCGAGCGCTTCGCGGGATTGGCGCCCGAATCCGCCCTCGGCTTCCTTCTGCTCGGCGCCGCCGAGGATCGCCTTAAATCGAAGCCGCGCGCTCTGAAGGCCTACGCCCGTGCCTGGGAGAAGAACCCCGTCTGCTCGGCGGCCTGCCTGCTCGCCGCTCGCGCGGCGCCGGAGGACAAGAGCCGGCTTCGCTGGTTCCACCGCGCCTACGATGTGAGCCCCGTGCTCGGCTTCATCACGCTCCAGATTCACCAGACGGTGAAGATCGACGCGCCGACCTACGTGCGCAAGCTCATCGGCTTCTGCTTCGAGAGGCCCGAGACGGTCGGCGCGTACTACCGCCGCGAGGCGACGCAGTCGCACTTTTCTCACTTTCCGGCCGAGGACTATTCCTTCGTGCGCCGCCTGTGCGGCGCGCATCCAGACCTTGCCTGGGCGAACGCGTTCTACGGCCGCGCCGCGTGCTACACGCCCGCCGGCATGCCCGAAGGCATTACGCACCTGACGACCGCGATTGCGCAGTGCCCGCACGCGGGCTGGTTCCACGCCTGGCGCGCCAACGCCAAACGCGCGACGGGAGACTACGACGGCGCGCTGAAGGACTTCGCCGAGTCGATCCGTCTGCAGCCGTATTATCACCGCGCCTTCGTCTGGCGCGGCGGCCTCCTGCGCAAGCTGAAGCGCTGGGACGAGGCGCTCGCCGACCTGGATCGCGCGCTGACGATGGACCCGCACTACAGCCTGACCTACTATGAGCGCGGCCTCGCGCGCCGCGGCAAGGGCGACCTCGTCGGCGGGGCGTTCGACCTCGATCGCGCCTACCTGCTCGACCACCGTTACCACTGGGCTTTCAAGACCGGCGGCCCGCCGAGCGAGGCCGAGCTGAGTCGGGGCATCGCCGAACTGACGGCGCAATTGCGCCGCTTTGCGAGCGTGCCGTCGCTGTGGACCTGGCGCGGCCAGCTCAAGCTCCAGCTCGAGGACCGTTCGGGCGCATTGCTCGATTTCGAGCGCGCCTGCGAGCTCGATCCGCATCACGCTTTGGCCCAGGGCTGGGCCGGCCGCGCGTTGTTCGAGGCCGGGCGCTCAGGCCCCGCGGTAGACCGCTTGCGACGCGCCCTGCTTTTAGAACCGCGTTTCTGGATCGCGCGGATGTGGCTCGCCGAGGCCCTGCGCGCCGCCGGCAATAGGAGAGAAGCCAAGGCGCTTCTCGCCGACACGCTGAAGGAGAAGAAGACGACGCCTTGGGCGCGCTACCTGCTCGCGAAGTTCGCGCACGACGAGGGCAAGACCGCGCTCGCCGAGAAGGAGATCGAGATGGCTTTATTGCTCGACGGAAAATACCCCGAGGCCTACCTGCTTCTCTCCTCGGTCCGCCTCGAGCGCGGCAAGGCCAAGGGTGCGCTCGAGGCCGCCCAGCGCTGCGTCGACGTCGCTCCTAATCTTGGCCGCGCCTATATATCCAGGGCCGCGGCGTATCAAGCATTGGGACGCTCCACGGAATCGGTGGCCGATTATAAAAAGGTGCTGGCCGAGTTCCCGTACCTGTTGAATGAAGAACAAAAAAAACAAGCGGAAAAGCTCCTTGCTTGATCCGTTAGACGCGATATTTTCTGAGGATTCGGACTCTCTCGCGTCGGCGTTGTTTCGCGGATACATATCCCATTCTCTTTTGTTTTACCGTCAGAATAATCTCCGTTCATTTTCCGAATTGTTGTCAGACGGCCGCGCTCTGCGCCTGGGCGAGGGCGGCCGAACCTCGAGACCCCGTTCTTTTGCCGTTAAGGGCCCGGCGTGGGCGTGCGCCGTTAAAGGTCTGTGGCAGAACGACGAGCGCCGTGCTGTCCGTGAGTTCTCTAAAGCCGTCCGGCTTGCTCCCCGAAATCCTTCTTTCTATGTCTTACGTGGTTTTGTTCGCGGAGAACGATACTGGGGCTCCCGCCGTTTGTCGCCGGAGTCGTTGTCGGATTTCGAAAAAGCGCTGTCGTTGGATCCCAACAATCTCTGGGCCCACATGGGTGCGGGCATGGCCCTCGAAATGCGCCGCCGCTTCACGCGCGCCCGCGCTCATTTTGAAGCCGCGTCCAAGCTCGCGCCGAAATGGGCGTGGCCCCATGTATTGCGCGGCGTCTGCCTGTGGTACCAGGCCGAGTTCAAGCGGTCGATTTCGGCCTTCGGCCTCGCCGTGCGGCTCGACCCGAAGGGGGAACTGCCGCTTTTGTTCTCCGCCCGCGCCAAGGCCGACATCCGCGACAGTTCTCTCGTCCAAGAGCTCGACAAGGCTCTTATGTTGGCGCCCGACTCGGGCTTCGCCCTATCCTGGCGCGGCCGCGCGATGTTCGTCCTCACGCGCCTGCCCGAAGCGCTCGACGACCTACGTCGGTCCTGCGAGGTTCTGCCGGATTACGACCGCGGCTGGTCGTGGCTCGGGGTCTCGTTGATCGAGCAGGGCAAGCTGCAGGAGGCGGCGCCGCTGCTGATGAAGGCCCGCGCGCTCAATGCGCATTATCCGACGACCTTGTACCCGCTCGCCGGCGCCCTCATGACGCTCGGCCGTTGGAGGCAAGCCGGGCGCGTCATGAAGGAAGCGGCCTACATCGACCGCTCGGGCGTCTGGATCGAGCACCGCATCTCGATGTCCCACCCTAATCCCGCCGCCCTGCGCTCGCGCGCCGATCTCGATCGCTTCCTCAATAAAAGTCCTCGCAGCGCTTGGGCCTGGGCCTGGAGGGGTCAGACCCAGCTCCTGCTTCAACATTACGGCAAGGCGCTCGGCGACCTCACGAGGGCGACTTTGCTCGATGCGCGCGACCCGTGGCCGCGCGTCTGGCGCGGCGAGACCTTGCGCCGCCTCGGCGAATGGGACGCGGCGCTCGACGACTTCGACGCGGCGCTCAAGCTCGATGCCTCGCTGTCGTGGCCGTACGCGGGGAAGGGGGACTGCCTCCTCAATCTTGGCCGCCCGAAGGAGGCGTTGCGCCTGCTCGACCGCTCGCTGAAGCTCCAGGATTTCTGCGGCCCTGCCCACGCGCTGCGCGGGCGCGCCTTGCTGGCCCTCGGACGCAAGACGGAAGCCGACATCGCCTTCGCGACTGCGCTCGAGCTTCATCCTCAGGATGTCTGGATCAAGAACCTGCTCAAGCCGCGCGCCCAGGGCGATCCGGCGTCCAGTTTCGAGATCCGCCGTCTCGCTGGCGACGCTCGCGAACTCGGCCTCAAGGACTGCGCGAAGTCCTTGGATCGCGGCGACGCGTCGCGCGCGCTGGCCGCCTGCGCGAACGACGCGCGTCGGGAAGCCCGCCTTTATCGTCTGCGTGGCTGGCTGAAGCTCCGTTGCGGTGACGCCGCCGGAGCCGCCGAGGACGCGAGCCGCGCCCTTGACTCGACTTTGGATCCGACTGACGAGGCCGCGCTGTGGCTCAGACATCGTGCCAGGACCGTTCTTCAGTAAAATGAATGCTCACGGTTGGCCGGCGCTTACGGGATTTTATTTCTCCCTCGAGGGTTTTGAGCACACAGCTGCTCAAAACCCTCGTCGAGAGAATGAAAATCGAAAAAACCGAGCGTGCCCTGGTGCGTCCGGACGCACCAGGGCACGGCCCACTCAACCCTCTGCGCTTGGTGGATTGAGTGTATTGCGCTCCTCGATGAAGAACGATTGGGACCTGATCGTCGTCGGCGGCGGGCCGGCGGGCAGCACCTTGGCCGGGATCGCTCGTAAACACGATCCAACGGCAAAAATACTCGTCCTTGAAAAATCCGTATTTCCGCGGCACCATGTCGGCGAATCGTTGCTCCCGGGCTCGATCCCCGTTTTAAAAGAGCTGGGCGTCCACGAGAAGATCAACGCGGGCGGCTTCCCGCGCAAGATGGGCGTCGTCTTCGTTTGGGGCGAGGACCGCGAGCCCTGGGACGCCGATTTCAACAACCTGAACCTGGAGATGGTCAAGAAGTACGGCCGTCTGCTCGACGCCGAGTTCTCCTGGCAGGTCCTGCGCTCGAAGTACGACCAGATCCTGCTCGACCACGCCGCCGAGCTCGGCGCCGAGGTTCGCTTCGGCTGGCGCGCCGTCTCCGCCGTTGAGGAGGCGGGAATAGTCGTCGGCGTGATCGTGGAGAAGGATGGGAAGAAGGAGGAACTGCGCTGCGGGACTTTGGCGGACTGCTCCGGGCAGTCGGGCTTCCTGTCAGCCCAGCGCGGCACGCGCGCATTCAACGAAGAACTCAAGAACGTCGCGGGCTACGCGTACTACAAGGGCGCGAAATGGAAGTTCGAATTCTCCGGGCATCCCGACAAGACGAAGATCTTCGTCTGCTCCGTGCCGGAAGGCTGGTTCTGGTACATCCCTCTCGCCAACGACATGGTCTCCATCGGGCTGGTCTCGAAAGCGGCGTACGTGAAGTCTCGTCCCGAGGGGGAGAATTTTCGACAGTACTTCTTCGACGCCCTTGACCGCTGCGCTGAGATCAAGCCCCTGCTCAAGGACGCCGTTTTGATGGATGATGTGGACCCGCAGGAGAAGGGCAAGGACTTTTTCTCGACCGGAGATTGGTCGTATCAAAACGAGCGCGCGTGCGGCCCCGGCTGGCTCGCGGCGGGGGACGCGGCTTTTTTTCTAGACCCGCTGCTGTCCTCGGGCGTCATGATGGCCCACCTGTCCGGGCATCGCGCGGCCTACACCTGGCTCAGCGCGCGGCGCGAGACCGACGCGGTGCTTGGCGCACTGTTGTGGGCGGACTACGACCGCTTCTGCAAGGAGGTCGCCGGCGCGTTTCTGGCCCTCGTGCGTTTCTGGTACCGCCACGATCCCAACGCGCGCGCGTGGTGGTCCGAAGCCCGGACGGCTCTCGCCGGGCGCACGCCCGTGGATCTCGACGACAAGACCGCCTTCGTGGCGGTCGCGGCGGGGCTCACCTATTACTTCGAGCGCGCCTACACCTCGCAGACCTTGCTGTTTGGCTCGAGCGGTGCTGAGCACAGCTGGCAGTGGGAGGGGACCAAGCTCGAGCTCAAGAACTGGACGCGGCAGATCCTCGCCATCGTGGAGACCGGTTTTCTAAAAGCCGCGCCGGCGCGAGACGAGAAGATTCAACGTGCTGAGGCCGAGGTCGCCCGTGCCGACATCCCGGACGCGTGGATTCCCCGCCTCGTCCTCGCCATCGAGGAGCAGGTCGCCTTCCTGCCCGCGTCGGCCGACGGGCGGCTTCTGCCCGCGCGGCGCTTTCGCGTGGTCAAGGAGAACGGCCTCGACGCCGGTGACGACGCGGCCAATCCGCGCCGCATCCTGCCGCGCTCCTACGCGCTCGCGCTCGCGCTCGTGGACGGTCGGCGCACGGTCGGCGCCATCAAGCGCGAATTGTCGCGCCGTTCGGCCCTGCCGCGCGATGTGCTCGATGCGCAGACGTTCCGTTTATTAAAGGACCTGGCCGTGCTCGGCGCCGTCTCCTGGACAGTGGCCGCGCCCACGAAGGATGACGCCCCGGCGCCTGACGATAAGTGGGGCCGCTTCCGTTCGGGCGAGGCCGCCCTGCGCCGCGGCGACCCCGCCGCCGCCGAGGCGGACCTCGACTTCGCGATCGCTGCGGGCGCGCCCGGACCGTGGGCGTACGCGCTGCGAGGCGAGGCGCGGCGCCATCTCGGCCGCGCGGCCGACGCCGCGCTCGACCTTGACGAGGCGTTGAGACGCTGCGCGGCGCCGGAGCCCGCGGCCGGATCGACTCGTCTCGACGTCCTGCGCGAGGAATTCGAAGCCGGTGTCGAGCGCGCGATGATCGAGGACCGGGTGCGCCTTCTGCGCGGCAAACTGCGTCTGGTCGCCGGCGACGCGCGCGGCGCGCGCGAGGACGCCGACGCGGCACTGAAGGTAAACCCGCGCCAGTCCGAGGCCCTCGTCGTGCGCGCCAAGGCCGCACAGCTCCTCGGCGATCTGACGGCCGCGAAAGCCGATCTCGAGGCCGCGCTGATGATCGAAAACGCGGGCCGTCGCGGCGAGGGTTGATGGATGTTTCGGCGGCGTTGAGCCGGCTCATCAGCACCGGGCGCTCAACCGAATTCGGCGTGGCACGACGACTCCTCGCGCGCGGGCCGAACCGGGCGGCCCCCCCGGCCCTCGCGCGCGCTCTCGGCTTTTTGTTGGCGCGTCCTCCGGGCGAGTACGGGCTCGCGGCGCGCGGGATCAACCGCGTCGCGCGCACCGCGGCCGCCCGCGCGGCGGCGCGCGCGGCGCTGTGCGAAGCGAGCGAGGCCGCACGGCGGCTCCCCCGGCACGCGCTGTGCCCCGTCGTCGCCGCGCTCGCGTGCGAGGATCTCGCCCGTCCGCTCGAAGCGATCCGCTGGTTCTCGGCCGCGCACGCGTTGGCGCCGCGCGAGGGCTGGATTCTTCTGGCCCGCGCCGACGCGCGCCGCCGCGCGGGCGACCTCGACGGCTTCGTGCGCGACGCGACCGCGGCGCATTATCTCGACGAGGGCGCAAGCGCCTTGCGCTTCGCGGTGAACGATCCGCGCCGCGACTCGGCGCGGACCGCGATCGCGGGCGCTTCCCGCCTGCTGGTATCGAAGCCGCGCGCGGCCTGGGCGCTGGCGCTGCGCGCGGATCTCAAGCGATTCCCGGAGATCAACGATTTTGCCGGCGCTCTTGCCGATTTCGAGGCCGCCGCGCGGCTGGCTCCGCGGGAGGCGTGGATCTGGGCCTATCTGTCCCGCGCGCGCATCTCCGGCGGCGATCCGGCGGGGGCGCTCGCCGCGGTCGGCGTCGCCGCGCGACTGCGCCCCGACTGCGGTTGGATTCGGGCCTGGAAGGGAGAGGTCCTGCGCCGCCACGGACGATTCCAGTCGTCTCAAAAAGAGTTCGACGCGGCCCTGCGCCGGGACCCCGGCTACGAGTTCGCCTATGCCTGGCGCGGCGGGACGCTTCGCGCTCTCGGTCGGCGGCGGGAGGCGCTGGCGGACCTCGCCGTCGCGGCGACGCTCGATGCGTCTTACGCGTGGACCTTCGTCGAGCGCTCTATGGTCTATCGCGAACTCGGGCGGTTCTCGGAGGCCTTCGACGATCTTGAGGTTGCGCGCCGGCTCGATGCGAAAAGCGCCTGGTGCGCGCGGCGCGAGGACGCGCCCGCCGCCATCGCCGAGCTCGATAAGCGCCTGAAGCGGCGGCCGCGCGACGCGCGGGCGCTCGCGTGGCGGGGGGAGACGCGCCTGCGCGCGGGTGACGCGCACGGCGCCGAATTAGACCTGGCGAAGGCCGCGGCGCTGGCACCGGGCCGCGCCTGGGCGCGCGCGGCCCGCGGCGAGGCATTGGCCGCTTTGGGGCGTCCTGCCGAGGCGGTGCGCGAGTTCGACGCGGCCCTGGCCGCCCA